>Ga0307380_10009420_pt1 | contig 12397 bp, 10 predicted proteins | sample UN3MG_FD_202239 | JGI IMG/M metagenome (GOLD analysis project Ga0307380, IMG submission 202239) | Soil microbial communities from Risofladan, Vaasa, Finland - UN-3 | ecosystem: Environmental > Terrestrial > Soil > Coastal area > Acid sulfate soil | place: Finland: Risofladan, Vaasa | collected... | reverse complement strand
GGGCGGTGCAGGTCCTCGCGGACCTCGCCGCCGCGCTCACGCAGGTCAGCGACCGAGCCGGCGCAGAAGCGCTCGTCGCAGTCCTCGGCCGTGCACTCCCAGATCGGCAAGGGCGTGCCCCAATATCGTGCCCGCGACAGCGCCCAGTCGACGTTGCCCTCGAGCCACTTGCCAAAGCGTCCGTGCTTGATGTGTTCGGGGTGCCAGCCGATCCGCTCGTTCTCAGCCAGCATCCGATCGCGGACCTCCGAGGTGCGGATGTACCAGGTCGACTTGGCGTAGTAGAGGAGGGCCGTCTCGCAGCGCCAGCAGTGTGGGTAAGCGTGCTCGTATTCGGCCGCCCGGAAGAGCTTCCCGGCGGCTTCGAGGGCGGCGACGATCTCGGGGTTGTGCTCGTAGACCACCTTGCCTTGGAAGTCGGGCACTCGCTCGTCGAAGCGGCCGTCGAGTTCGACCGGGTTCTGCAGGGTCATCTCGTACTGCTCGCCGAGCCTGAAGTCGTCCTCGCCGAAGGCCAGCGCCGTGTGGACGAGGCCGGTGCCGTCGTCGATGGTGACGAAGTCGGCGAGCAGTACGGTGTGGCCGCGCGGGCCGAAGTCCGCGCCCTTGATGTAGTCAAACGGGGCCTGATAGGTGGTCTCGGCCATCTCCGCCCCGCCGAACCGATCATGGATCTCGGCCCCCTCGCCCAGTAACCGCTCGGCCAGGGCCTCGGCGACGATCACGACCTCACCCGAGCCCGCCGCGCTGGCCCGCACGTAGGTGATCTCGGCCCCGGCGGCCACGGCCGCGTGCGAGATCAACGTCCACGGCGTCGTCGTCCAGACGAGCAGGTTGTCGCCGGCCTCGACCGGGCTCGACCCCTGCGGCTCGATGATCGGCAGACGCACGTACACGGACGGATCGACGACGTCCTTGTAGCCGAGCGCGACCTCGTGCGAGGAGAGAGCGGTGCCGCAGCGCGGGCAGTAGGGGACGACCTTGTGGCCTTGGTAGAGCCTGTCGTCGTCCCACAGCTTCCGCAATGACCACCAGACCGATTCGATGTAGTCGTCGTCCATCGTCACGTAGGGCTCGTCGAGGTCGATCCAGTGCCCGATCCGCTCGACCAGACGGTCCCAGTCTCCGACGTAGCGGAAGACCGATTCCCGGCAGCGGGCGTTGAACTCGGCAATCCCGTACTCCTCGATCTGCTCCTTCGAGGTGATCCCGAGCTCCTTCTCGACCTCGAGTTCGACCGGTAATCCGTGACAGTCCCAGCCCCCCTTGCGCGGCACGTCGTAGCCGCACATCGACTTGTAGCGCGGGTAGATGTCCTTGAAGACGCGACTGAGGACGTGATGGGAGCCGGGCTTGCCGTTTGCGGTGGGCGGCCCCTCGTAAAAGCTCCACAGCGGCCGGCCCTGGCGCATCTCGAGTTGCCGCTTGAACGTCTGGCCCTCGCGCCAGCGCTCGAGGACCTGCTCCTCGAGGGCGGGGAAGGACTGCTTGGGATCGACTGCTGTGTAGGACGCCATCGGGCGGCGGATTGTAGGAGCGCGGCGCTCTGCGGGCCGGGCCCTCGTCCTCGGCGGCCGAGGGCCGCTCTCTAGCATCAGCCCGATGCCGCACCGCCCCCGAGTACTCGTCGCGTCGTTCGTGGCAGCCGTGCTGCTGGTGGCCGGCTGCGGCCCCGAGGCTGAGCAGACACCGGGCGACTGCTTCGCGGGGGCTCCGGCTTTCCTCGATGCGGTCCAGGCGGCGCCGGGAGTTGTGCTGCTCGAGGGCGGCACCCCGATCAGCGACTGCCTGACCAAGGATCAGCCGGCCGGCGATCTGAACGAGGTCGGCCAGGCACTGATCGTCGCCGCGACGAAGCTCAACGGCGAAGCCCGCAAGCGGCCCGCCGGCAGTGCCGCGATCGAGCTCGGATACCTGCTGGGGGCCGCCGACGCAGGTGCCGCCGGCACCGGTGGCGTTCACACGGATCTGATCCGCCGTCTCAACTCCGCGGCCCGCTTCAGCCGGGGCGGCGATGTGCTTGGAGCCGAGTTCGAACGAGCTTTCGGTGCCGGCTACGCGGCAGCCCGTGAGAGCGGCTGAGCTGGCCGGTCCCGATCGCCCCTACCGCGCTGGGGCGCGAGCGGCGCTATGGGGCCGCTACCTCGATCCATCGAGCGCGAGCAACAGCGCGGAGGCCTCCGTCCTCCGAAAAGAGCGCGGAGGCGGTATCGAGCTTCCGCCCTTCCCTGTGGATCGGCCACGCGGTCACGACGTGAGTGTCGCCAACCCGGAGCGGCTGGACCAGATCGACGGCGAGGCGCCCGAGCAGGATGACCCCGACCTCGCCAAAGAGGTCGGTGACGATTCCGCTTGGGCAGTCGAGTGCTGCCCAGACAAACTCCGGACGCACTGTCCCGGATGCGTCGCCGAGCGAGCCGTCGGGAACCCAGGGGGCGGCATAGAGCTCGCGGCCTTCAACCGGGCCTGGAAAGATCCTCAACCCATCGTCGGCGTCACGCGCGGGCCCACAGACAAAGCAGGACGGGTAGGGATGGTCCTCGAGCCACTCATAACGCTCAGCCGCGCGCCGCGCCTGCGCGGCGCTGACGCCAGGCGGGACCTCTAGATCCACCAATGCTGGGCGCGCCTCGGCCAACAGCGTTTCCCCGTCAAGTAGGTGAAACGCCCCGTCGCCGGCCGGACTCACCGCGAGGGGGCGATCGAGTGGCGGCGGGGCACGAAGCGTGACTTCAGCCGGCCCCTTGATGAACTGGGCCGCGATCGCGCACGCGTAGCCGCCGTTGGCGCTCTGGGCCGGGCCCCGAAAGCGCGGATCGATGATCACGTCAGCCACGATCCGACAATGATTTCACCCCGCGGGACGGCCGTGCCCGGCGCCGTTCTGATTAAGTCCGGCGATCGAGGCCGCCGGCTCCCGCAGGGACCTCCCCGCTGCAGACAGCTAGCCTCATGCTTGGTCTGCAACAACGACGAAGGAGACCAATGAACGACGCCAAGCTTTGGGGCGGGGAGACCGACAAGGCGATCGACAACTTTCCGGTGTCGGGACAGCCGGTGCCGGCACCCGTGGTCCACTGGCTCGGCCGGATCAAGGCCGCTGCAGCCCGGACCAACTCCGACCTCGGCCTGCTCGATCAGGATCTCGCTGATCGCATCGCCGCCGCGGGAGACGCGATCGGCCGGGGCGAGCACGACGATCAGTTTCCGATCGACGTCTTCCAGACCGGCTCCGGCACCTCGACGAACATGAACACGAACGAGGTGATCGCCAACCTCGCCGGCGAAGGCGTTCATCCCAACGACCACGTCAACATGGGCCAGTCCTCCAACGACGTCTTCCCCTCGGCCGTGCACCTTGCGGCGCTCGATCAGACCGTCCACCGGCTGCTTCCCGCGCTCGACGATCTCGGCTTCGCGCTGCAGGAGAAGGCCGAGGCCTTTGCCGGCATCGTCAAGGCCGGCCGCACCCACCTGATGGATGCCGTACCGGTCACTCTCGGGCAGGAGTTCGGCGGCTACGCGGCGCAGATTCGGCTCGGGGCTGAGCGGGTCCGCGGCACGCTGGCCCGGGTTGGCCAGATCCCGCTCGGGGGCACAGCCACCGGCACCGGCCTGAACACCCACAAGGAGTTCGCCCACCGCACCCGGGCGAAGCTCGCGGACGGCACCGGGCTCGAAATCTTCGACCCGCACGACCGTTTCGAGGCGCAGGCCAACCGTGACTCGCTGGTTGAGCTGTCGGGAGCGCTGAAGGTCGTCGCCGTCTCGATGATCAAAATCGCCAACGACCTGGCACTGATGGGCTCAGGCCCGCGCGTCGGGTTCGCCGAGTTGCGCCTGCCGGAGCTCCAGAAGGGCTCCTCGATCATGCCCGGCAAGGTCAATCCGGTGATCCCGGAGGTCGTTATCCAGGTCGGCGATCAGGTGATCGGCAACGACGCCGCGATCACGGTGGCAGGCTCCCAGGGCCAGTTCGAGCTCAACGTCCGCGTGCCTCTGATCGCCAAGAACCTGCTCGAGTCGATCAAGCTCTTGGCCTCGGCCTCGCTGCTGCTCAACACCAAGGTGATCCAGGGCGTCGAGGCGAATCTCGAGGCGAACCAGGCCGCGGCCGAGGGAACCCTGGCGACGGCGACGGCGCTCAACCCCCACATCGGTTACGACAGGGCGGCGGAGATCGTCAAGACGGCGGCGGCCTCGGGGCGCCCGCTGCGCGAGGTTGCGCGGGAGCTTGGCGTTGACGAAGCCACGCTCGACGAAGCTCTCGACCACGCGAAGATGGCGCGCCCGCACGACTGAGAGCTGGGGCGTCCGGGCGCTCAGACGGCGTCGGTCGTCGCCAACGGCCGCCGGTCGGCCGGCCGGGCCCCCTCGAGGATGCCCGGTCCCGCTCTGAGTGGGGTGGGCAACGCGATCGAAACCCGATCGACGCCGACTGGCAATCCCGTTGATGCCGACACCGCGGAGGCTTTGTCCGGGGCCGGGAAGCGCATCAGCCCCGCCTCCAGCTCGCAGCCCATCGCGTCCTCCAGCGGCGAGGTCGCCGGGTCGGTGCGGTCGGGAATCCGCACCAGGCTCTGCCGGCCCTGTGCTTGACGTACGGTGTTGATGAAGTCGAGTAAGTACATGGTGCTGTTCCACTACTGGTCTCGGCCATAGCGCGGCCCGGCGTTAGCGCCGGGCCGAAATTGGACGGACGTCCGTTGAGGGCGCCGTAACGAAGGCTTGCGATGATTGTCTGTGCACCGTGCGTTAGTTCACAACCCCCGGAGGTACAGATGACCGCAACCGAGCACAGCAACAAGAGCACCGCCGCCACGACCGAGAAGGTCAGCTTCGGTGCCGGATGCTTCTGGCAGATTGAGGCGGCCTTCCGCCAGGTTGAGGGCGTCACCGAGACCGCCGTCGGCTACGAGGGCGGTCGCGTCCCAAACCCCACCTACGAGCAGGTCTGCACCGGCGGCACAGGCCATGCCGAGGTCTGCGAGATCACCTACGACCCCGACCTGATCTCGTTCGGAGAGTTGCTGAAGATCTACTGGAGGATCCACGACCCGACACAGCTCGACCGCCAGGGCCCCGACATCGGCAGCCAATACCGCTCAGTGATCTTCTTCCAAAGTGACGAGCAGCGGGCCGAGGCCGAGGCCTCCAAGGAGGCCGAGCAAGCCCGGCATCGCAAGCCGATCGCGACCACGATCGAGCCCGCGACCGGCTTCTACATGGCTGAGGAATACCACCAGTGCTACCTCGAGAACCGTCGTGGCGCCGGCGGCCTGATCGGGACGTTGCTCGGGCGTTGAGCGGCCCCCGTCCGGGCGTCTAGACGTTGATCGCCACGTACTTGGTCTCCAGGTACTCCTCGATTCCCTCGTTGCCGCCCTCGCGACCGACGCCGGACGACTTCACACCACCGAAGGGGGCGCCGGCGTTCGAGACGAGGCCCTGGTTGAGGCCGATCATCCCCGTCTCGAGCGCCTCGCAGACCTTCAGCGCCCGGTTGACATCCCGGGTGAACATGTAGGCAACCAATCCGTACTGGGTGTCGTTGGCGGCCGCGATCGCCTCCTCGTCGGTCGCGAAGGTCTTGACGGGGGCGACTGGCCCGAAGATCTCCTCCTTGAGCAGGCGTGCGTCGGGGCTGACGTCGCCGAGCACGGTGGGCTGGAAGAAGTACCCGTCCCCTTCGCCGGCTGCGCCGCCGCAGTGCACGGTCGCCCCCTTCGCGACCGCATCCTCGACCAGCTCGGCCACCTTCGAGCGCGACTCCTCGTCGATCAGCGGGCCGACGTCGGTCCCTGCCTCGCTGCCCCGTCCGACCGCCAGCGATGCCATCCGCTCGCTCAGCTTGGCCGTGAACTCCTCGGCCACCGCCTCGTGCACATGGAAGCGGTTGGCCGCGGTGCAGGCCTCGCCGACGTTGCGCATCTTCGCGATCATCGCTCCCTCGACGGCGGCATCGAGATCGGCGTCCTCGAAGACCAGGAAGGGAGCGTTGCCGCCGAGCTCCATCGAGACGTTGAGGACCCGCTCGCCCGCTTGCTCGATCAACTTCTGGCCCACCTCGGTGGACCCGGTGAAGCTCAGCTTGCGCAGCCGCGGATCGCGGATGATCGGCTCCGATACCTGCCGCGATGCTGTCGAGGTGAGGATGTTGAGCACGCCGGCCGGCAGACCGCACTCCTGCAGGACCTCCCCGAGGGCGAGCATCGACAGCGGCGTGAACTGGGCCGGTTTGATCACCATCGTGCAGCCTGCGGCTATCGCCGGTCCGATCTTCCGGGTACCCATCGCCGCAGGGAAGTTCCACGGCGTGATCAGATAACACGGGCCGACGGGCTGGCGCATGACCAGCACCCGGCTGGCGCCGTTGCCGGCCTGCTTGTAGTAGCCGTCGATACGCAGCGCCTCGCCCGCATTCCAGCGGAAGAACTCAGCCGCGTAGGCGATCTCCCCTTTCGACTCGGCGACCGCCTTGCCCATTTCGAGCGTCATCAGCAGGGCCAGCCCGTCGACCCGCTCCCCGAGCTTGCGGAAGGCCTCGTAGAGGATTGCCGAGCGCTCGTTCGCCGGGGTGGCAGCCCACTCGTCCCGCGCCGCGACCGCTGCATCGAGGGCGGCGGTGGCGTCGTCGGCGGTGGCGTCGGCGATCTCGCAAAGAGGGTTGCCGGTGGAGGGATCCTCGACCTCGAAGGTGGCGCCCGAGGAGCTGTCTCGCCATTGACCGTCGATCAGCAGCTGCTTGGGGACGGCGTCGATCACGGATCTCTCGCTCGGGTTGTTGCTCATCTCTCCACCTCCGGAATCTGTGCTGACGGCAAGTCGCCCCCTCGATAGCTGATTGGGGCCCGAGACGATACTCACCATTCTGCAAGTGGCGTTGCCGCAACGTTGGCCGCCTAGGCGGGTTGACGGAGATGGCGAAGCAATCGCCATGGTCGCTGCCGCGGCCGTCCCCACCGATGACACGCAGATCGACAAGCCGCCGCCTCCCGGGGACCATCTTGGCCGTCGCCGCAGCGATCCTGCTTCCCCTCCTTGCGACGCCCGCCGGCGTCGAGGCGAAGGTCAAGTTCCGAATCGACGGCCACGGCTACGGCCACGGCGTCGGCATGAGCCAATGGGGTGCCTACGGCTATGCCAAGCGGGGGGCCGGCTACCGCAAGATCCTTGGCCACTACTATTCGCGGACGAAGCTGGGTTCGGCCCGGGCGGACCGGGTCAGCGTGCTGCTCAGCGTGCGCTCCAACTCGATCGAGTTCAGCAACGCCCGCAAGGCGTGCGGCCGGGACGTCAAGCCCGGTGAGACCTACCGCGCGGACCTCGGCGGCCAGGGTCGCAAGGTCAGGCTCGAGCGCGGTAACGGCAAACGGATCGCGAGCTGCGGGTCGAAGTTGGCCGCGAAGCCGGCGGGCAACATCGTCATCGACGGCGAGGGCGCCTACCGCGGAAGGCTCGTTGCCAGGGCGGCATCGGGCGGCCTCAACGTGATCAACCGGGTGCCGCTCGAGGGCTACATCCGCGGCGTTATCCCGAACGAGGTACCAAGCTCCTGGCCGGCGGAAGCGCTCCGGGCGCAGGCGGTGGCGGCGCGGAGCTACGCGCTTGCTACCGGCGTCGACGGCGAGGGCTTCCAGCTCTACGACGACACCCGCAGCCAGGTCTACGGCGGCGCCTCCAGCGAGCAGGGGGCGACGAACCGGGCCGCCGCGAAGACGGCGGGCAAGGTCGTCAGGTACAAGGGCGAGATCGTCCCGACCTTCTTCTTCTCCTCCTCCGGGGGGCGAACCGAGAACGTCGAGCTCGGCTTCCCGGGCGGCTCTCCGCGGCCATATCTGAAGAGCGTCAGGGACCCCTACGACAAGGCCTCCCCCTACCACTCCTGGAGGCTGACCTACTCGCGCTCAAAGATGGAATCGATGCTCGGCGGCCTCGTCGACGGCAAGCTGAAGAAGATCAGGATCACCAAGACGGGCGTCTCGCCCCGGATCGTTAAGGCCAAGGTGATCGGCAGCGGTGGCAAGACCACGGTCAGCGGCGATCAGCTGCGCGCCGCGCTTGCCCTGCGCTCGACCTGGGCGAAGTTCAAGCTCATCCGCCGCTAGAGGGCGGGCCCTACCCCGAGGGCTAGCCGTCGGGGTAATCGAGGATCGGGATGCCGTGGTCTGTCTCCCGCATTCCCAGCTCGTAGACGGCGCCGGCGGTCAGCTTCAGGTGGACGTGTTTATGGGAAGGCCGCTCGACCCGGATCTCGAGATCGGCGATCGAGCAGTTGACGGTGTTGTGCTCGCCGCCGTCGGGGTCGGCATAGATCCAGCCGACGAAGTGCTGCCTTGGGGCGCTGACCTTGCCGCGGAGCGTCACCCGCTTGCCCGGGATCACGAACTCGCAGCCGGTCGGCTCCGCCTGGATGTCGGTCCCGTAAGTCTTGCCCAGACCGCCGAGCCTGTAGGACTCGCCGCCGACGACGAGCGAGCCGTTCGCCACCCAGGGCGTCGTCATCGGACCGATCTTGATTCGGCCGGCGGCGATGTCGACGTAGTCTCCGTCGGCGCCACCCTCGAAGTCGGCGCCGTGGATCCAAACCCAGCGCTCGGCGTGCTCGGTGCCCCAGTTGTGGCCGACCATTCCCGGCCATGCGCTGAGCTCGGTGCGGGCTCCGTCAACCGTGACCGAGCCTTTGAACAGCGCCCCGGGGTGGGGGCTGAGCAGCTTCGTCCGGGGCAGCGAGGTCCCGTACAAGCGCTCCGACGGCAGATGCCGAAATGCTTCGTGGCGGTCCTCGAAGCTGAGCTGCCAATCGGCCGCGAAGGCGTCGGTTTCGATCCGGCCGATCGCCTCGCCGGGTCCGATCTCAGCCTCGCCGACCCGCACGTAGGAGGCCTCCGGGATCGAAAGCTGCTCGGAGGAGAAGCTGGCCTTGGTCGCCCGCGTGGGTCCCGCGTCCCGATCGAACGACGTGAACCAGATCGAACAGGTCGGCTCGGCGCCGGGGCGTTTGTGGACCGTGTGACGGATCCACAGAGCGCGGCCGCCGTCCGGTGCGGCGGCCTTCAGGTAGAAGCTCTCGTAGTGGCCCGCGCCCATCTCGAGCGCTGGAAACCTCGCCTCGGTCCGCACGGCGCAGGACCCTAGTACACGCCTCCAGCAGTGACAGCCGCGGGGGGTGGCCCGAGGCTGGCGTTTGCCAAGCTTGGGAGGTGTCACGGCGCGGTCAAGACCGGTTAGGCGAGTCGCTGCCGGCGCCCCTGCGCGGACTGGGCGGCCTGCTCGCGCTGGTGGCCGTCGCGGCCGGGGTCGCCTACGCCGTGCTCTCGCTCAGCGGACTGCTCGCCGACGATGACCGCTCCTCCGAGGAGATCTTCGCCGGGGCCGTTGAGGGCGGTGCGGCCGAAGATCCGTTTGCCTGGGAGCCGGACCGGCGCAAAGACCTCGAGCGCGGCGCCGCGCTCGGCTTCTCCCACGTCATCTACGAGCTCAGCCCCGGCGGCGTGATCGCCTCGGCGCGGCGCACCGCACGCTTCCGTGACGCGATCGAGCGAGCGGCGGAGGAGCATGGAGTCAGCGCCGAAATGATGGAGGCGATGGTTCTGCTCGAGAGCGCCGGTCGCCCAGAGGTGATCGCGGGAGGGACCGACCCCGCCAACGCTTCCGGCCTCGCTCAGATCGTCGCCTCGACCGGCATCGATCTGCTTGGCATGAAGATCGACCTGGCCCGAAGCCAGGAGCTGACCTCGCGGATCCTTGCTTCGACCGCGGCTGCCGAGCGGTTGCGCAAACGCGGTCGCCGACTCGCCGGCAAGCAGGGCAAGCAGCCGGTCAAGAAGGCCCGCAAGCTGTTCGCTGAGGCCGACGCAGCGGAGCGCGACGCCGGGACCGCGGGCCGCGAGCGCGTCCGGGCCGATGCGCGCTTCTTCCCCGCCGACGCCCTCGACGGGATGGCCCGCTACCTCGAGATTGCGACCGAGGATTTCGGTCGCGAGGATCTGGCGGTGACCAGCTACCACATGGGTATCGGCAACCTCGGCGATGTGGTCAGGTCATACGTCTCGCCCGAGGAGGCGCAGATGCCGTTGCGTGACCTGGTCGCCCTTCGTGATCTCTCCTACTCACAGATCTTCTTCGACTCCTCCCCGGCGGTGCATGCGAAGACCTGGGGCATCCTCTCCGGCTTCAACGACGACAGCTCGAGCTACTACTGGCGGGTCTTGGCTGCGCTCGAGATCATGCGGCTGTTTCGCGAGGACCGTGGCGAGCTGAAGCGGCTGGCGTCGCTGCACGGCAACAAGGCGACGGCCGAAGAGGTCTTCCATCCGCAAGAGGACACCCGGGCGTTCGACGACGCCGGTGAGCTTGCCGACGGGCTCGACTCCGGCGAGCTGGTCTCGATTCCCTCGGGCGGGGGCTACGGCTTCGTGGTCGGCCCCCAACTCGGCGAGTTGGCCGATCAACTCGGGGTTGACCGCTCGCTCTACCGCTCGCTCAGGCCGGAGGCTCTCGCGACCTTGATCTACATCTCGGGACGGGTCCAGGCGATCGCCGAGACCTTGGGCACCAAAGGCAAGAAGGCCCGAAAGGAGAAGCTCACAGTCACCAGCGCCGCCCGCGATCGCGCCTACCAGGACGCTCTGGTCGGCCGCAACACCCAGGCGACGCAGGCCTACTCATTGCACACGACCGGCTATTCGTTCGACATCCTCCGCGACTACGTCAACGATCGCCAGGCCGAGGCGTTCCAGTCCGTCCTCGACCGGATGGAGGCGCTCGGCGTGATCGACTATGCGCGCGAGCCCGAGGCGATCCACGTCACGGTCTCCGACCGCGCCGAGCAGCTGCTCGGGTAGGGTCGGCTCAAGGCCCTCAGGTGTGTTTGACGGTGAGCACTTCGCCGTCGGCCATCACGTAGTCGCGTCCTTCGATCCGCAGGGTGCCGCGCTCGCGGGCGCCGGTGTAGCCGCCGGCGTCGATCAGCTCCTGCCAGCCGATCACCTCGGCCTTGACGAAGCCGTCGGCGATGTCGCTGTGGATTCGTCCGGCCGCCTGCCAGGCGGTCCCGCCCGCCTTCAGGCTCCAGGCGCGACCCTCGACGCCCTCCCCTGCGGTGAAGAAGGTGATCAGCTCCAGCAGGGAGTAAGCGGCGCGGACCATTCTCCCGAGGCCTGACTCGCTCAGCCCCAGGTCCCCGCGCAAGGCGGCGGCGTCCTCAGGGTCGAGCTCGGCGAGCTCGGCCTCGATCTTGGCGCTGAGCGCGATCGCCTGATCGCCCGAGGCGGTGGCGTGAGCGAGGAGTGCGGCCGGCGGCTCGCCCTCTCCCTCATCGACGTTGGCGACGTAGAGCACGGGCCTCGACGTCAGGGCCTGGAGGTTGCGGACCGCGCTCGGCGCGGCCTCGGGGGCGGGGACCGAGCGCGCCGGCTCGCCCCGCTCGAGCGCGGCGACGACCTGCTCCAGCCAGTCGCGCTCGGCGATCACCTCCTTGTCGAGCGCCCGCGCCTGCTTTGTGACCCGCTCCAGCCTGCGGCTCGCCTGCTCGAGATCGCTCAACATCAGCTCGGCCTCGACCATCTCGGCGTCGGAAACGGGATCGACGCTTCCGCCGGGATGAGGTACGCCGTCGTCGGAGTGGGCCCGGACGACGTGGCAGATCGCGTCTGTCTCACGGATCGAGCCGAGAAACTTGTTGCCGAGCCCCTCCCCGGCGTGGGCTCCCTTGACGAGTCCGGCGATGTCGTGCACCTGCAGCGCCTCGTGCACGATCGGGGTCGCGCCGAGCAACTCGCAGACGGCGTCGAGACGCTCGTCGGGCACCGGGGCGATCGCCACGTTCGGCTCGATCGTCGTGAACGGGTAGCCGGCGGATTCGGCCCCGGCCTGGGTCAAGGCGTTGAACAGCGTCGACTTACCCGCGTTCGGCATGCCGACGATTCCGACCTTCACTGGGCCCAGAGCTCTTTCTCCCATCGGCCGGGGACGCCGGGAAGAGGCCAGCTGCGGCCGATCTCGCGGCCGAGCAGCATCCCGGCGGCGACGTCGGACGGGTAGTGCATGCCGAGGAAGGGACGGCCGAGGCAAATTGCGAGGGCGAGCCCGGTCAGTGCCGGAGCCGCCCCGGGGGAGATCCGGCTCATCGCCGCCGCCGCCGCCATCGAGGACGTCGAGTGGGCAGAGGGAAAGGAGAGCTTGCTCGGAGCGCGGGCCAGGCGGGGGTGATCCTCGATCAGCGGCCGCTGCCGCCCGACGGCGAGCTTGACGGCGTAGTTGATCCCCACCGCGGCCGGGCCGATCGTGCTCGCCGCCAGCCAGGCAGGGCGTCTTCGGGCGTCGAGGCCGGCTCCGACGGCGCCGATCGCAAGCCAGCCGAGGCCCCACTCACCGAACGTTCCGAGCGCGCCGA
>Ga0307380_10009418_pt1 | contig 12399 bp, 16 predicted proteins | sample UN3MG_FD_202239 | JGI IMG/M metagenome (GOLD analysis project Ga0307380, IMG submission 202239) | Soil microbial communities from Risofladan, Vaasa, Finland - UN-3 | ecosystem: Environmental > Terrestrial > Soil > Coastal area > Acid sulfate soil | place: Finland: Risofladan, Vaasa | collected... | reverse complement strand
TAAACCGTACTGGACACCGCTGCATCCCATGCCTGCTACAAAAATGCGCAGTGCATGATCAGATTTATTTTCTTGCTCAAGTAAATTTTTCAATTCGCCTGCTGCTAATTCTGTTACTTCAATCATAATATCCCAACTTTATTAATTTTAGTAAATTTAATACCACTCCATTGTTCGGAGGTGTACGAACATTAATTTGAATTATGCCCGTAAATACTTTTCGGTTCAATAACTTCACATTACTTTAAAGTTGTCATTTGATTTAAAAGAACCGGGATGCAAGGGTTGGAGTAACATTACAGAAGGACTTATATCCACAATAATCGCAAGGGGGGTCCTCTGGTCTTTGGGGTAGTTTACCAGTCCTTATTTTACGGATCCTGCTGGCAAGTGCCAAAACTTTCCTCCTATCAGCTCTTTTTATCTGGACTTCGCGCACAATACCATATCTGGCATATTCCACTATTGATCGTTCAACAAGACAATCATATTCTTCTTCGACCAATATGGATAGTGCTGTAAGTCTAATACGATCGTTCTTCCATATCCCGGTCTCTGGAGCCTTGCCTGTTCGGATGATGGAGAGGGAGATTACTTTATCCAGCATTAACACCCTATCAGGGGTTCCTGTTATGCGGTATTTTTCTGAATAGAGTACAGGTTCTGTAGAATGGGAGGTCAACATACATATCAGTCGGTCTACTTTGAACCTTTCAATAGAATCCATAATCCCAGCTGCCATGTTCCCAAGCCATGAACGTACCAATTCAATTGATGCTGTTAATACATCATCATTTAAATTTTGAATCTCATCCCGATATATTGCTGCAAGGTTGAGTGCAGAATCTTGAAGGAGCATTTCCAGATCATTTTCCAAATTTTCTGAAGTTATTATTTCAGCAAATGACTGGGCCATCTCTTTAACCAGCAGTGTGGCTATATAAGCAGGGGTGGTGGTCTTTTCTGGCTGATGACCATAGTTTGCATAATATACAATCCTGGGACACTTTAAGTAATTGCTGACGTCTGAGACTCTTACATAGTCTTTAATATTCCCGACCCCCTTGAAAGAAAATTATAGTGGTATGTTTATCTTTTTTTTTAATTATATTTTAATTTTGTGATTCGATTGGTTGTATAACCCTCTTTACAGAAAATCTTATAAATCATGACCACACTTTGTTTAATTTGGAGTTAGTATGAAAATTGTATGAGGTAAAAGTGCATAATTTTATATTAATTCTATTTTTATTTAACGGAGGGCTGATAAATGCCAAAACTAGCAGTTGTATATCTAAGTACACAGGGAAATACTAAAATTATGGCTGAAGCAATAGCTGATGGTGCAAAATCGAGAAATCTCGATGTGGAAATAAAGAGTTTCTATGACTGGAAACCCGAGGAAGCTGCCGCAGCTGATGCTATAGCTATGGGTTCTTCCACATTTCATTACACAATTCTTCCACCTATAGAAAAATTCTTGGATGCAATGGTAAAAGCAGGAATAAAAGGAAAAGTGGGTGTTGCATTTGGTTCATATGGATGGAGCGGTGAGGCCCCGGGAATGATCGCAGATAAGATGCGAAAAGGGGGAATGGAAATATTGGATCCGGTACTGAGGGTTCAATATAAGCCGAGTGATAAGGATATCAAGGAGTGCAACCGGTTAGGTAAGGATATTGCCGAGAAGCTCAAGAAAGGATAAATAATCGATAGGTAAAAGTGGGATTGTGGTATCTATATAGATATGCCCAACCTTCTTGAAGAATCATTAAAAGCAGCAACTATCGTTAAACGGGGGGAATACCATTATTTTATTCACCCGATCTCAGATGGTGTACCATACCTTGAGCCCAGCTTATTAGAAGAGGTCACAGACAGGATATTGGCAGTAGCAAACCCGGGATTCGATAAGATAGTTACTATTGAAGCTATGGGAATCCATATTGGAACCGCCCTTGCACTAAACACTGGTGTATCTCTCTCAATTATCAGGAAAAGACCTTATCACCTCCCAAATGAAGTTCAGATCGACCAATCTACAGGTTACTCAAAAGGCAAACTGTTCCTGAATGGAATATCTAAAGGAGAACGCCTGATCATTATCGATGATGTAATAAGCACTGGGGGTACGATGAAAGCAGTCTGTTCGGCTGTTGAAAAGATCGGTGCAGTGATCTGTGATGTGGTGGTAGTAATTGAGCGAGGTGATGGAGCTGAGCATCTCAGACATTCGGGATATCCGCTTAAGACCCTGGTAAAACTTGAAGTCGATTCGAATGGTGTGAAATTAATTTAATAAATGTTTTTCAAATATGAATAATATATCAAGCCATTTTGATTTCGACCTGGACAGGGTTGTTGAATTGATAGACAAATCAGAAGCCAGCACTGTGGGGCTCCAATTTCCTGAAGGGTTCAAAAGGCTTGCTTTCTCAATTGCCCGGGAGATAAAGAATCAAACAAAAGCAGATGTAATTATTTCCGGGAATCCGTGTTACGGGGCATGTGACATCGATATGGCAATTAAGGAATCTGTGGATATCCTATTCCATTTTGGCCATTCTGAATTAGAAGGTGGGCTTGATAATGTTATATATATTGAAACACCCTCAAAAGCCGATATCAGACCGGTTGTGGAAAAAGCAGCAATTGAATTGGGATCAGGCACTCTTGGAGTATTGACAACTGTACAGCATGTTCATCAAATGGAAGAGATAAGGTCGATCCTGGAATCAAAAGGGATCATCTGCAAATTTGGCCCTGGTGATTCCAGAATAAAATATCCGGGTCAGTTGCTTGGATGCAATTTTTCAGCGGCTGATGTGGAGTGCGACCAGTATCTGTATATTGGATCTGGCAAGTTCCATCCACTTGGGGTAGCAATCGCAACCAAACGAAAGGTCCTGGCAGCCGACCCTTTTACAGACACGATGGAATGGATCGGCCCTGAAAGGATATTGCGTATTCGATACGGGATAATTACAAAATGCCTTGATGCTAAGATCTTTGGGATTATCGCATCAACCAAGATCGGCCAGGATCGGAAGACTCTTGCAGAAAGTTTAGGACGATTAGCTGAAAAACACCACAGACAATACCTCATAATATCGCTGGATAATATCACCCCTGATGCACTATTGCAGTTCAAGGTAGATGCTTTTGTAAATACTGCATGCCCTCGCATTGCGATAGATGATTCAAAACGGTACAATACACCAATACTTACACCAATGGAGTTTGAGATCGTACTTGGGGAGCGGGATTGGGACCAGCTGGTATTTGATGAGATCAGGGAAGATACATAAGGTTATTAAATATTGAGTATCATGTGAGTTTGAGGTGATTTCGATGTCCAAATTTAAAAAAAGAGATATGGAACGAAAAGGTAATCAAAAACAGGAAATTCTTGAAAAAAAACTGATTGAGAATAATCTGAAATCTTTGACAACATCGGAAGGGGAAATCGCTGAGTTGCCGGAAGAGGAGTAATACTTTTTGAACATCAGGGTTAAGGTCCTGGCAGGTGGGGTTAGTGAAAAATCCATTGATATTGAACAGGGAAGCACTTATTATGATGTGTTAGCCTGTCTTAAGATAAATCCGGAGACCGTTATTGTCATGGTTGACAGTAAGCCGGTTCCAATAGATGAGATGGTATCTACTGACTATCTTGAAATATTGAGAGTCGTATCAGGCGGATGAATCTGGTAATTGGTTACCTATCCTCTTAATATCTCCCAACCAGACCTTAACACCTGCCTGTTGGTAACGAACCTGGCAATGGGCGGAAATATCCTAATTGGGGTGATTGAGGCTGATGCACTCATGTCCCAATCCAATATTGACCTGGTAAAATCAGGAGTGAATTGGAAATTCTGCCCCATTTGAGTTGACCCTTTAACAGCGTGAAGGTACCCTGTAAGCATACCTGTAAGTCCCGGGTCTTCCATACCATATGTGGTATCAATTGAGAGATGCCTGAAACTGATAGTGGCAAATAGTCCACGTAAAAACCTTAATAACGGATTTATAACATTGAGAAATATAATTGGTGAGATTTTTCGGGTTTTCTTAGATTTTTTAGGTCCTTTAGTAACTTTTGGTTTGGCAATATCTTGTTGTCTGGCAGATTTTTTGGTGCCAATTGGTCCTTCTTTATGCTGCAGACTGATCATTCTATGGCTGAAAAGCAGGATTTCGGTTTTTTTTTCCTTTAATGAATGTCTTAATTTGATTATCACCCATTGGACAGAAACCTTGCCGTCGATTGTTCCCCTGGATCTATTAGATTCAACATGGACTATTACCGGAAACAGCAAAAGACCCAAGACTATCAGTATCAATGCAATGAGAATCCCGGGTATCAAAAGCCAGGTCATACAATCCTTAATGGGAATGTCTTAATTATCCTTCGGTTTGTTCGGATTTTGGGTTTTTTCGCTCTTCCATTATTGTTTTGCATTTATCCATGATATCAGGCAATACATCGGTCAGCTGGGCCAGAGCACCTTTATCTTTAATGGTAAGCAGTTTGATGTCGTCCTGGGTCATTACAAGAAAAGCCACGGGTGTAATTACAGCTCCACCGCCGCCTCCGCCGCCTGTACCTTCATCTTTGCCGTTTTTCTTGCCTTCCCCACCGCCGCTGCCAAAACCAAAACTTACCTTTGTGACAGGAATTATCGTTCTGCCTTCAATTGTAATATGTTCTCCCACAACGGTCTTTGTCGAAATCATCTCAGCGATTTCTTCGGTAATTGTCTTTATCATTTCTTCAACTATCATCGATTACAACCCCTTGATGAAATAATATTAAACCTGATTTTATTTGTAGTAATCGGTCAAATAACTTTTGACAGGTCCCAGGATATTTTTTCAAGGAACTTGTAGGCATTTTCTGCTGCCTGGTACTCTGCTTCAGCTTTATTTGTTCCGTCTCCTGTTATCCCTGGCAGCAATATTCCATCTATTTGAATGCCCAGCACAAAATGGTGGGTATTATCATCCGGGTTGAATCTGTCCTCAATCAGAGGATAATTAGTGTTAGGTGTATATCTTTTTAAGTCCTGGAATTTGTGGATCAACATATCCTTTGGGTTCTTGCGAGTAACTGCTTCGATAAGTTTATTCTCATTCTCCAAGAGACTTGAGAAATCAAGGAATTCCAGAATAAATTCTTTCGCTTTTTGAATGGATTTGTTATTGTCCAGATATATTGCTGCGATCAGTGCTTCGATTATATCAGATCCTGAGCTGATGGAGCTGACATCAGAAGAATTGTCCTGAACATTGTAAATGTAATCGCAAAGATGTAATTTGTCTGCACATTCGGCCAGATATTGGTTGTTGACCACTTCCTGCCTTATCTTGGTCATTACCCCTTCAGGTGTCATGTCCCTGAATATTTCGTTATCCTTAAGCTGGGCCCATTTTTCATAGAACAGTTCTGCACTCACTAATGATAATACTGCATCTCCTAAAAATTCCTGGGCCTGGTTATCAGGACATTGGGGGTGCAGGTTCGAATAAGAACGGGTGGTTATTGCTGAGAGGCCGAGTCGCTTGTTTTTGAACTTGTACCCTATTATTGTTTCAATTTTTCCAAGGAAAGGATCGTTGTCAATATTGTTCATGTTAGTACAATCGAGGTTGGTTATGAAGTTATTTTTACTTTGTTATAGCAATCCCTTGCCAGCAACCACAATGTATACAATGGATGCATATCTTAGAAATTTTCCTATAAAGACCAGGATCGAGAACATGAAAAATTTCAATTCCATAATACCGGCCATTATCGGAAGGGCATCCCCGATGATCGGCAGCCAGGTGAATAATAGCGACCATGAGCCATATTTTGTGAACCACTTTTCAGCACGTTCCAATTGTGAACTTGATACCCCAAAATATTTCTCAATTACGTGCATCCTGCCTGCGAATCCGATATAATAACTGGTGCATGCGCCGAGAAAGTTGCCAACTGATGCTACAAGGATAACATAATAGATATTGAAGTTCTTTGTTATCAGCAAGACCACGAATGCTTCAGAACCCAGAGGAAATATTGTAGAGGCAAGAAAGCTTGCCAGGAAGAGGCCGGGGTAGCCGTAGGGTATAAGCAGTGATTCCAGCATTTCCATAATAAATCAAACCTTCTCAAGTACACTGATCCTTCTTGTCAGACTCCGATGCACCCTTTGGGTATACACGTCCCGCACCACAAAACCTGCGTTCACTGCCCACTTCTCAATATTGCATTCAGAAACCAGCACAGCACTTCCTCCAAACCGCAGGACCCTGAATATTTCACCTAGAGAGTGCATCATCAATTCTTCAAGGGACCTTGCCTGTATAAGTGCCGAGCGTCCGTATGGCGGGTCAGTCAATACAATATCAACACAATTATCTTTTATTGCCATGTCTCCAGCATCCTGCAAAAAGACAGAATAATCAACACCGTAATAATCAAGGTTCAGTTTTGCACCTTTAAGGATCATTTTCTGTACATCGCACCCTACAGCCTCTGCACCAATGAGTCCTGCCTCTACTATCATTCCACCTGTACCGCAATATGGGTCCAGAACAACATCATTTTGTCGTACTCGAGCAATATTTACCACAGCCCTCGCCAGCCTGGGCATTAAAACGCCAGGGTAAAAGAAAGGCTTGTTCTGGGGATTGCGGGTTTCAAATAAACTTCTATCTACGCACTCCAATACCTTTCCGAAGATACATTTACTATCTGAAATTATCGCTCGATATCTAATATCAGGGGCTTTTAGATCGGCTTTAAATCCCTTATCATAAAGGATTTTCCCAATTCCACGCTCGATCTCTTCAGATGAAATCTGACTTTTTCGTTTTATCTTCTTAGCCCTTATATTGTATGTTTTAGAACTTTGATCTGCAAACTCGATACCTTCAGCCATTTTCAGGATATCTTCAAACTCGGCACCTGAAATCCCAAGCACTTCAATAATATGCCATGTCATGGCAAGTCGATCTGCCAGTGTACTCATTTGAGAAATATTAATTTCAGGGACTTCGATAACAAGAATCTGATCAAATTGATCGTATATGGAAAATCCAATATTTTCGGCCTCTATCGCCCCGATAACCTCAGCAGTAGGGAGATCAGGATGTTCGCCGGACAGTTCAAAAGCTATCAAAGTCATTTTTTTTCGATCTCAGGATTGCATGTTCTTTTTGAGTTCATTGAATATTTTTGCATTTACTCCATACCAAATATAATTTTCATGCAATCGTTTAGCAAAAATATTTTTAGAATATGCATCATCTTCCCATGGAATATCAAAATCATAATTCATATTCTTAAGCAAAAGGCCAAATGCAGGTGCAGGTTCCAAACCCTCCTTGAACTCTTCAGGCCTCAGCATTTTTTCCAGCCATTCAATATCTCTTACCTCATCACCTATCATCTGAATTGCGGTAACGATTTTGCGCACCATATGCCATAAAAAACTATTTGCTTCAATATCCAGGGTAACAAAATCGCCGTCTAATCTTATATCAATACGTTTGACTGTTCTTATTGTAGAATTATCCCCGTTTGGAGAGGCAAAATTGGAATAATCATGAGTGCCCTTAAGAGATCTTGATGCTTTTCGTATCAAAGGGATATTTGTGCATCCACACATGATATACCTGTACTCCCTGCTCAGAGTGTGTCTTCTCGGGTTAAAATCATCTGCAACTTCAGCCCTTGACCAAACCCATAAAGAAGGAGGCAGTGAATTATTTATCACTCTGGGTATGGCCAGTTTTGGATTGTCTGTATCAAAAGCTATCACCTGTCCCAGCGCATGAACACCTGTATCTGTTCGACCAGAAGCAATGTAGCGGGCACTTTTTGGATCGTTGATTATTTTAAGTTCTTCAAGAACCTTGAAAATTTCAGTTTCAACAGTATAGGCATTTTTCTGTATCTGGAATCCATGGTAATCAGTACCGATATACGCTACCTTTAAAGCAATTCTCATAAGATCAATCGCTGTGATTTAGGCATAGGTCATATTAAAAGTAACTCAATAAATTCTTAATATCGTTTCTTTCTAATGCGATAATAATCAACAATTATTACAGCAGCTATTATGAATACGCAACCAAATAAAAACCACAGGCCATTATCGAAAACAAGTCCTGTATCTGCAGCTTTCTGGGCTGTATCCATTCCGATAGATTCAACAAAATGGGTTGGCAACGCTGTTGGCATGCTGACAGCCTCTTCTGCAACTTCGGAAATTACAGCCCCCTCAGTATCATTTATCATCATCTTATTGGCAGTTTCATTAACAGCACCAGCAACATCCCTCGCATAATAGGAAACATTGGATACCATCTCATCTGATGACATCCCTTCAAATTCTGACTTCATCATACTATCTGATTTGAAATATGGACCAGTCAATAATTCAACAAGACCGGTAGCCAATACTGCAGCCAGGATAACTCCAAGATATTTTTTCAGGATATCGATGATTGAACCATTATCCATTTTCTCAGGCACTACGACGATCAATTTACGAACAGGTGCATAGACCTTTACTTTCCTTCCTTTTTCGCTGTATTTAATCCGTTCGATCTTTGCAAGCCCTACTTCTACAAGATTCTCTAGATTATATTTTACCGTGGTCAGTGGAACATTTAATTTTTTAGCAATATCAGACGCGCTCATTGAGTGCTCAGCCAGTAATTCAATTATTTCCCTGGCTGTGTCGTTGGTAATGACCTGGGTTATTTTCTTTGAGTCTTCACCTAATGGCAGAACAAGGAGTTTTTCACTGTTATTTATATCATTGATTATGTCTTCATTAACAGCATCCCTGTCCTTATTTTCCATATTACGAAGTAGGTATCATTTATACAAATAGATACCGTTAACTGCAAATTGGTTCGCAGTTACTGGCTTTTTGTATATGGTTGTATCTGTAAAAATCGCCTGCTGAATTGACTTCGCCTGTTAATATTTTGATGTTCAGCAGCCCGTTTAATTATTCCATTCCAGAATATGTCTTCCATATTTAATCACCTCGATCTAAAAGTCGGCTGCAATAATTATTAACCAAAGCCAAGAGCGAAGTGAAAGTAATATATGCACTGTCATAAACCTTTTATAACATAAACCAACTGTATAGTTGAGGTTTTTTATATGGAAGAATTTATAGCGAGGGATCGTTTTCTATATCACTGAATCGATACGTGGAAAACATGTAACTATTTTTGATACAACCTTGCGAGATGGTGAACAGACCCCTGGTGTGTCTCTTACTTTTGAGCAGAAAAAGGATATTGCGAGACAGCTTGACAAGCTGGGTGTAGATATCCTTGAAGCCGGGTTCCCCATGTCATCAGATGGTGAGAAACAGAATGTATCTGAGATCGCAAAGCTGGGACTGTCACTGGAAGTATGCGGCCTGTCAAGGGTAGTACTGTCTGATATTGATGCATGTCTTGATTGCGAAGTGGATATGGTGCATACTTTTGTACCCACATCAGATATACAGCGAATTCACACTATCAAGAAGAGCAGGGAAGAAGTGCTTGACATGGCAGTAAAAGCTGTGGAATATATCAAAGACCATGGTGCAAAGTGCATGTTCAGTGCTATGGACGCTACCCGTACAGATTTTGATTATCTTTTGGAGATAAACAAGGCAGTACAGGATGCGGGATGCGATGTGATCAATGTACCTGATACAGTTGGTGTTATCGTACCATCTGGTATGAAGGACCTGATAAGTGAGATCCGAAAGGCCATTACCATAGATATTGACGTGCACTGCCATAACGACTTCGGACTTGCAGTAGCCAACAGTCTTGCTGCAGTTGAAGGAGGTGGAGACCAGGTGCAGGTCACCATAAACGGCCTGGGAGAAAGAGCAGGTAATGCAGATCTGGCCGAGACTGTTATGAGCCTTCATAGTATCTATGGAGCAAAAACAAATATCAATACCGAGTACCTGCTTGAAACGTCAAGGATGGTCGAGAGGTATACTGGAGTGAGGATCCCACCCATCATGCCTATTGTGGGTGAAAATGCCTTTGCGCATGAAAGCGGTATCCATACCCATGGTGTTCTGACCAGGACCGATACTTTTGAGCCAGGTATTATGACACCGGAAATGGTAGGTCATAAACGAAGGATCGTATTAGGTAAACATGCGGGCAAGCATGCGGTTGGCCAATCCCTGAATGCTGCCGGTCTGGACCCTGACCCTGATCAATTGAATGAGATCATGTCAAGGATGAAAGAGCTGAGCAATAAGGGGAAGAAGGTAACAGATGCCGATCTGATAGCTATTGCTGAGGCCATTATGGGTAAAGTCAAAAAATCAGAGAGACCCATAGATCTTTTGGAGGTCTCGGTTATGACAGGTAATTTAATTACCTCCACTGCTTCTGTAAAAGCCAGGGTCAGAGGGATTGAAAAGATAGCAGCATCAACCGGAGTAGGACCTGTAGATGCAGCCTTGAATGCGGTACAGAAGATCATTAACGGCCATAAGACCATTAAACTCAGGGATTTCAAGATCGAAGCAATTTCAGGTGGTTCGGATGCTTTAGCTGAAGTTATCATCGGGGTTGAGGACGATAAGGGTCACATCATGACAGCCAGAGCTGCCAACGAAGATATTGTGATGGCATCAGTGGAAGCCCTTGTAACTGCAATGAATCATGTACTTATGATGCAACACGATGACTGATCCTGCGACATATATTCTTGACCTGGACGGTGTTGTATTTCTCGGGAAAAATATCATTCCCGGAGCAGATAAAGGTATCGACCGTATAAGGGATGCAGGCAGCCGTGTGATCTTTCTGACAAACAATTCCACTCGTTCCAGGGAAGCAGTGGCCAGTAAGTTGGAGAGTATGGGCATCGGATGCATGAGCAGTGATGTGATAACTTCAGCTTATGCTGCTTCTATTTATATCAAAGAACAATATGGTCCGAGTACTGTCTATTGCATCGGAGAGCCGGGTCTTCTCGAGGAACTGAAACAGGAAGGGCATACCATTGCAGAAAAGAATGTTGACCAGGTTTTGGTGGGTCTTGATAAGTCATTCACCTATCATAAATTGAAGCTTGGTCTTGACAACCTTAGAGCAGGGTCCGGATTTATAGCTACCAATACCGATGCCTTGCTGCCTACAGAATCCGGTTTTTTACCTGGCGCAGGCAGTATAGTAGCTGCTCTAAAAGCTGCTTCTGGCAAAGACCCTATTGTGATAGGAAAACCCAATAAACCTATAATGGATGTGCTGCTAAATGAATATGGCCTGAAAAGTGGAGAATGCGTGATGATAGGTGACAGGCTTGAAACAGACATCCTGGCAGGGATCAATGCAGGTATGAGAACCGTACTGGTCCTGACAGGAGCTTCCGGTATTAAGGATATTGAATTATCAGGGATACAACCTGATACTATCCTGGACAGTCTCGTGGATCTTAGTCCCTAACGGCTCATGCGCTCTTTATAGTATTCTTCCTTTGGTACCATTTCAAGATTGCAGCATATCAATGGATCATTACCAGGAAACAGTATTTCGATCTCACTACCGCATATCTCGCAAAGGTAGATTTCGCCCATTTCAGTCAATTGAATCTTCCCCTATTTTTTGTATAATTTTTAGATGATAGTATTCTATCGTATTATTATTAATATTTTGTTGAGTTTTTGGACCCAGGTTCATCTTATCCAGATAGCTTACCTGACCTTCTGGGGTCTGAAAAAACAACTGCTCTGTCCAATGGGATATCCAGTGGATATTGAATATCCCTCTGTACAATGTCGGGATATTGTCTTTCCTTGGAATCTTTAATTATGTTCCCCCAGAGGGTCTTTGAGATCATAGTATTATTTAAGGGGAAATAATTCCTAAATGTTTCCCTTTAGAAAAAACTAATTGTAAGCATTTCTACAGCACTTGAAAAATACCAATTGTTAGTCACTTACTCATGTCGATTTTATTACAAGTTGCATACAAATATTTTTAAGACTTCCAAACCAAGTATAATATAACAGGTGTGAGCAATGTCTGAAGTTGAAATGTTGAAGGAAATAATAATTGATTTGAATTTCCCTAAAGAAAGAATAGCCAGGATTGAGGTTACAGTTAACGAAATTGATAAAGACCTTCACAGTAAACCCAACCCTGAATATTTGAAAAAACTCGAACAAATTGAAAACGAAGACTGTAAAGTTCGTTTTAAAAATATGGACGAATTTGACAGGCAGTTTGGATTATATGCGATTTTTTCATGTCTTACGAGTTTGAAATTACTGAGACCCTAACTCGAAAGTTCAAAAAATTTCAAAAAAAAGACAAAAAGCTATTCATGGCATGTCGCAAAAAAATTAGCGAGATCATACAGAA
>Ga0307380_10009417_pt1 | contig 12400 bp, 17 predicted proteins | sample UN3MG_FD_202239 | JGI IMG/M metagenome (GOLD analysis project Ga0307380, IMG submission 202239) | Soil microbial communities from Risofladan, Vaasa, Finland - UN-3 | ecosystem: Environmental > Terrestrial > Soil > Coastal area > Acid sulfate soil | place: Finland: Risofladan, Vaasa | collected... | reverse complement strand
TCTGGACACATCGGTCCTGAGTGCCTACTGTGACGAGAGAGCGCCTGAAAGGATGGCGGAAACGAAGGAATTCTGGGCCAGGCTTTCCGAAGTCGAAGCCTCGACTTCCGATCTGGTACTGGACGAGATAGAGCGAACGCCTGATGAAGATCGCCGTTCTGTGATGCTGGCGCTGCTGGCAGATACGGCCCGGATCCCGGTCACTCAGGAGATGCACGAATTGGCGGATCGCTATATCCGGCATGACCTTTTTGGCCCTGTGATGTACAACGATGCGCTCCATGTGGCGGCTGCCGTGCTCTCGCGGCAGGACATCCTGCTTTCATGGAACTTCAAGCACCTGGTGAACCGACGAAAGCGCGCTCAGGTAAACGAAGTGAACATATTGCTTGGTTTACCGACAATAGAGATACTCGCGCCGTCTGAGTTATGAGGCAGTGAAAAAAATGAACTACTTTGATTACGAGAGCGCCGCGCACGAGGCCGGTCTGACGGAAGATCAGCTTTCCGCCGTCAAGGAGGCTGTGCGGCAGGAGTTTCCCACTGATGACATGATGTGGGAGCTGCACGTCCTGCGGGCCTGCCTGGCGATAAAGGACGGACACGCAACGCTGGAAGACGTTACTCGGCGTCTGGCAGCTTAGATATACCTTGCCTCAACCTCAGCAACTTCGCCTCGCCGGGGGCGAGGTCCAGTGAAACCGAGTCGTTCTCCAGCTTCAAGTCCCTCATGACCCCGGTCTTCGGGCTCATTTCCTGGATCTTGCCCTTGAACGTGAGCTTGGCGGTGGTCTTGTTGCGAAGATGGCGGTTGACGATCATTGCCCAGGTGGAGCCGTCCTCATGCTTGAACATCCCCAGAACCAATGGATCGCCCTCGACTTTGATGGGGAGGCCGGGATCGAGCGCCTTGCAGCCCGCAGGGATCTCGCCGGTGTGGTAGACGCCGGTTGAGGTGAGCTTCATCAGGGTCGGGCCGAGGACCTTCAACTCCCCATTGATGCGCTTGACCTGATTGAAGTGCTCCGTCCGCTCGCCCTTGCCGTCAATTATCGCGTTGTTGAAGGGATCCCCAGGCGTGTAATAGGTAAAATAGAGGATGGCTTTGTAGCCGTACGCGAGGGCGGTGTTCACCTGCCATCTCAGGTCCGCATCGGTAGGATTCCGATATGACCAATGTGGGGTAACCAAAAGGATATAGCAGCTCGGGATGCCGTTCTTGAGACCGTCGGTCCGAACGATCTCCATGTTGGTGAAGTAGCTGCCGAGGTGCTCAGGCTTGTTCGGATCGGTGGCCATCATGATGTAGTGGTCATAGCTCAGGATGCGCGGCTTGACGACCGAGCAGAACTGGGCGACATGCTCCTCGTAGGTCTTGTTGCCGAGCTGGGCCTCATTGGCGTAATTCGGGAAGAGGTTGATGAACGGCAGGTGCTTTGGGTCTTTGCGGGCCAGATAGCCGTTGATCGCCGCCAGCTTCGGGAACTGGGACGAATTCGGCTCGTCGGTGATGAAGTAGCCGCCTGTGGCGGGATGACTCCCATAGTCGGCGAGGACGGCATCGAGGTTGGCGGCGAAGTCGGGGGCGCCGGGGTCCTTGGCCATGATGCGGCCGTCGCCGATGATGTACTTCAGGCCGTATTTCGCACATGCGTCGAGGATGGCCTTGTTCTGCTCCACGGTGACCCCACTGCACGGCGGCAGGCAGTAGTTGAAGTTCGCCTCAGCAACGTCGGCATAGCTCTTCATCGGGTCGGTAGTCGCCGGCGGCCCGCACCAATAGCTGATGATGAAGTCACTCGCGCCGGCCGTCGAAGCGACCAGAAGGATTAGGCACAGGATAAGCACTTGCATGATTCCACCTCCACTGACTGTATAAGGGAGACTTACACTCAGCGATGGTTTTGTCCTCCCAGTACTCCAACACTCCAATACTCTCCCGCTTGCCAGCGGGATCCCGTCCGAAGGCGGGACATTACTCCGCCTCGTCTTCCCCTACGCATGTTTCCAGTTTTTCGGCAAATCCGGCACTAAGTGGGCTGAGCCGTCGTCTATATAAGTAAAAGGTTTGACGATAGATTGGCAGGGATGCCATAAATGAGAATTTTTCAACAAAAGTCGAAAAACCCCTTGACAAGTGGAAGCCTACTTGGTAGACTAAGAGCAGATGGCAAACTTAAGTTTCCATTGACAGGAGGCACGGCTATGATAGCAAGGCAGCTTCTTCACCCATGGATAGGCGTGTACCGTGAAAGGCTTCCACTGAAGCGGATTGATAGAGCCGAGATGCTCGTGCTGATAGTCTCCGTCTGCTCGCTGCTTCTGGTTTGCGGGTTGACCATGGCGGTTGATCGTCCCTCCCCCACCATGACGGCGATCTCGGTCCGTTCCGGCGACACGCTTTGGAGCCTGGCAGCGCAATACGGTGACCCGAACAAGTATATCCTCGAGCGCATAGATGAGTTGCGGCAGGCGAATGGGCTGAAGGCAGGCCAGGCGCTGCACGCAGGACAGGTGCTCAACGTTCCGAACGTCCAACGTCGAACATCGAACGGCCGGAGGGTAAGATGAGGCAAGCGAGGGCGGTGCAAATCATGACGGCGGTTCATGTGCCGGAGGTCGGGCCGGCGGGGATCGGCGTGACGACTGCCAATGCGCCCGCCAATGTCGTCAGCCGCATCTATGATCAATCCTATGGCAGCGCCGAGTACCTAGAGCTTCGGGCGATATTGCGTGCCCTCCAACTGGGGAGAAGCCTTCGCGCAAGGAGCGTGTCCATACTCTGCCAGGACGAGGTTACCGCCGGGATCGCGAACCGGGATGTTCACCTGGAGCCCGGAAGTCCGCTTGCCCCGATCTACATGAAGGTTCGGGCGCTGATGTACACCTTCAAGCTGGCGGAAATTCGGGCGGTGCCGAAGTTGAGGGTCGAAGCGGCGAGGAGACTCGCAATCGCCGCGAGCAGGATTCCGGCTCAGAAGCCCCAGCCTCAGAGAACGCTCTTCGCGGCCTGAGAAACCAATGGAACCACGGAGCCACGAAGGACACGGAGAAAACCTTTGTTCAGCCCGCACCATGATTGAAGAAGTCCGTGACGCTGACCTGTTTGTTATCCAAGCAGATGCCATTGTGAACCCCGTGAACTGCAAAGGAGTGATGGGCAAGGGCATCGCATTGGAGATGAAGAAGCGGTACCCCCGGAGCTACCGAGCATACAAGGCTGCCTGTGAGTGGAGTCATTTGCGGCCGGGCGTGCTGCTCTATGTTGCGGGCCAGGGAGGCGAACGCAGCGTCGTTCACTTCCCTACCAAAGACCACTGGACCCAACCCTCAAGGCTCGAATGGATACAGGCGGGCCTTGAAGACTTACAGCGGCACTATGCCGCTTGGGGGCTGAAGTCCATTGCGATGCCCCAGCTTGGATGTGGGCTTGGGGGACTGAATTGGGATGACGTTCGACCGCTCTTCTTTGCAGCGCTCGAACCGGAACCGCTCAAGGTCATAGTCTCTCTGTCCACGGCAGATCTGTATGAGGGTTGCGCTGGTCAGCGTTCGCTTTTTCGCTAGCCATGGCGTGAGGCAATAGTTGGCTGAGCACCTCTAGGTTCCGGTTCGTGTTCAATTGTGCCGCAAACAGGTAATAACATACAATGTGGCGAATAGCGCAACTGTGGAATTGCATAAGGCCATTCTTTACGAGCGGTTGGCGGATAACCGGGCGAAGTGCAACGTCTGCCAGCGGCGGTGCAACATCGCTGAGGGGAAGGTCGGCGTCTGCCTGACCCGGGTGAACAAGGGCGGGGACATTTACTCGACCATTTACAATGTCGTCTCCTCGATGGCCGCGGACCCGATCGAGAAGAAGCCGGTCTATCACTATCTCCCCGGGACGAAGTGCTTCTCACTGGGGAGCTTCGGGTGCAATTTCCGATGCGTCTTCTGCCAGAACTGGGAGATCGCCTTTGCGGATGGGACGGAGATTCCGGCGGTCGCGGGGCATCGGGTGACCCCCGAGCAGGCGGTTGGGCTGGCGAAACAGCACGGCTGTAAGAGCATTTCCTGGACCTATAATGAGCCGGCAATCTGGCTGGAATATACCCTCGACTGTGCCAAATTGGCAAGAGAGCACGGCCTGAAGACGGTCTATGTGACCAACGGCTACATCACTCCCGAGGGGCTTGATGCCATCGGTCCATACCTGGATGTCTACCGCGTGGACATCAAGAGCTTCTCCGACGAGTTCTATCGAAAGCTCATCAACATCCCGAGCGTTCAAGGGGTGCTCGATGTCGCGAAGGCGGCGAAGGACAAGTGGCACATGCACATCGAGGTGGTGACGAATGTCATCCCGACCTGGAACGACGATCCGGAGAACCTGCGCTCGATAGCTCGATGGGTGAAGGAAAACCTCGGAGAGTTGACCCCATGGCATGTGACGAGGTTCTTCCCTTGTGCTGATCTAACGAACGTCCCGCCGACTCCGCTTCAGACTCTGGAGATGGCAAAGAGGATCGGCTTGGAAGGAGGGCTGAAGTTCGTGTACATTGGGAATGTAACGGAGGATCAGAACACATACTGCCCGAATTGCGGGAAGCCGGTGATTACGCGATTAGGGTACACCACGAGGGTGCGGGGAGTGACCGACCAGGGCAAATGTGTGAGCTGCGCACAGGAGTTGGGGATCATGATAAATGAGAATGGAAGCCTGAAATGAGAAGGTGAATGGAATGGCGAACGACCAACACCCAACCCGTCCCCATCGCATAGTTGAGCTCACCCCGATTGGCTGGGGGGCTGTCGGGTGTTTGAGTCTGCTGGTATTGATTCTCATCATCGGTACCATAACGGCAACGCTTGCCCCGAAGCCGGGGCCCACTATGGCACCTCCCCCATCCTCTCCAACGCCAGCCCCACCTGCTCCGACGCCAAAAGAACCAATCAGGGATACCTGGGCAGGCAGGGATGATGAGGTTGTCAGAATTCTGAAGTCAGCCAAGATCCCGGGCACAAAAGGTAATGTGTTACAGCTAACAAGCGGTTACTTGGAGCTCTTGAAACGTTCAGGAAACTTTATTGAGTTCGAAGGCTGGTATGCATTCCAGGTAAGCGGTCCGTTGTATGAGGCTGGGGTTGGCTTTAAAGTAAACGGAGGATCTAAGACTGCTAGGTGGGACGTCGATCTGCAGCGGAGAACCATAAAACCAAGAAATCAGGAAGCTTTTATCTTTTCGGGAAACAATGATGTTTTGCGTTACTAGACCGATGGCCAGGATGCATGTTAGATCAGCGGACATACGGACCGCCCAGGGTTCTAAACCCTGGGCTAGTACCAGGCAAAGCCCTCCTGGCTCTCTGACCCGGAGCTTGTGGTGGAGGGTTTCGCTCGGATTCTAGCCTAGGGATTCATCCCTGGGATCGGAGAAGAACATGATCTTTCGAGACAGACAAGATGCTGGAAAGCGCCTTGCGGCGGCGTTGGAGAACTACCGGGGGGCGGATGCCATCGTCCTCGCTATCCCACGAGGCGGGGTGGTGGTTGGCTATGAAGTCGCAACTGCGCTGGGTCTGCCGCTGGATGTCATCATCCCTCGCAAGATCGGCGCGCCCTACCAGCCGGAGCTTGCGATAGGCGCAATCTGCGGCGATGAGTACGTCCTCGACGATCAGACGGTGAAGTACCTGGGAGTCTCACAGCAGTATATCGCCGAGGAGATCGAGCGGCAGAAAAAGGAGATTGAGCGAAGATGGAAGCTCTACCGCGACGACCGGCCGTTCCCCGACCTCACCGGCAAGACGGCCATCGTCGTGGATGATGGAATCGCGACCGGACACACGACCATGGCCGCCGCAAGGGCTATTCGCAAGAAAAACCCCGCCAAGCTCGTGCTCGCAGTCCCCACCGCCCCGCCCGAGTCGGCCGCTCGCCTCAGGCCCGAAGTTGATGAGCTGATCGTCCTCGACACCCCCGAGCCATTCTTCGCCGTCGGTTCATGGTACGAAGTCTTCGACCAGACGACCGACGAGGAAGTGATCGAATTGCTGCGCAGGGCAGAGGCCCACCCCGCTCGATAGCCCTCCCCACAATAGGACCGATAAGACCCATAGGACATATGCCCGTCTACGGCGGGATAAGAGTAACAGCTCGCTTCCCTGGTTTGGAATCTAGGTTCGTCGGGTATTCAGTTGTACGGTTGCGGTTGCGCGGCTCGTATCGGCCGGCGTGAGACGTTAGACGTAACCGCTCAACGAAACGAGAGTCGCAACCGACAGACGCGATTCCGGGGGGAAACCGATGGACGAAGTACACGAATTGCTGGAGGCATTAAGGCGGGATCTGGTTCTGGAGCTGGAAGCCATCAACGTCTACACCGACCAGCTTCAGAGGATAGAGGACCCGAAATTCCGCGCCCTGCTTGCCCACCTCACCGAGGAGGAAAAAGAGCATGTCGCCGAACTGACGGAACTGATCAAGCAGTTCGACGAGGTCCAGGCCGATGAGTTCACCGAGCCGCATCCTGAGTTAATCAGGCAGGGGCAGGTCGAGCTTATACAATCCGAGGAATCCGAAATCCTTCAAGCCCCGAATGTGCCGATGGGCCTCACCGTGGGCCAATTGAAAGGGCAGATCGAATAGGAGGGAATCATGTTGGAACAGAACTTGCTGCGTAACGAAGCGCCGTTGACCGAAGATGAATGGAAGGTCATAGACGAGACGGTCGTTCGGGTCGCCACTAAACAGCTTGTGGGGAGAAGGTTCATTGATGTCTTCGGCCCACTCGGCGCGGGGGCCCAGGCTATTCAGCAGGATATTTTTGCGGGAGTGGACGTCGGGGAGATAAGCCTGCTGGGGGAGGAAGACGCTCATCCCGTGCATGCGGAGACTCGATCCTTCCTGCCGGTGCCCATGATTTACAAAGACTTTTGGATCTACTGGCGTGACTTGGAGACGGCGAAGAACTGCGGATCGGGCCTTGATATAAGCGCGGCAGCAGGGGCGGCGGCGTTCGTCGCTCAGGCTGAGGACAAGCTCATCCTCAATGGCCAGGAGAAGCTTGGTTTCGAGGGTCTGCTGAACGCCAAGTGGCGGAACTCCGTGCCCCTCCTCAATTGGGATGAGCCGGGGGCGGCTTTCCAGAACATCGTGGATGCGCACAAGAAGCTGGTTGATGCCAGCTACTATGGGCCGTTTGCCCTGGTGACGAGCCCCGATCTGTATGCGAAGATGGAGAGAGTCTACGACAACACCGGCGTCCTGGAGATCGTTCAGGTCCGCGAGCTGATGACCGCCGGAGTCTACCAGACCCCCGTGTTGCCGGACAACAGTGCGGTGGTAGTCTCGACCGGGCCTGAGAACCTTGACATAGCGATCGCCCAGGATTTGATCACTGCGTATCTTGGGCCGGACAAGATGAACCACCCATTCCGCGTGTTCGAGACGCTTGTCCTGCGGATCAAGCGGCCGGAGTCCATCTGTACGCTGGATGTGGCGAAGCCGAAGAAGGGCTAGACGTTAGACGTTAGACCTTAGACTTTAGCGCCGGTTTCCAAGGTCTTCCCTAAAGTCTAAAGTCTGTAGTCTAAAGTCCAAGATTGATCACCGATGAACTACTTCTGGAACATAATATGGCTGCTGCTTCTTTTGTCCGCGCTTGTTCCGTTATGGAAGCAGCGGCATATCCAGCTTATGCGCTACCGGCTGATCCGGCAGCTCGAGGTACAGCGGAAATCAAGGGTGATCACGCTCATCCACCGCCAGGAGGCGCTAAGCATCCTGGGTATTCCGATCGTGCGATACGTGACAGTCGAGGATTCGGAGCAAGTGCTGCGAGCGATTCGGCTGACTCCTGACGATCTGCCGATTGATCTGGTACTGCACTCACCCGGCGGACTGCTGCTGGCGGCGGAGCAGATTGCCCTGGCTCTGAAGCGTCATCCGGCGAAGGTCACGGTGATGGTGCCGCACTACGCAATGTCCGGCGGAACGCTCATCGCCCTCGCGGCCGACGAGATAATCCTCGACCGCAATGCAGTCCTCGGGCCGGTAGATCCTCAGCTTGGCGAGTACCCGGCTGCATCCATCCTGCAGGCGATCAACGCTAAGGATAAGAATGAGATAGAAGACCGGACGCTCATTCTGGCCGATGTGGCGAGGAAGGCGCTTCGGCAGGTTCAGCAGGTGGTATATTGCCTGCTCGAGGATAGGATGGACAAGACCAGGGCAAAGGAAATATCGGAGATTCTGAGTGAAGGCCGTTGGACGCACGACTATCCGATCACCCTCAGCGAGATTCGTGAATTCGGACTCAAGGTAAGCGACGAGATGCCCGCCCCAATCTATGAACTGATGGAGCTTTACCCTCAGCCGCCTCAGCGAAGGCCGACTGTCGAGTATATTCCCATTCCATATCAGCCGAGAGGGACGGAGCATCATGGACGCTGAATTATTCCGCAGCCGAGCCGACGCGGGTAAGCGGCTTGCAGAGCGACTCCTCGATTATGAGGGCGAGGATGTCGTGGTGCTCGCGATCCCTCGCGGAGGAGTGCCGGTCGGAGCGGAAGTCGCCAGGCGGCTGAATGCCAGGCTGGACGTCATCATCCCCCGAAAAATCCCCATCCCTTGGAATCCGGAGGCCGGGTTCGGCGCAATCACGGCCGACGGAACGATCGTCCTGAATCAGCGAATGGTGAAGAATCTGGGCCTGAGCAAGGATGAGATTCAGGCGATTGCGGACGAGGTGCGGGAAGAGATCGAGCGCAGGACGAGGGAATATCGGGATGATCGGCCTCCCACGGATGTGAAGGGGAAAACAGTCATACTGGTGGATGATGGGCTGGCTTCGGGATACACGATGCTCGCGGCGATCGAGTCGGTCAGGAAGCACAACCCAGTCAGGGTGATAGTCGCCGTGCCGGTGGCGTCATCGGCGGCGGCGAGGCTGGTGAGTACGCGGGTAGACGGCATGGTCGCGCTCGTCACGAGCGAGCGCCTGCCGTTTGCGGTTGCGGATTTCTACCGTGAATGGCGGGATTTGACGGATGAAGAAACCGTGGGATACCTCCGTGATGCGTGAGGGAAAGCCTTCCGGAGTCACGAATCACGGATCACGAATCACGCTCTATCTCGTTTTCCTCACCATCTTCTCAGCGGTTACGCGCCGGGGCTCTTCTCTGGGTGGTCGGCGGAGCTCCTCTGAGGATTTCTTCTTTATTCGCCCGGTGGTGATTTCTTCGATGGTTTGTCTTCGTCCCAGGTCAATCGGCATGATACACATCCTTTCAGGCCATTGTGTAACATTACTTTACCCGGAGCGAGGAAGGTTAAACTTGGTTGATTATGTGCTTGAGGTCGGCGACGAATTCGTCCGGATACTTGGGGCTGAGGACGTACCTGCTATCGTTTGAGAGCATAACTGCCTTGTCAGGGTCGGTGACGGACATGAAGAACTTACCGAACTCCTTGTTTCTAAACCAACCGGTATCGCTGAACAGGCCGATGCTGCCGTAGACTAGCCGGGCCTTGCCGATCTGGACTCTTTTCACTTCTTCGATTCCCTTGAGGGGAATGATCGCGCTCTTGTAAGGCCATTGCCGGGAGATGATGATTGAGTCGTCCCGTATCTCATAGCACCGAGGCCACAGAGACCACGCATGTACAATAAGAATCCACAACGCAATGATTCCGACAAACCATCCGCCGTTGTCAGATCGCCTGAAGAGCAGAGGCAAGGCTGCCAGACCAATGATTCCGAGGGCGAGAACGATCCCGGATATCACTGCGAGCCCGACACTCATCGGGGCGGGGCGGTATGTTTGACTATCCAATTTCCTATCACCTCCAGGGCAGTAGGCGAGATCGTTTCCTTGATACCGGCCAGCGGGGATCAATGCTGCTAGAAAAGCTCTCATGAACTAGATTCCGATTTTAGAGCCGCCCCAGAGAATCAGCTTGCTGACGATCTCGGCAAGAATGATGCCGATGACGAAGGCCGCCGCCGTTTTGCCGCCCCTAAGCCGGCTGACCTCCTTGAAACCGTAGACGAGCATCACGATCCACCATGCAAGCAGGCCCACCATGACTATGCTGCCGATTATGATCAGCGGGGTGACGAATTCGGAAATACGCACGACGATCTCCTCGGGCCTTATCGTCGTAGCCTTCAGCATCTGGCCTCCGACTAGCTGTCGAGAGCCGACTATGGTGGCGAAGATCACAGGGAATCGCGCCAGCCCGGATGCGGCAAAGTGGCCCGCAAGACCGCCATTGCCGCCAAACATGCGTGAGGCCGCGAATAACAAGACTGCCAAGCTGATCCAGGCTACAAGCGACTGGAAGATCACCTGGCGTGCGGACGGGGCTTCCGGGACAAGATGAAGGTCGAGCGCTCCGTCCAGTATCTCCCCACCCCACCACGCAACCGCCGTCAGGATGATGATGACGACCAATGCCACCAAGAGGGCATTGCCTCGCCTGAGTACTGCCATCGGATTGTAGAGTATTCTCCAGTCCATCACGTCCTCCAACAATTTCAGATTTCAGATTGCAGATTTCAAATTGCCGGGAACAAAGCGCTCACAGGGAACGGAGACTCCGACAGGACTCAGGGGCGAGACCATTATCGAGACTGCCGGAGGCACCTGGCCTGCCGGGCTGATCCAGAGGCTTGCGCCGAGCATCACGAAAAGCAGCACTCCCGCAACGAAGGCGTAGGCCGGCCGGGAAAGCACCCGCCAAAGCCACGAGGTTTCCGCCTCGATGGCATGTATGCGGGAAGTCACTCGCTCGCGAACGCGCTCCGGCGCATGAGGCCGCTTCACCGATAGCAGCGCCTTTTCGGCGAATTCCAATGCTTCTTGTTCACTTCGGCGCTCAGGCATCTTTCCAGTCCCTCAACAGGTAGCTAATCCTTTTCAGCGCATGGTGAACCCGTGACTTCACCGTTCCCAGCGGAGTTCCGAGGATCTCGGCGACTTCGGCCAGCTCCAGTCCCTCCAGGTATCGGAGGGTCACGACCGCTCGCTGAGCCTCGGGCAGTTCCGCGATCGCCTCGCGAACCCGTCTCTCCTTCTCCGAGGTCTCCGCCATCTCGTCGGGAGCCTTTTCCTCGGACGGCAGGTTCATATCCTCCATCTGATGCTCGACCTCGGTTCGGCGAACCGTCCGACTTCGCATCCGAAGCGACTGATTGACCGCGATCCGATAGAGCCAGGTCTTGAAAGCCGACTTGCCTCGGAAGCCGGGGAGCCCGACATAGGCCCTCACGAACGCCTCCTGGGTGATGTCCTCGGCAAGCTCTCGCTCGCCGGATATGCTCCAGGCAATGTTGAAAACCATGTCCTGATATTTCGAAAAAAGCGCCTCAAAGACCGCACGCTCGCCGGATTTGAAGCGCTCGACGAGTTCAGCATCCGTGAGCATTCCTCTGCTCCCGATGTATTTGATACGGCAAGACTATGAAACGTTCAAACAAAGAATAGGACAGATAGGACATATGGGTCAAATGCGGGTAAGAGACAAGCATGAATGCGCCAAGACGGCGGCTGGCCAGGTCGCTTGGATATGTTGACGCCACTGCCATCGGGCTCGGGGCGATAATCGGCGCAGGGGTGTTTGTCGCCATCGGGCCGGCAGTGGGAGTGGCGGGTTCGGCGGCGCTGATAGCACTCGTAATCGCAGGATTCGTGGCATTGTTCAACTCCCTCAGCTCGGCCCAGCTTGCGGCGGTCTACCCGGAATCGGGAGGGACCTACGTGTACGGCAGGGAAGTAATCAACGATCTCACCGGGTTCACGGCGGGGTGGATATACCTGATCGCGGCGATTGCGGCTGACTCGGCGATAGCGCTGACATTCGCGGCCTACCTGGACTTCCTGTTCCCGGCGATATCGGCGAGGGCAATAGCAGTGATCATAGCCCTGGCAGTAACCCTTATAAACTATATGGGAATGAAGTACTCCGCCGAGGTCAATGACGTGATGGTGGTCATCAAGGTCGGGGTGCTGGTATTATTCATCGCCCTGGGAGCATTCTTCTTCAAGGCAGCACGGCTGGCCCCCTTCCATGCCGAAGCGGCAGGTGTGCTTCGCGCGGCGGCGATACTCTTCTTCGCCTACACCGGCTATTCGCGAGTCGCCACGCTGGGCGAGGAGGTCAAAGATCCTCAGAAAACTATCCCCAGAGCCATACTATCCGCGCTGGGAATATCGGCCGGGCTGTATCTGGGAACACTATTCATCGCATTGGGATTGATGGGCGCGGGAAGATTAGCCGCTTCGGACGCGCCTCTCGCTCTGGCAATGAAAGATACCCGCATGCTCTGGTCGGTATATGCAGTTGCGGCAGGTGCGCTTGTGGCGACTTCGAGCGTCTTCCTGACCGACCTCCTGGGGATCTCCAGAGTGG
>Ga0307380_10009416_pt1 | contig 12400 bp, 5 predicted proteins | sample UN3MG_FD_202239 | JGI IMG/M metagenome (GOLD analysis project Ga0307380, IMG submission 202239) | Soil microbial communities from Risofladan, Vaasa, Finland - UN-3 | ecosystem: Environmental > Terrestrial > Soil > Coastal area > Acid sulfate soil | place: Finland: Risofladan, Vaasa | collected... | reverse complement strand
TTCCGCGACTCCATCATCCTGGTCTCCGGCGCCACGGGCAACGGCAAGACGCTGCTGGCCACGGAGTTCGTCTCGGGCGGCGTCAAGGCCGGCGAGCGATGCCTCCTGCTGGCCTTCGAGGAGAGCCGCGGGCGACTCGTCCGCAACGCCACGGGCTGGGGCGTGGACTTCGAGAAGATGGAGGCGGACGGCCGTCTCAAGTTGGTCTGCGAGTATCCGGAATCCGCCGGTCTGGAGGACCACCTGATCAGTATCAAGGCTCAGATTGACGACTTCAAACCGAACCGTGTGGTCGTGGACGGTCTCACGGCGCTGGAACGCGTCAGCACCGAGAAGGGGTTCCGCGAGTTCGTCATCAGCCTGACTTCCCTCATCAAGAACCGAGAGATCACCGGCCTGTTTACGGCTACAACGTCGACGCTGCTGGGCGGGACCTGCGTAACCCAATCGCACATCTCCACGATCACCGACTCCATCGTTCTCCTGCGGTATGTTGAGATGCTCGGCGAAATGCGGCGGGGGCTGACGGTGTTGAAGATGCGCGGTTCGCCCCATGACAAGGACATCCGTGAGTTCACCATCGACGGGGAAGGGATGCACATCGGCAAGCCGTTCCGCGAGGTGACGGGCATCCTGTCCGGTTCCCCCGTGCACCTGGTACAGACCGGGGCGGAGTACCTCGAAGGCCTGTTCAAGGAAAAAGTAATCGTCAACTGAACCGGCACCGTTTGCGCGAAGGAGGGCTGAAAGGAAATGCAGGAGACCAATGCCAACGGCGGCGATTCCGCCCCGGTGGACGAACACCTGACTGAACTCTGGGACGCTTCGTTCCACCTGGCCTACGCCCGCTGGCTCGCAGGAGTCGGTGGGGGCGCTCACCGCACGCGCGGCGGGCCAGAGTGGGTCGCCGCAACGCCTTGGCCGAGCGACGGTCGTTTGAATCATCGGCTCCTGGGGTAGGCCATGGACCACGAATCGGATGAAACCAAACGCGCCGGCAGAGGCGGGATCGTTCATGCGGCCGTGGCAACTGCCGCGGGGTTCATCTTCCTGCTCCTGGCAGCCGAGCCGTGGCCCCTGAAGGGCGTCTTTGCCGAGGGGCGGCTCCTGGGGTGGATTGAGTTCCAGCAACTCGCCCTCGTCTTCCTCGCGCTGGGCGCGGGGTTTGCGGGGGCGTCTCTGGTCAGGTGGAGACGGTTCCTCGAAGAGCGCCGCGGTATCGAACGGGCCCTGTCAGGGCAGGTCGAACAGTACACGACCCTCGTCCAGACCATTCCCGACGTCATCTACGAACTGGGCCCCGATGGCCGGTTCACGTTCCTGAGCGATGCCGTCAGGCGCCTGGGCTATGAGCCACAGGAACTGGTTGGAGAGCACTTCTCCTACATCGTGCACCCCGCGGACATCGTAGCCGTCAGTTGCGCCTCCGTCCTGCCCAAGTACAAGGGAAAGACGACCGGCGACGCGGGGGCGCCCAAACTCTTCGACGAACGACGCAGCGGCGACCGGGGCACCCGGAACCTCGAGGTCCGACTGGTGCCGAAAGACGCCCCGGCGGACTACGTCTATGGTGAACTGCATTCCTCGGCGAGATGGGGCCGCAAGGCACGCCGCGGCGAGACCGGGCGTTGGTATGCCGGGGTGCACGCGTCCGGGAAGTGGGGGCAACCGGTCTCTGACGGCGAGAAGCAGTTCCTCGGAAGCATCGGGATTATCCGCGACATCACCGAGCGCAAACGCCTCGCGCGGAATCTGGAGGCCAGCCACGAGGCGTTCCAGGCTATCGTCGCCAAGAGCGCCGACGGCATCCTCATCGTCGATTCAGAGGGCGTGGTGCGCTACGCCAATCCTGCCGCGGAGACTCTGCTCAGGCGCACCACGTCCGAACTCCTGGGCAGCACCTTCGGCTTGCCGGTGGTGGTCGGCAACGGCGCCGAAGAAGTGGATGTGTGTCTTGGAGCAGCAGAAACCGGCGTTGCGGAAATGCGGGTCGTCGGGAGCGTGTGGGACAGAAAGAAGGCCTACCTCGTCTCGCTGCACGAGATCACGGACCGCAAGCAAATGGAGGCGGACCTGGAGGAGGCCAAGGAGGCGGCGGAGGCCGCCAACCAGGCCAAAACCGAGTTCCTCGCGAACATGAGCCACGAACTCAGGACCCCCCTGAACGCCATCATCGGGTTCTCCGAGGGCCTGCTCCAGCGCGCCGACCGTCATCCGCTGAACGAGCACCAGAACGACCGCATCGGAAAGGTTCTGCTGAGCGGCCAGCATCTGCTGATGCTCATCAACCAGATTCTCGACATCTCCAAGGTCGAGGCCGGACAGGTCACGATCCACCCCACGACGTTCGACGTGTATCGCCTGGCCGCAGGAGTCCAGGGAATGGCTGAGGCCCTGCTGCGGGACAAGCCGGACGTGGCGTTCACGCTCGACGTGGAAGATGACCTGCCGCCGTTTACGTCCGACCGCGACAAGGTCTGGCAGATCCTTCTCAACCTGGTAAGCAACGCGCTCAAGTTCACGGAGCGTGGCTGCGTCACGCTTCGCGTCCGGCGCGACGACGGCCGGCTCCTGTTCAGCATCGAGGACAACGGCATCGGGATTCCCGAAGACAAACGGACCGCGGTCTTTGAGAAGTTCGAGCAGGTGCAACGGCCCGGAGGCCAGTGCACTGAGGGGACCGGACTCGGTCTCACCATCTCCAAATCGCTTGCCGAACTGCTCGGCGGCTCGCTGACGCTGGGCAGCGTCCAGGACCACGGCTGCACGTTCACCTTGGCCCTGCCACGTGTTTGGGACGTCGAACCGACAAGCGAGAACGAAACGCTCGTAGGGCAATACGGCTGTGCCCATAGCGGAGAACGGAAATGAACACGATCTTGCTGGTGGAAGATGACATGGCGTGCCGCACCGTCATCGCGGATATGTTCGAGTTCGACGATATCGGCGCTGACCTGGTCTGTGCCACGACCGCAGAAGAGGCGTTGGAACTCGCCCGTCACTTCAAGCCGGTCCTCATCCTCATGGACATCCGCCTTCCGGGAACCGACGGCCTGGAGGCAACACGAATGCTCAAGGACGACCCCAGGACCGCCGACATCCCCGTGTGGGCCATCACGGCGTATGTGCTGACCGAAGACCACGAGAAGGCCCTCGCGGCAGGATGCGACGACTACATCACGAAGCCCTTTGATTCCATCGCCTTGAAGGGTCGGCTTCAGGAGTTCGTCGCTGAGCACGCCGCCGTGTCCGCAGAGGAGCCTGCGGAAGGCGCGCCTGGTGAAGCCCAACCGGGCTTATCCATCCGTGAAGGCGGCTGCAAACAGGGGCCAAGGCCTGGTCGACTTCGGCGTAGGTGTCGGTGATACCGAGCGAGCGGTGGCCCGGGAGTGCCCGGGCGGCGTATAGGCCGAACCGGCCAAGACCGCCGCCCAGGGGTGTTCTGGTCGCCTCGGCCAACCAGCGTGTCCCGATACTTCCTTGCTTCGAACGCAATCCGTGCTATACTCCTTTGGGAGTGGCGGTATGAGTGGCATATACGGGGCCGGGCCTGCGCGTAAGCGGGCGCGGCCCGGATTCTTTCAGCGCATTTTCAGCGCGCCGTTGCCCCGGGTCGCCATCCGTTGCCGTCAGGCGCCAAGACGGGGTATTAGGTAACGCGAGCGGCGGGAGGGGCGTAAGTGGCGCCGTTGTCGCCAGTTGGCAACGGTTGTCACTGCCTGACGATGGAGCCACCTCGGGGATTTGAACCCCGAACCCCCCCCCGCTTTACGAAAGCGGTGACGCCTTCCCGTAACTCTTGTGGAACTCAAGACTTACGGCCCGCCGCACCCGGCCTTTCAGCGCCGTTTCAGCGCGCCGGCGAAAACGCCGAGCACGGCCAAAATGCCGCACGACCTGGCCCAAGTCGTCGCCGCATGGCGCCACCTGCCCGAAGCCGTTAGGGCAGGTATCCTGGCTATGGTAACGGCCTCGCGCGAGTAGTAACAGTGTGCGTTGACCCATCGCCCTGCGCATCTTGCCAGAACCGTTCCCCTCGGCGTTGGCCTGCATCCGCCGCGCGATCCGCTTCCAGAGGAAGTCCTTGTCCGCGCCAGCAACAGCCTTTGCTTTGGGACCGGCGCGTCGTCTGGCGGCGGTGAATGATCGACGCTGCACGTTAACAGCGTTCTCCTTGACTACCTACCGCTGGCGAGCCAGAAGTGACCCTCCCCGCCCCAAGGGGTGGGGCTTCGCCAGCCTCCGCTCTCAGAAGTGCTCCGGCTGGTTGGTTGCCTCTTCCTCGTGCCGACGGATGGACCACCGAATTAACTCACCCGTCACCTGGTCGCCATTCCCAGCCAGCAACCAAGCGTAGGATAAGGGGACGCTCCGCTTCCCCTTATCAACCCCTCGGGCAAGGATTCAATTCCCTCTCGCCCAGAGGGCCGGGCTACCTGGAATAGGTAGTGTGACGTATGGTGTCTGCTCTGGAAGAGGGGGGAAGGCCGTCCGGCATGGAACGTTTCGCGGTGTTGTCCCGTTCAGATATGCCGCGATGCCAACGGGGATGAAAGCCGCCACGGTGCGAGACCGGGTCGCGAGGATTTATTCCTGCGATGGCCCCCCCCCAGGAGAAGATAGAATAGGCAGAGGTCCGTGTGCCGACGGACCCACGGGAGAAGCGGCTATGAACGAGAGGGTGCGGAACCTGCTTCAGCGGCTGGGCAAGGCCGGCAAGTTGCTGGGCGCGTTGCCGGCGGTGCTGTTGGGGGCGGGGGTAGGGATCGCCCTGTACTGGGGGCTGTCACCGTCGCAGGAAGCGGCACCGGTTGCCACAAGTCCGGCCGGGCATGAAGAGAAGGCTGAGGGTACGACCATCTGGACGTGCTCCATGCACCCCGAGGTGCGTTTGCCCAAGCCCGGCCTTTGCCCCAAGTGCGGCATGAAGCTGATTCCTCTGAAGGTCGACACGGGGAAGCCGATGGCCGGCCTGCGCGAACTGGTCACGAGCGAGACCGCCAAGGCCCTGATGAAGATCGAGACGGCCACGGTGGAGCGGATGTTCCCGGCGGCCAGGATTCGCATGGTGGGCAAGATTGACTATGACGAGACGCGTCTGGCGTACATCACGGCCTGGGTGCCGGGCCGGCTGGACCGCCTGTTCGTGGACTACACGGGCGTGGCCGTCCGGAAGGGCGAGCACATGGTCTACCTGTACAGTCCCGAACTCTATAGCTCGCAGGAGGAACTGCTTCAGGCTTTGCAGGCGGTGAAGAACCTGGAGAAGAGCGACGTGAGGGTGGTGCGGGAGACGGCCCAGACCATGGTCGACGCGGCCCGCGAGAAGCTACGCCTGCTGGGGCTGACGGCCGAGCAGGTGGCCGAGGTGGAGCAGCGCGGCAAGGCGGAGGACCACGTGACCGTTAACGCGCCGGTCAGCGGGATCGTCATCCACAAAAATGCCCAGGAAGGGATGTACGTACAGACGGGGACGCGGATCTACACCCTGGCCGACCTGTCGGTGGTCTGGGCGAAGCTGGACGCCTACGAATCCGATCTGAGTTGGCTGCGCTACGGCCAGAAGGTTGAGTTCACGAGCGTCTCCTACCCGGGTGAGGTGTTCGCGGGCACGATCTCCTTCATTGATCCGGTGCTCAATCCGGTGACGCGAACGGTGAAGGTGCGCGTGAACGTCCCGAACCCGCAAGGCAAGTTGAAGCCGGAGATGTTCGTGGACGCGGTGGTTTATTCGCAGGTGGCGGCGGGCGGCCGGGTCATGGAACCCGATCTGGCCGGCAAGTGGATCTCGCCGATGCACCCGGAGATCGTCCGGGACGAGCCGGGCCCGTGCCCCGTTTGCGGCATGCCCCTCGTCAAGGCGGAGTCGCTGGGTTACGTCGGCGCGGCGGCGACCGAGCAGGACAAACCGCTGGTGATTCCAGTCTCCGCTGCCCTGGTGACCGGGACACGGGCCATCGTTTACCTGGAAAAGCCGGGCACCAAGGAACCGACCTACGAAGGGCGCGAGATCATCCTGGGACCGCGAGCAGGAGACTACTACCTGGTCCGTCGCGGGCTGGCCGAGGGTGACCACGTGGTGACGCGGGGGAACTTCAAGATCGACAGCGCCCTCCAGATCCAGGCCAAGCCGAGCATGATGACGCCGGAAGGCGGAGGCGGCTCAGCCGGCCACCAGCATGGCGAACCTGCCAAGAGCGCCGACGGGGCGGCCAAGCCGGCGGCGGACATGGAGCTGCCGGTACTGTTCAGGCAGCAGTTGGAGCAGGTGCTGGCGTCGGCGAGCAAGACCCAGGAACAGGCCCAGGGGGCGGATCTGGCCGCCACCCGCGCCGCCTTCCTCAAACTGGACGGCGCCGTGAAGGCGGTGGATGCCACGCGGGTCGACGGCCACCCGCACATGCTGTGGATGGAACTTTCGACCCGGCTGGGCAATGACGCCTTTGAGGGCCAGGGGTCCGGAACGGTTGCGGAGGCTCGGCGTGTTGTCCAATCTCTGGCAGCCAATGCGGCCTCGCTGCGCAACCAGTTTGCTCTGGGGCATGAAGGCCATGCCGCCCCCGGCCCGGCGGAAGCGGTACCGGCCGCCTTTGGTCGGCAGTTGGGCGCGGTGTTTGCCGGCTATCTCGCCGCAGGCAATGCCCTGGCCGGCGACGATGCAGACAAGGCGACAGAGGGCCTGTCGTCCATGGCACAGTCGCTTCAGAAGGCGGACATGTCCCTGCTGGCGGGCGACGCGCACGAGGCGTGGATGAAGCACCAGGCCGCATTGAGCCGGATTCTGGCCAGGACTCCGGACGCCAAGGGTCTCCAGGCGTTGCGAGAGCTGTTCGCCCTGCTCTCGGATGAGGCCGTATCGCTGGCCCGCCGCTTCCCCCCGGCCCGCGAGAGCGCCTATTACCTGCTTCGCTGCCCAATGGCCTTCAAGGGTCGCGGCGGCGTATGGCTCCAGGATTCTCAGCAGGTTCGCAACCCCTACTTCGGGTCGGGCATGCCCAAATGTGGAGACGTTCAGGAGATGATCTGCAGCCAAGAGGTGCCGACTTCGGCCCCCGCCGCCCCGGCCACGGAGCATAAGCATGAGTGAGGATTACAGCATCCAGACCCCGGAGCAGAAGTCACTGATCGGCAAGCTGCTGCGTTTCTGTCTGACCAACAAACTGGTGATAGGGCTGCTGGTACTGTTCATCATCGCCGCCGGCTTGTACTTCGCGCCGTTCGACTGGGACCTGGGCGGCCTGCCCCGCAACCCGGTGGCCACGGACGCCATCCCCGACATCGGGGAGAACCAGCAGATTGTCTTCACCGAGTGGATGGGCCGCAGCCCGCAGGACGTCGAGGATCAGATCAGCTACCCGCTGACGGTCGCGTTGCTGGGCCTGCCGGGCGTAAAGACCGTCCGTAGCTACTCGTTCTTCGGCTTCTCAAGCGTCTACGTCATCTTCAAGGAGAACGTGGACTTCTACTGGTCGCGCAGCCGTGTGCTGGAGAAACTCAACTCGCTGCCGGCGGGCACCCTGCCGGAGGGCATCCAGCCGGCGCTGGGGCCGGACGCCACGGCGCTGGGGCAAATCTACTGGTACACCCTCGAGGGCCGGGACCCGCGGACTCCTTGGGAAGGCGACGCCCACGGCCAGCCCGTCGGCGGATGGGACCTGGAAGAACTGCGCACCGTGCAGGATTGGTTCGTCCGCTATGAATTGCAGTCGGCCGACGGCGTCAGCGAGGTGGCCTCGATTGGCGGGTTCGTCCGCGAGTACCAGATCGATGTCAACCCCAACGCCATGCGGGCCTACGGCGTGACACTGCCGGAGGTCTATGCCGCCGTCAAGGGCTCCAACATCGACGTGGGCGCCCGCAGCATCGAGCTGAACAAGATCGAGTACTTCATTCGCGGCATCGGCTTCGTCAAGTCGATCTCGGACCTTGAGGACAGCGTCATCAAGGTCCACGACGAGGTGCCCGTCAGCATCAAGGAGGTGGCCACGGTCAGCCTGGGGCCGGCGCTGCGGCGCGGGGCCCTGGACAAGGAAGGGGCCGAAACCGTCGGCGGGGTGGTCGTGGCCCGCTACGATGAGAACCCGCTGGCCGCGATCAAGAACGTCAAGAAGAAGATCGAGGAGATTTCGCCGGGGCTGCCCGCCAAGGCGGTCCTCGACACGACCAAGGTCTCGCCGGACGAGTTGCGCCGCTTCGCCCGGCAGAGAGGCTTTGCCGCCTACTCCGGCGCGGCGTTGAACCAGGACGGGTGGCTGAAGTTCCTGTGGGAGACGCCGCAGGAGCAGTGGCCCGCCTGGGCGGCGATCAGCCAGGTGACCGTCGTGCCGTTCTATGATCGCACGGGCCTGATCTACGAAACCCTGGGCACCCTGAACGAGGCCCTGGTGCAGGAAATCCTGGTCACGCTGGTGGTGGTCATCATCATGATGCTCCACCTAAGGAGCAGCGTGCTCATCGGGGCCATGCTGCCGCTGGCGGTGCTGATGAGCTTCATCGCCATGAAGGTCTTCCGCGTCGACGCCAACATCGTCGCCTTGTCGGGCATCGCCATCGCGATCGGCACAATTGTCGACATGGGCATCGTCATCTGTGAGAACATCCTGCGGCACCTGGAGAATGCCCCGCCGGAGGCGCCGCGGCTCGAGGTGGTTCACCGGGCCGCGGCCGAGGTGGGCAGTGCCGTGCTGACCGCCGTGGCGACCACGGTGGTCGGCTTCCTGCCGGTCTTCACGATGATCGGGGCAGAGGGCAAACTGTTCCGGCCGTTGGCGTTCACCAAGACCTTCGCCCTAATGTCCTCTATCGTCATCGCCCTCACCGTCGTGCCGCCCGGAGCCCTGATGCTCCTGTGCGGCCAGGTGGGGCGCAAGGCGTCCCGCTGGATCCTCTATGGCGGGATTGCCGCTGCCGGGCTGGTGCTGGCGGGATACGGAGTGGTGACCGGCTCGCCGGCGGTCGCCGCGGGCGGGATGGCCCTGTTGGCCTTGGGAGCCTACAGTGTCTTTCGTGACCGGTTGCCCGGCCTTCTGACCCGGCTGGCGCCGTGGATCGCCAACGCCGTGGCCGCCCTGCTGGTCGTCCTGCTCCTGACGCGGGACTGGGAACCGCTCGGACCGCAGCCCGGGTTGCTGCGGAACTTCCTCTTCGTGGGCGTGCTGGTCGGCGGCCTGCTGGGGTTCTTCCAGTTTTTCCGCAGGGTCTATCCCTACGTGCTGCGCTGGACGCTGGACCACAAGGTCCTCTTCCTCGGCGTGATCGGCACCGTCATGCTCTTCGGCTTCACCGCGTGGCTGGGTACCGAGGGGACGATGGGCTGGCTTCCCGAGGCGGCGGAGAAGGTGGGGATCCCGCAGGAGGCGACCCGCTCCACGAGCTTCTGGGTCAAGGCGAGCGAGGAGTTCCCCGGCGTGGGCAAGGAGTTCATGCCGCCGCTGGACGAGGGATCGTTCCTCTACATGCCCACAACGATGGTGCACGCTTCCATCGGCGAGGCGGTCGATGTGCTGAGCGCCCAGGACAAGGCGCTCCAGGCCATTCCTGAAATCGAGTCCGCCGTCGGCAAGATCGGCCGCGTGGAGAGCCCGCTGGACCCGGCCCCGATCTCCATGGTGGAAACGGTCATCAACTATAAGAGCGAGTACGTCACGGCCAAAGATGGCCGGCGAGTCAACTTCCGGTTCAACGCCTCCGGCAGCGAGGAGTTCAAGGACGCCCTGGGCCGGCCGCAGGATGCCCCGGACGGCCGGCCCTACCTGGTGGCAGGCCGCTTCGCCCGCGACGAGGAAGGCCGGCTGATTCCCGACGCCGACGGCCGGCCCTTCCGCCAGTGGCGCCCGGCGGTCGACCCGTCGCTGAACCCCGGGCGGGAAGCCTGGGAGGGCATCCGCACGCCGGACGACATCTGGGAGGAGATCACCAGGGCAGCCCAGATGCCAGGCGCCACGTCGGCCCCCAAGCTCCAGCCGATCGCCGCCCGCATCGTCATGCTCCAGAGCGGCATGCGGGCCCCCATGGGCGTGAAGGTCAAGGGGCCGGACCTCCAGACGATTGAGAAAGTCGGGCTCCAGATTGAACGCTATCTGAAGGAAGTACCGAGCATCGAGCCGGCGGCGGTCATCGCCGACCGGATCGTCGGCAAGCCCTACCTGGAGATCGTGCCCGACCGCAAGGCGCTGAACCGCTACGGGGTCAGGATCCGCGACTTCCAGGACGTGGTCGAGGTGGCCATCGGCGGCAAACGCATCACCACGACGGTCGAGGGCCGGGAGAGGTTCCCGGTGCGGGTCCGCTATCAGCGCGAACTGCGGGACCAGATCGAGACTATGGGCAGGATTCTGGTTTCCGGCAAGGGCGGCGTGCAGATTCCCATCAGCCAGCTGGCGGAAATCCGCTATGTCCGCGGTCCCCAGGTCATCAAGAGCGAGGACACCCGCCTGACCGGCTACGTCCTGTTCGACATGAAGCCGGGCAACGCCGAGGTGGACGTGGTCGAGCAGGCCGATGCCTACCTCATGAGCAAACGCAAGAGCGACGAGTTCGTCGTGCCGCCGGGCGTCAGCTATACCTTCGCCGGCAGCTACGAGAACCAGATTCGGGCGCAGAAAACGCTGATGATCGTTCTGCCCCTGTCGCTGTTTGCGATCTTCCTGATCCTTTATTTCCAGTTCCGCTCTGTGGCCACGACGTTGCTGATCTTCTCGGGCATTTCCGTGGCCTGGTCGGGCGGCTTCATCCTGATCTGGCTCTATGCCCAGGACTGGTTCCTGAACTTCAGCGTCTTCGACGTCCACATGCGGACCCTGTTCCAGGTGCATCCGATCAACCTGTCCGTGGCCGTCTGGGTGGGCTTCCTGGCCCTGTTCGGTATCGCCAGCGACGACGGCGTGGTCGTTTCCACCTACCTGGACCAGGTGTTCCGCCAGCGCAAGACCACCACCGTGGGGGAACTGCGCCAGGCCACGGTTGAGGCCGGCAAGCGGCGTGTGCGGCCGTGCCTGATGACCACGGCCACCACGATCCTGGCCCTCATCCCGGTGCTGACCTCGTTCGGCCGCGGCTCGGACGTGATGGTGCCGATGGCCATTCCGTCGTTCGGCGGGATGATGATCGAAGTCCTGACGATGCTGACCGTGCCCGTGCTGTATTGTGCCGTTAAGGAGTTCAAGTTGCGGTCCGGCATGAAGGACGAACTGCTGGCCGCGGGTGGCGAAGGTGCGACCGACAAGGCGTGATTCTGACGCGGGCCGCCCGATGGGTATAGACGCAGGACTGGCCGGCATGACGGAATTCGCCATATAATGGACGCAATGAAGATGAGGGGCTGCCACAGCCGATGCGGCATATATCGGGGCCGCAGGGCGGGTGCTGGCCGGCCCGGACACCCGTGATACATCGGGGTCACTGGCGAGGCGATAGCTGGCTGGACACACACGGGGACGTGGCATCGATTTCTGACAAAGGGTAAGGTATGAATAAAGCCATTGCTGCCCCCGTGTTGTTGTTGGCAGGCGCCGTCCTGGCCGGCTGCGCCGGAACGCCCGGTCACGAGGCTTACCGCCGATTTGCTGGGGACCCGGTCTGCATCCCCGGGCCACCCGGCGAAAAAGGCCGGGCAGCAGCCCCTCAGCTGCCAGCGGACCTCACCGAAGAATCGGGCCTCAACGACTACCTGGCGTATGCCGCCCTGCACAACGCCGACCTGGAGTCTGCCTTTAGCGCCTGGAAGGCGGCGCTGGAGCGAATCCCCCAAGTGCGAGCCCTGCCCGACCCGCGCTTCACGTACCGGAATTATGTGGAGGCGGTCGAGACGCGTGTGGGTCCGCAGCGGAATTCCTACGAGATCTCCCAGACCTTCCCGTGGCTCGGCAAACTTGACCTGCGCGGCGACGTCGCCGCCGAGGAGGCCAAGGCCGCCCGCTGCCGCCTGGACGCCGCTCGGCTGAAACTGTTCTACCAGATTCGGAAGGTGTATGCGGAATACTACTACCTGTGGCGCTCCATCAAGATTGCCGAGGACAACATCGAGTTGCTCAAGCAGTTGGAGAGCGTTGCCCGGACGCGTTACACCGTCGGAGCGGCAGGCCACTCGGACGTTATCCGGGCTCAGGTTGAGCAGGGCAAGTTGGCGGACCGCCTGCGCACACTCGAAAAGACGCGTGCGCCCATGGTGGCCAGGCTGAACGCCGCGCTGAATCGCCCGACGACCGCGCCGCTCCCGTGGCCCAGGGCCGTCCTCGGGACGGCGGAGGACTTCACCGACGAGACGTTGCTGGCCTGGGCGGCCGAGGCCAATCCCGAGGTCCAGGCGGCCGACCGCGAGATCGCCGCCCTCGAGCATGGAGTTGATCTGGCCAGGAAGGACTACTTTCCCGATGTCACGCTCGGCGTGAACTACATCGAC
>Ga0307380_10009415_pt1 | contig 12402 bp, 7 predicted proteins | sample UN3MG_FD_202239 | JGI IMG/M metagenome (GOLD analysis project Ga0307380, IMG submission 202239) | Soil microbial communities from Risofladan, Vaasa, Finland - UN-3 | ecosystem: Environmental > Terrestrial > Soil > Coastal area > Acid sulfate soil | place: Finland: Risofladan, Vaasa | collected... | reverse complement strand
ACGACACGCAACGTGGTATACTGCCATCAGCCGGTGAAACGGAAGCGAGCTCTGCTGGAGAGCAACTCGCCAGGGATACCCGGTCGGGTTGCGACGGACATCCGTCCGGGGGAGTTGGCGCGACCGACTCCCCCTCCCAATTCCGAAGCGAAGATGTTTTGAGCTTCCCCAATGCCTTCTTAAACTCCGACTTGCCGCAGGCAAGTCGCTCTTTAACTCGTGAGAGCGAACTGTCCAATTCACGGTGAACCAGTACAGGTCGGCTCCGATACCAGCTCGTTATGCCGACGCTCTCGCGGCCACAGCCTGGGTGCGCTCAGGCGCTATGATGAAAATAATCGGAAAAACGGAGTCAGTGTTCGATCCGCGCCTGCTCGATGACATCGAGCGAAATATACAACCCGGGTCTCTCGATCTCGACACCTCGAATTGTGTGAAGAGCCAAGACGACCACTGAGAAGGATTCCTCTGCAAGTGCTCTTATGATTGTTAGAAAACGCAACAACCCGGTCGGCATCGACGTCAATGGTATCCGAACTACTGATGCGTCAGGTTTGCTCATGAATTGCTGCTCGAACCATTTCGGGCAACTTCTCACGGTCGGAGCTTCATTGCCGAAGCATCAAAGGACAATCATGCAAACATCGACATCTCGAGAGGTTCGCTTTCGGTTGATATACTGTTGTTACGGCTTACTCCTGAGTATGTTTTCAGGCTTTATGACGGCGGCACAGACCGCGGATAAGCCAGCCCCGCGTCCTCATCCGTCCATGGAGGAGTTTGAAAGTGTTTTCGCCCAAGTTGGGTCCGTGGATCCGGGAGAACGCGACTACACGTCGATACTAGGACACATTGAGGCATTGATGAGGAAGTATCCGGGCACGGAGGCGGCTCTCCTGTCTATCATAGCGGTTGAGAAATGGAAGGAAAAGGGGTTCATCACTGAGCAGGATATCAAGCCTCTACAGGAAATGCGCGATAGGTTCAACCCCGGGAAGAACGAGCTGGCTCACCTTCACGGACGATACGAGGTTGCGAGAAGGCAAGAAGATCAGGAGGCCTTGGCCAAGGTGGCCTCGGATATGGCAGCCATAGCTGAGAAATACCCGGGAACTCTCACGAGGTACATAGCTCTTTCTAATCTGTCAGACGTCTATGTGAGAGCAGGCGAGACCAAGAAAGCACTTGAGACCGTAAGAGCTTTTCTTAAGGAGTATCCCCCCGGCCAGACAGCAATGGCAACGGCCAGTACCATGGAGCATGCCAATCTTTTCAGGGAGGCATCGCTGACAGCAAAGGCGGAAAGTGTAGGGGCTGGTCTTGCCAAGTATCGGCAAATCGCTGAGTCACACTCTGGCCAGAATGCCTACGTTATCCCAGCACTATATGCAGGCGGTCAACTCGCGCTTAACAACGAGCGGCTCGATGACGCTCTTGATCTATTCATGAACTTGGCAGCGGCCGCTCCAGAACAGACCGACTACCGAATAACATTGGCATTTTTTCGAATAGGAGAAGTGCTTCTTCGACAGATGGACCCCGACGCTGCTCTCGATATTTTTCGCGAACTGCAGAGCAAACACCAGAATGATCGTTTTGCAAAGGAAGCCGCAGACTGGATCACTTTCTCGAACGAGATAAAAGCAAAGCTTGAGGCGGAAAAGAGACCCCCCACAATTGGTGGACAATCTCCGGGTGAACTCCTACTGAAAGAAGAAACAGGGAAGACGTCAGGCGACTTCGCTGCCGAGGAGATCGAAGCATTCGTCCGGATAGACTCAAAGAAGATTCCCGAATCCGAACGAGTCCATATTCTCCCTACACCGTCGCGTGAGCCGGCCATGTCTACTGATACTGGCAAGGCCGAGGCGCCAATAAGCGGTGAACAGGGATCATCTGCGTTCAATAAGAGCATCGTAGTTTTCGTGATAGTGGCGGCAGCAACACTTGGTGGCGCAATTCTATTCCTCTTGGCCAAAAGGAGACAATGTTGGCACACTAGACCATGATTCATAGTATGCATTCAAAAGATCAGTAAAGAAGGAAGGATAGTGTAAACTTCTTTCTGTAAATTCACCCCAGCCCGGCGGCCGGGATAGCAGCGGCGTGGCCAACGAGCCACGCCGCCCACCGGCAGGACATCGGGCAAGCGGGAACGGGCAGTCTCAGGGCGGCAACGTTGCCGTCCCCCGGTCGGCGGCTCCTCCTGCGTCGGAGCGGAGGCTCATTCCGATGAGCCGAAGCGACGACGCAGGAGGAGCAAATGAGCTTGAAATGGCGGGCCAAAATCGTTCTCCTATACCGGTTGAGCCAACAACCCGAAAGGAGAAGAAAATGGCCCACCAACTGAATGATAACGTACTCGAAGTCGTAATGCAACTGCTAATTGAGAACGGGTTCGACGGCCTGGCGGACAGCATCCGCATCATCATGAACGAGGCGATGAAGATCGATCGGTCTCGTGCACTGAGGGCACAGCCTCACGAGCGCTCCCCGGAACGCCTCTTGTCGCGCCGGTTGGTCTCCGGATTCCAGTCGCGGCGGTAGATCGACTTGGTTTCGACGAGTTTCTGGAAGAACGCCCGCGACTCGGGGTAATCGCGCAGGCCGATGTTCACGTCGGCCCAGTTCTCGGGCAGCTTCCATTTGCTCGCGGTGCCGTACCAGCTATAGAAGTAGATTTTCTTCTCGCCGCTCCAGGTGTCGGGCCACATCCGGTCGTCGGCGTATCTATCCGATAGACATACGCGCCGTTCTTGTACCATTCAGGCGCATTGTTTTCCGCCGATGCGGATGAGTTGAACATCAGCAACATCCATATCAAAAGCAATGCGCAATGCAACATCGCGTGTCTCTCAGTTATCGTTGCGATCCTTTCAGAATTCAATCTGCCCCCATGCGTGAGGCATGAAACGTCCTTCTGCGACTACATCACCGGTGCCGGTGGCCGACTGGTTGGCCCAGTAGACGCGCCGCTGCACTGCTCTGCCGTCCGTCGAGACGAGCATTCCCCAATCCATCTTGAGCTTCATGTCCTTCTGAATTTTCAAGCCGATGGACTTGAGGGGTATCGCCACTTCGACTGTTGCCCTGTTGCCGTCCACGGTCTTTGCGACGCTGGCGTCTTCCACCACTACGACCCGATCCATCGCAAGCTCGCCGGCCGCCGGGCTGTATATGTACCAGCGTTCCTCGGGCTTGGCATTGCCGACTCTCGCCTGGTAAAGGACCACTCTGGGCTGATCTTCGACAAAAGTGATCAGCAGGCGCAGGTCGCCGATTGCGGGCTCTCTGCGATCAGCGCTCGCACTGGGGTCCGTTCCGAGGAAGAAGTCGAACGCCGACCCGGTGGTGTAGGAGGCGCGGAAATCTTCGCCGGTGTTGCCGATCACACCCAAATCTTCTGTGGTGTAGCACAGGTACAGCTTATCGTTGTCGTAGCCGATGCGGAACGATAGCTTGCCTTCGAGAATGCTTGTCGCTTCAGGCCATTCGTCTTTGTCCATCTTTCCGTCGATGGTCGGGGTTTTCTCCAGCCGCTGCGCCGTCATTTTGTGTTCTTTGGCGAGAGTCGCCACTTCGACCTGCGCTGCTTCCCACTCCTTGGCGCGAGCGATATCTTCGGCGGTGACCTGGACATTCATGTTCATACGCCGGGCTTGTTCGAAGCCCCGAACCTCTACCATGCCGACGAAGGTGAAGCCGGCGGTGGCGTAGTATTTGCCAGTTTTCTCGCACTTGGCGAAGTAGCCGTTGAAATGCTCCTGGTTGAGCGACATCGGATCGAGCCGCATCCCAGCGTATGACTGCTGGAATGCGTTGAAGAACTGCACGCCGGGGAAGAACTTGTGCTGGAATATCTCACCGGCGAGGAGGCCGTCGGAAGTCCAGAGGTGCCACTGACCGGTGTTATGGTTTGTGACGAAAAACTCGCCGAGATCGCCTTCATCCGACACGCCGTGCCCGATGATGTTGCCGAACTGGTTGGTTACATAGCCGGGTAGATAACCGGACAGATGCAGACCGGTGACGCCGGGGGAATGTATGGGGTATGCCCATATCCTCTTGCCTTCAGAGTCAACCGCGTAGTTCTCTATCCGCCCACGGTGATCACTCTGAAGAACCAGGTACTTGCCGTTGCTGAACCTGAAGTTGGCCGAAAACGGTCGTTCTCGGCGTTCGTACAGCGGCACACCATTTGGCAGGAATTTCGTAACGACGTATTCGGCATTTCTCGCGACGGCGTTTAGCTGGTCATCAATGAAGCCGATGTCCAGACCTCTGGGACCATGATGTGCCCAGCGGGGTTTCACGTCCACAGGTTCGAACTTGATCTCATCGGGATCGACTTCTCCGTTGCCGTTGAGATCTGACCAGGTGAAACTGAATCCCAGAGGCGCCTGGCCCCCGAGCATTTCGATGATATTGCCCTGGCGAACGGGTTCGAAGCCCAAGGCATTGCCGAACGCCGCAACACGCCTTGCCGATCCGGTCTTTTCGTCATACAAGTAGATGTTCACATAATCGGAGGGGATTCTACCCAATTCCAACGGAGCATCGGCAAGGTATGTGCGCCCGTTTACACGAACCGCCACGTATCCCCCGCCAGCAGTTCCCATCCGGCTGTACATCTGCGAACGGTTTGTCTTGTCGTCGATCTTGAATTGCGAGTCGCCGAAGAACACGCGTGACGCATCGTAGCGGTTGAAGGAGCCGTCGCCGCCATACGATGTGTTTCCGAAGAATTCTCCGGTCATCTTGCCGGTCTTCGTATCGAAACGAACGAGGCGACCCCCGGCGGCAACCCAAAGAGAACCCTGGCGATCCACCGTCATGTCGCTTACCAGGCCGACACGCGTTGAATCCCACAAGCCGGATTCTATCCGACCGGGTGTTCCGATTTCTTTGATGAGCCGACCGTTCAGATCATAGACGCGGAATGGCGCCGCTGCCGGATCACGCACCGGCCTTTGCATGTGCCGATAACCGCCCATGGTCGCATAGTCGGTCTCATGCCAGGGCGCGTGATGGGTGTCGCCTGCGAAGGCGTAAACAAGACCGTCGGATCCGAATGTGATCTGCTGCGGCGGTTGCGGGAAGCTCATCAGCTCTGTTGTGGCGCCCGTTTTGGTGTCGATGGCAATGAGCCTGTCGTGGCTGGCGTTCAGCGCCAGCAGCCTTCCGTCGGGATGGAAATGCAGGCTTCGCGCGGCGACGCTGAAGGGGAACTCCCGCAGCGGTTCGCCGGTCACGGCGTTGTAGACGGCGAGGCGTTCGTACATGAGTTTGTCGATGGTTTCGCCCCCGATGTGCTCGACGGCCGCAATTCCGAAAATGCGGCAGCGGCGGGTGTCGAGCGTGCGGCCGCCCCGGTCGCTTCGAACTCCCATCAGGCCGCGCATCCCGGGGTGCATCCACTGTTCGACCACGCGCAAACGGACCGCCCGCGTGGTCACGGGGTCTTTGCCCTCGTCGCGGATATCGACATAGCCGTCGAGGTAGCGGGCTGCTGCATTGTGCACGTGATCCACACCTCCGCCGTAGTGGTCGCGACGCGCCTGGCGATAGACGGCCACATTCCGCCAGTGTTCGCCGCCCGCGAGTCTCACCGGAACATTCGCCGGGCCCGCCCAGACGTCGATCTCGGTGATCGCACCGTCGATTTCCTGAAAGGCCAGTCCGCTGATATTTCTCGACTTCTGCCACTCCATGACGTAGATGCCGGGATTCTCCCGCGTGACGGGCTCCTCCCGTTCGGCATCCCAGACGCCGAATTCATCTACCGATCCCGAGTTGACCCGAATCCTGGCGTCGAAGGTATGGTTGAGGAAGCGGCGGTTGAGCATCTTCATGCCTTCCATCCAGCCGACCCAATCCGCATCAGCCGCAACGGCGTCCGAACGATTGAACGTTACGCGCAGTGCCCTGGTCAGTGTGCCTGCGGGCGCGGCAACAACGTTCCAGGCGCCGGGTTTGCCGAGAGAATCAAACGGTTGCCAATCGCCCTCTTCATTCGGACGGGGCGGATATGGAGCGCCGGGCTTGAGGACGCTGAACTCGATGCTGCTGAAGCAGTTGGGATCAACAGGATAAGGGAAAGCGAGGCTTCCCAGGGGAGCATCCTGTTTGAACGCAACAACAATATGCTGACGGGCCTCCTTGCCGGGATGAGTCTGCAGATAGTTGGGCCAGTGTGCATTGAACCGGCGAGGATCCTGCCTTCCGTCCATTCCCGGAGGTGTGTCATTACGGTTCTGTTGGTTCTCACTCCAATCCCTAAGCAGCCTGAGCAGACGAAGGAAGTAGCGCCGGGGGTTTGACGTCAACCGGTCGCCAGGCTGCAGAAGCGGGTCGGCTTCGTATAATGGCAAACTGTGATCCGCATCGACATTGCTATCCAGCGTGGCGTTGTCGAAAAGATTGTTTTCGTTGACATGCCCTTGCCAGTTGATTCTGTCGGGGGCGAACGAGACAAACAATTCGCCGTCCCGCGCTGCCATTGCGTTTGCGTAGCCGCGGCGAGTCTCATTATTGAGCGCCATGATCTTCTTCATCTCGCGGGACGGTTCCGAGGTCATTCTCCAGAGGAAGTCGAGCGTATCGATCACATAAACCGCGTCCTTGTCGGCTGCGAGAAACTGCAAGCCAATCCAGCCACCGAACCAGTGATAGGCCCAGTGTCGTTTGCCGTCCAGATCGATCTCGGTGAACGCCTCACCTGCCTCAGAACAGCCGGCCCCGAAATAGACGCGAGCCCCGCGAGTGGCAATTGCGACTGTGCCGCCGAAATCTGACGCCCAACCATGCACGCCGGAATGGCTCGTAGACCACGGAACGCGGTCGTCCCAGTAGTTCTCGAGGTTGGGGGAGACGGTATGCCGGTAGTAGAGCTCGGGGCGGGGCATGACGAGCGTCTTGAAACGATACGTCCCCGGCTCGACGTAGTTGCCGAAGTCGTCTTTCAGATCCCATGCGACTTGAGCGGCACCCGCTGTCCTGGGGATTTCCGCCTCGACGTTCTTCACTCTGATACCTTCAGCATCGTCGATAGCGATCGCGCTCAAACCGTCTGAGGGTACCTCGTAAGTGATCCTGAACGGCGGCAAACCGTCGGCAGCGGCACCTGCAACCATTACCGATGACACTAAAACAAGCATTATCGTGCTACGCATTTGGACCTCCTGCAAATCTCTCAAGCACAAGGTGAACCTGAGATATGATTCAAACCCTAATCGTTGATTGGCACCACAACATACGGCACCTGCGGCAGCAGGCATGGTGCTGCCTGCCGATCGGCTATAGTCAGTTTCACGGCGTCTCCGCGGCCATCGCCGTTGCCGTCGTACTGCCAGTTCTGGGCGAGCTTGTTGCCAGCAGGCTCGGAGAGGCCGACCTCAACGTCAAACTTGATCGTCTTGCGATGAGCACAGGCCCTTCAGAGGGCATTATGGAATTATTTCGGGAATTGCCATTTTCCCCACAACTGCGGTGTCAACATCGCTTCTGACGGAACGTCGGCGGTTATACCAGTGGCTTTGTTTGCCCAGTATGCCCGGTGCACAGTCTGGAAACCGTTGCCGCGCAGTAATCCGATGTCGCCTTTCAGCATCATTCCCGGTTCTACTTTCAACCCCAGTGTATCCACCGGGATGGAGAACTCGAAATTGCCGGAATCGCCAACGAGTTGCAATTTATCACTTACATCGTCTACACGGTCAATGGTTATTGTACGCCACGGCGAGGCAAAGGGAACCGGCTCTTTGGTGCCGGGTACTACTGGCCGGTATAACAATGCCAACGGTTTATTTTTCACGATAGTTATCAGCAGCCGCAGGTCGCCTTCTACCGGATTAGCGCGTTTTTCATCTGCTTTCGGGTTTGTGCCCAGCATTAAATCCAGTGCGCCGCCAGTCTTGAATGGCGCAATCGCCATCTCACCGGAGTTTGCCAGCAGGTTGGCTTCGGTATTTCTGACAGCGACATACAAGCGGTCGCCGGATATTGCCACCGCACCGCTAACGTCATATGGCTTGCTGTTGCTGTCGAAATATGCGGCTACTCCGCGTTTATCAATACTTACCCATGATGCGCCTTTCCAGTCGTCCAATTTTCCATCAACGGTAGGGGCGACATCCGGCTTGCTTACCTTCAATATCCCCCCCACCCCCTGGTTTTGCTGCCGGGCGGCTTCGCGTTTTAACAGGTATTCCTGTGCGCTTTTCAGTTCAGCATCAGTAACATTTATTTCACTATTCGGCAAACGAGTGATGGTATCCAGCCCGTCCAACCGCACCAGGGATGCCGAGAATCCACAAATCATATAGACATTGCCATCGGAAGTCTGGGTGATGCTCGGCCAGAAAGACTCTGAAGAACAGGAGACATCATTCAACAACATGCCGCGTTCTGCAGCGGGCATTGACCATGACTTGCCGATGCGGCAGTCGCGAAAAATAGTGGAAACGAATAGACCGTCAGTGGTGAACAGGTACATGTTGCCCTGGTTGCCGTTTACACACCACATCGGCCCGGCATCGCCCTTTGTTGGGGTGAATACGCCGCCCAGCAAACGGGTAGTGCCGATTAATTCACCAGGGAACTCCGGCACGGGGGATTCGTGAGAGGCGTGCAGACCCGGCCACAGCGAAGGGTATGACCAGCTTGCTTTGCCGTCTTTATTTACACCGGAAAATGACAACTGCGCGTAGGGCTTGGCAGCAACAGTGAGTACTGTCCAGCCTTTGCCATCATTCAATGCCTGGTCCCCGCCGGAGCTTGCCGAATGGTTGACATCCTTTGCCAATATTTCGCCAGGTTCCAAATTATAAACCGGTGCGCCTTTCGCGGTAAATTTAGACGGAGTAAACCGCACAGCATTGCCGCCGAATCTGGTGCTCAGGATAGACAGGTCAGGCATGACGGTCAGACTGCCGCCGCCCACCTTGGAAAAGACCACTTCATCAACCTGTAGTTGACCGTCAGCATTTAAATCCGACCAAACGAAAGATGCCTGATTGCGCCAGTCAATGCCTGCCGGCCATTGAGGCCTATTTAACTCTCCCCAATCATTCGCGCGTCCCATTGCCGCTACCGGAACTGCTATGCCTTCACGGTCGATCCAAATAGTTACCAGACCAGAGCCGGCACACGGATTGCTGTTGTAGGTGTTGGAAAAATAACGTTTTCCGTTAAGATAAATCGGGGTTTCAGGGTACCCGGCTCCTGCAGGTTTCATATCATTTGCGCCTGGCCGGCAATATACTGTCTCCAGCACACAAGTGCCCTTTGTCCAATCCAACTTAAACTGCATGCCGTGATGATAGAACTTTGTTTTATCTTTATAATCAAGCACACCGCCGCCGCCGTACTCTGTCGGGCCGTAAAATGCTTTGATAAACCTTCCGTCCAGTGTCCAGACGCTAACACGTTTTGGCTGGAAATCAGTCTCGGTCACCCATAACCGGCCTCTTTCGTCTATTGCAATACCGTTAGGGTTGTTCATGTGCTGCGGGTCATACGGACCAACTTTCGGCGCGCCGGCCTTGCCGATATTGCGCAGGAAAGTCCCGTCGGCGGTGAATACTTTCACCTGATGACTGCTTCCGCCATTTGCTATGTATATATTGCCTTTTGCATCCACTGTCAGGTGGCTCGGATTGTCTAATCCTTTTTCTATCACTACCCGCGGCGCCGGCAATGTCATATTGTCTGCCATGGGGGGGACAGTGTATCGCTGCAAAGTGTTGCCAACAAGCAGCAGCAACCTGCCCTGGGCGTCAAATGCCACACCACGCGGGTCTTCAATAGTTGAATTACCCAGGATTTTACCGGCTTTAACATCAACGAATAATAGCTGCTTGAGTCTGGGAAGGGTGCAAACCATTAATCCGTTATGTACGGCTATTCCATTCAACCCGGCGACATCTCTTGACGCAAAATTGAATATTACTACCTGTCTATCGCCTTGGTGCGTGAGTGCGGTCAGGCGCAATTCGTGTTCCCTTGCCGATCCAACATAGGCATATTGTCCTGCAACCGCGTTTGGACCAGCATCGCGTGCCAGGTAAGGCGCGCCTGTCCAGACACCGCCTACCCATCGGCGACCGCCGACTTTCTTGCCGGCCATATCTACCCATGCCAGATCTTGGCCGGCTTCTGCCGTGGAACTGCCCAGGAATACCAGCGGCTTTCCACCGGGTGCTTTATCGCCCGGCACAAACAACGCGCTGCAGGGCGGGGTGTGGTCAGCCAGCCATCCGCCGGTGCCATCAGCGGTAGCCCATGCTGGTGAACCGCCGGTGTATAATGAAAATTCATATTTGACATCAATATTCTTCCGGGTCAGGCCGCGTACCCGGTATTTTGCCGGCAGCACGAATTTGCCGGGGATGTTGTAAATGCCGTGACGCGCAGACTCGGCATCGCGTCCCAGGTCGTCAATGGCATCCCACCAGACGGTATTTTCACCGGCCGGGAATGGCGTCTCGCTGATTAGATTGCGTACCCGTTTGCCATCCTGATCTTCAATGACCAACGTTACAAATCCCGCTTCTTTCAAGTTAAACTTAACCGGGATGGGCGGGTGCGCCTCCGCGACAGTTTTTGCCACCGGGATGATCGCAGTATCCAACTTGGTGTCCTGCAATAGCTGCAGGGCCAGCAACTCGCCCAGCCACACGCGTTTGCCGTCGCGGGTGGCCCCATATTGATGCGGGTGGCTCTCATCGCTGCGCTTGATCAGTTTCAGGCGGATTGCACGCGAGGTGACAGGCTTATCGAACTCCATCCAGTTGATGCATAATGACCGCGGATATTGATTTCGCAACCCATCGAATACCGCGATTGTCTTCCAGTCGCCTTCCTGCGCTTCGCTGGGGTGGCGGTCAGTTGGACCGTTGTAGTATTGCGCTTCAGCGCTGCCAAAACCTGCCTCCAAAGCACTCAAACCGGCAACGGTTACCTGTCTTGGCCAGACCAGCGTCACCCATTCCGGGTGTTGCGGCGATATTACAAATTCCGCACCATCGTAGTTATTGTCCCATGCCCCGTAACGGAGTTCGCTATTGAACTTCTTTGCGTCATCATTTTTCGAACTCGCCCCGGCGACAGCCTGCGGTGCGATATTCGCCATTCGGTCGGCGAGTACAAATGCGCCGCCCAGCCAGCAACTGTATGTTGGATCGGTGGAAGAAGCAGTATGGGTAAACCGCAATGCCCGGGTCTCTGTCTTTGCGGGCAGCACCCATATCGCGTAGTCATACCGATTAACTTCATCAGTAATTGTCTTGATCAACGGCGACTCCCCGCCACGGCTGAGTCGCTGGGCGGGTATCCACTGTTTGTCATCATTCAAATCGCCGGGATATGCCGCTGTCGGCTTCAATACACTCAATGAACCGCCGGCGACTACGATAACTGAACCGGTCAGCACTGGCTCATTAAAACCAATACGCATATGTCGTACGCCAGGCGTTTTTGAATCGCCATAACTTACGCCAGCGTGCCCCGGCGCACTTTCTTTTGTCCATATTACACAAGTAGGCCCGTCCTTGACCGCCAATGGCAGTTCTTTGCCATCGCCCCATTGCGCAAAGGCAGTCGGGTCAAGATTGGCCCTTGACAGTGCCGTCGTCATTGTCGGCTTTACCCCGTCTGCAGCAAATATCTGCATCGGAATAATCAAACAAAGCGTCACTAACAGGGGTAGAGCATTGCGAAATTTCATCACATGGCCTCCTGAAATGTTTGAGTCTCTTGCAAAACCCCCGAAGTTTGGCGAAACGTCCGCCGATGATAGCTTCGGAAAAGTTTCTTCAAGTTTCTTGATTATAACATGCTTGCTCAATCTCTCAAGTACCTTTCCCCCCCCAAAAAGTGTAATATCTTGTAATTGCTGTTGTTATATCTAAATGTCATGCTTCAGACGGAATTGGACATTTCCCCTGTTTCGGTTATAATGTAACCACCAAGGAGAAACGTCCCTATAGAACACAAACGTCGCCACTTCACGCCCGAAGAAAAAGTGGCCGTCCTGCGCCGCCACCTGCTGGACAAGACTCTGACCTCTGCGACGAGCTGGACCTGCAGCCCAACCAGTTCCACCTCTGGCAGAAAGCCTTCTTCGAGCCCGCTTCAGCGGTTCCGTCCTGTAAGGACGACCCAATATTAGCCCACCGTCTCAACGGTGGGTTTGCTTGTCCGAGCGGCAAAACCATAAAATTCTGGCGCACCCAGCTTCGGAGGGAGCATGAACATGCACGGCAAGCGGAGATGAATACTGACGAGCGAATACGGGGGGCGGTCTACAGCTCGAGTTCGATGCTTTCCTTATGGAGAAGTATTCGCATCTTTTCGAGGGCGCGGGCTTCGATCTGGCGTACTCTTTCGCGCGTAACCTGCATT
>Ga0307380_10009414_pt1 | contig 12402 bp, 16 predicted proteins | sample UN3MG_FD_202239 | JGI IMG/M metagenome (GOLD analysis project Ga0307380, IMG submission 202239) | Soil microbial communities from Risofladan, Vaasa, Finland - UN-3 | ecosystem: Environmental > Terrestrial > Soil > Coastal area > Acid sulfate soil | place: Finland: Risofladan, Vaasa | collected... | reverse complement strand
TAAGTTGTCCTTGGTCATAATATTCACCACTACTGTCTCCTTCACTATCTGTTAAATCTGTCAATTCACCAAGCATCATTAAACCATCTACATCTAAATCCTGATCTACATATACAATAGCCCTTGATACACTCTGAAACCCTACTATCTGATTACCAGTGATAGTACCAAGAATCTGTTGCTTATCCTCCCAACGGCAATCAACCTCTACAGGGTCATCATAGGCAACTCCACCATAACCATCATTATGTGGATTAGCCCAATAGATTGCTGTCTGTGGCAGATTCCTTGATATCATTGATTGTAAACCACCCATCAGTCAAAACTTTTAACTGCATAAATAGATGCACTACTCTTATTAGACTTAGCTATCAGACCTGACACATCAAGCAATAATACCATCTGTCCATACGGAGTAGAGTTTAATCCCGTAGTATAACTGCCAAGATATTTTATCGAAGCATCTCCTACCTTTTCTTCCTGTCCCATCCTTGACGTAGTACTTGCAATAATATGTGCAGCATAATATTTTTGTATCTCAGTTAATAAATCACTGCCTATCACGCCTTTATAGTATTCATATACTTTCGTAAGAACAAGATCCACTGTTGTCAAAACACTTGTTACATATGTATCATCGAGAGTAGTATCCTGCATCAATTCTTCTACATCACCTACTGTTGCTAATACCGACATGCTTTACCTCCTTTTCTTTTTTCCTACTTGTTTCTAATAATGGATCAATATAATTAAAGATACTTGGACTCCATTTAAGTCTAAGCCAATCCAACATCTCATATAATTGTGAGTAATCTCCATAAACTAATCTCTGAGGATAAACAACTTTACAATCCAATCCTTCCGTTATCATCTCTACAAAACGTTTCTCATATTCATGAACCCACCATAGCCATCCATCTTCCTCGCTTTGTACGTTAATAGCATTACGCTTGTTCTCATCTTTAAAAGCTTTCATAAATCCTGTCTTTACACAAGATTCTATAATATCACCTGTTCTCCTTCTGACAATAACCCATTTGGTTCTCGGATATGCATGATACCATACAGGCCATATCAATGAAGCACGAAAACTTTTATAAAACCATTCACCTTTTACATAACCCTGCCTTATCATTATCTCAGATATCGTATCAGCCCATGAATAAGGAATTTTTATGTTCTTGTTTTCCGGTAAAGGATATTGTCCTGTTTCATCAGCATCTATATCTATCATATAAGGTTTTTCAAGTGTCTCTTTAATAGCATCATTCTCGTTGACGCCTTTATAATTTGACATATCACCACCAAAAGCACCACATCGGTTAATTACTCCTGCGATCATGCTTGCTCCGCTTCGAGGAATCCCTGTAATTAATATGGGCTGTTTTTCCATCATGCTATATATCTTTTTTTCACCATCTCTCTTTCATTGACCTTCTCTATCTGAGGAACTACTCTTACCTTCTGCAATGGATGTCTGCGATAATGAGCAAGCACTGAAGGACAATAACCAATCTTCATACCTTCCCTGAGACATTTTAAATTGAAATCATATTCCTCTGCCGTATTAAGACTTTCATCTATATTGCCTATCTTCTCAAAAACCTCCTTTTTATACATCAATGTAGCACTGTGAATATGATTCTTTGTAAGCATATCTTTTAATGAAGGATAAGATATTCTTGGCTTCCAATGTAAAGAACCTTGTTTATAAGAATAAAATTCCATTGCCTGACCATGAATAAAATCAACTGATTGATCAATAATAGCATTAACAGAATCTTCAATACAATTAGCCGAAAGCATATCATCCTCATGTAACCAACGGATATAATCACCTTTCGCTTGTGGTAAAGCCTTATTAAACTGTGTAGGCCAATTGCCCTCTCCCTGACTTATCAATAACTGAACATAGTCAGGAACACTATTAATAGCATCATCAAGCCATCCTCTGTCTGTCTTATATGGTATTATGACAGTAACCTTTAATTTTGGGAATTCTTTTTGATTAATATATTTCTCAACCCAAGGAATATAAGTAGCATTAAAAATACGAGGTTTGCCATGAAAACATACAACATCTGCACTTTCTGGTAATTCAGTAAGTAACTGATCCCTACGTGGTTTAAAATCTCCTATTCCTTTTGTTATATCCTGCCAAAAGATATCAGCATGAATAATATCTCTTATATACCTATCCATACGACTACCTCTCACTCCACTAAAAGAAGTATAAATCTTATTTATCTTTTCTGAATTTGCAGGTATCCATACTATACCTGTGGCAAGTTGTCGTTTTTGCCATAAATCCTCAAGTGTAATGAACTTTGTCTCATCTGAAATAGCATCTATTAACTTTTCAAGAGAATTGATTACAGCAGTATCTAGATCAATATAAAGGTATGGTCGGTATTGTTCCATCTCAGGAGAATACATCTCAATCCTTGCCCATGTACCAGGCAAATCATTTTTTAATGGCATTACTTCAAAACCATTAAGTTCATAATGTGATTCAGCCTTATCCCAAAGACAGATAATACGAGGTCGTGTGTAAGATTGCCATTTGCCATTGATATGTCTTGCAATAAGATTGACATCTTTCATAGAGAAATCACCTCCACTACGCAATACAAGCAATATGGTTCTCTTTTTATCCATTATTCTTATTTTTCCCCGATATTATCATTCCTTTAACCTTTATGTCATTTAACAGTATGTTATTACTTCCAAGTAATACAGGAGGAGTACCCTTATACCAATCTTTTCTGTAAAACTCTATCCAGTATTTAAAAACATCACTATAATCTCTCTTGCCTAAACGCTGGGTTTTTATATTAGCATGAGATAAAACCTTCCCAAAAAATCTCTTACGAGTATAATTAGTATTAACATTATTCTCAGGAAAATAATCACAATCATGAACAATAATATAATCAGCAGAATTCTTATATTTACGTACTGCCATTCCTCTTACTTTCCATGAACCACTATCAATGAATACAAGACCCCATTTCTTAGTGTCATGGTTGATGTATTTTAATGAATCTTTTTCTGATAAAAGAATAAACTCATGATTCTCTCCCTTCAGAGATAAATACCTATCAAGCCATAAAGGATTATCATCAATAGTCCTTATCTTAATATTTTTATCTTTCAATACATCATGGATAAGTTTAGTAGAATAATCTCCAGCACCAAACTCAAGTACTGGCTTATCAACTTTTTTAAGCACAGTTAACAAAACTTCCTGATGTGTATCAAAACCAAAACTCATTCTATCTCACTTAATATTTTTTTAATAATTCTCTCAACTTGCTCCTTGGGATCTAACCAATACATTGCCCTACGATAATTATCTTCCATATAAGGTTTCATATCTTCATAAATCTGTGGAGTCAATTTATTACATATACTAACTACATCATCTATACTATATGCCACAAAGATACCTTTTCTATTAAAAAACTTATCAATATTTCGACATCCGATATAAATAGGTACGGTCTTCGTTTGAAAACAATCCAATATTTTTTCTGAAAAATAATGTTTTATAAAAGTACTTTCTATAGCTATATGAAACATAGAATCAAATAATGGTTTTTTTGATACCCCAAGCACCAATTCATTCTTATAATTAACTTCCATCCATGGAACAAATGTATGTGAATGCTTTGCATTGCCACTCAAGTAAAATTTCCTCGGTATAATTATTCTTTCCCTATTTCGCCATAACTCATGACGTACAGCATATCCTGGTACGTCAGGACGAGATTTCCCTCCCACTACAGTACTAACACTGAATTCTTTCTTCTTAGGTATATAATTTTTCATCCATGTATTCATCAAAAGAAAATGCCTTACCCGTCCATTAAGTTTTGGAGATTTATTTAAAAGTTCATCATGAAAAGTAAGAAGATAAGTGTACCAATGAGGATGATTCCTTGCAAGTTTATATAATACTCCCTTTCGTGGTTCTTCAAGAATGACGAAACGAATCCTTCCTTTCTCTACCGGATATCTTGGAATTCTATCTATAAAAACATCTACATTCTTATTTGTATCAACATCAAAAGGTATGTCATTAGCATAATAAAAATTAACCTTCTTCATATTTTTGCTACTAAAACATCATTCATTACAAACCCATCTTCAAGAACAAACTGGTAATCTGAATTTATCTTCAGAATAACCTGTTTTAATACCTCTGTATCAAATCCACATATTCTTCTATTCCAGTCACGCAAATCATCTATAAGTAAATTATGTGTTTTTATATGATGTTTAGCTATCACATCCAATTCCTGCAATAAAGGAGATTTACCATTTCCCTTATGTGCATCAAGCCAGAACGTAACAGGTTCATCTATTGTCAGTAATAAAGTCTTTAAAAAAACAACGGTATCATTAAGAAAAAGATGAACATTATCATTACCAAGAAACCTGTCAGTACAGTATTCATATTTTTCAGGTAATATATCTGTAGAATAGATAATCTCAAAGCCTTCATCAAGAGCCTGTTGTATGCCGTCACCATAATTACTACCAGTCTCAACAAAGATTCTGTTTAAATATTTTCCAAATAATCCATCTGTAGCTGACATAACTTATAAATTAACTAACCAACAATCTTCATCTATATAATCTTTAATCACTCTATCTCCAAAAATTTCATCAACTGCTCTATTAACACCTGGATAACCACCTTCTTTATGGAATCCATTATAATCGTGTCCTGCGATAACTCCTCCCTGTTTTATTTTACACATCCATGCATAGATATCATTCTTAACTTCCCTGTATTTATGTCCGGCATCAATAAATACGAAATCCAATGATTTATCTCTGAATTTTTTTGCTATAATGAGACTTCTCCCTTTAATAAGAACATATTTCCCCATAAACTGTCTTAAATTACTTTCTGTTATTGCCTGCATATCAGAACTCAAATATTTAAAATGATCAATACCATAAACATAAATCTCTTTGCTCAAATTAACTATTTCATTCAACAAATAATAAAGTGACCTTCCCTGATATACACCAACTTCAACAAACTCACTCTTTGAAGGAAATCTATATACCATATCCCGATATAATCGAGGCCACGTGAAATATCCATTAATTTCGTCAAACTGCTTCTTTATTAATTTTTTCTCTCCAAAAATTAAAACTGAGCTTCCTGTAATCTTTTTCCCTTTCACCATTGTATAAAGGCCACATATCATTTAATAACTTCTCATTCATATCCTGCCATGCATTTACATATAATATAGGCAAATCATTATAAAACCATGAGTTAATATCTTTTTTAACAATAGGAACACTTTTCATGTAAAGAGTTTCCCATAAACGATGAGTATCTATTCCATTGCCTTGAGGACAAACAACATATTTATGATTATATATATTATCAATATAACTTTCAAAATCCTGTCCATTAACTTTCTTTTCAACTGTAACCCAATATTTATCTTTTAGGTATTGATAAACAGGAACCCTTTCCTGTGGATTAGTATTTATATTGACATTCAGATAAACAATATTCTTAAACTTTTTCTTTTCTGTAAGTTTTCTTGCCATCTTACCTTTCTTATCTAATAACTTAAACCATTTATTATTTTCAAGACCAATAGGGATAGATTGTATTTTAGGATGATTAACATTTACATTTTGAGTGTACCACTTAATCACATTATATGGAATATCAAATGTGTCATCAACAATCTCATCACAGTTATGGGTCACTATAATAAACTTATTACTAATCTTTCTTATGACATCGAATAACTGTTTTGCATACATCGTATGAGTATAGACAATATTTCTTTCTTTTAAACTGCCATAATGGAAAGTATTAACAAGCGGATTGCAGTCTTTGTCTATATCATTAGGAACATAGACAAAATCAGCCAGTTCTATAAATTTCTCACCTGTTATATAATCTACCATCTCTCTCAAATAAGATATTACCACTAAAATAATCCCGATATCTAAAACCTTTGCTATGAAGTAATCTTCTCATCTCGCCTCTTAACATATCGCCTTTATAATGACTTCTAATCGTTACCTCTGTAATTATATATTTAATATCTTTTATTCTTTCCCCAAGACTATCAATAGCTATATGCTCTGTTCCTTGCAAATCCATACAAAGAAGATCAATATTTTCAACATTATAATTCTCCATAAACGTATCAAGACGCATTCCTTCCACAGTTATTTCTTTCTGGAAAAATTCATTCTCATTATCCCTATGCCATAATAAAGAAGAAGCACCTATGTTTTTATCTATTGATTTATCCATATCAGTAGCATAAAAAACAACAGGACAATCATGATTATAAACAGCCTTGTTAATAAGTCTGATATTATCTATACCTCTTATATTCTTTTTACAGACAAGAAAACTCTCAGGATTACATTCAAATGAATAAATGATATCAGGATTATAAAATTCATTGAGTGCTATAGCATCAAAACAATCTCTACTACCACATTCTACAATAGTTTTAATTGAATCTTTGTCAATCCATTTAACAAAATTTTTATGTAGATAACTACTTCCCATCAACTAATATATAAATTCAAATTCTTTGAATGGATATGTAAATTATTAATCTTAACTTCATTACTGTCATACTTAAAATAAGGTATCTTACCATATTTATTATGCTTCCATATAACATCAAATTCAGTATGTTGCCTTAATAACTGTCCTATGTAATGATCTTCAGGTTTCGCCCCTGGTCCTTCTGAGGGAGTACCCCCCACAAATTGTCCCCATGAAGCAGGATCAAAGATAGATTCAAAATCCTCATAATTCTCCGCAAATTCACCAAAAGGAAGGATAGGCAATAATCTCATAAATCCAGGATATTCATCTCTGTAAACTCTCATAAGAGTCATTTCATTAACCATATCCATCCCATATATCTTCTTCAGTTCATTTAATTTATTGTTCATCAATAAGTTAATAAAGAAATTAGTCATATGATGTAATGACCAGAAATTCTTAATAAACATAAAACCAGTCATCACTTTGTCTGGACCACCAATCGTAACAGCAAGTCTGTTATAGAGTCTATAAAAGATTTTCTCATAATCTTTTAAATTGAAATATAGCAAAACATCATTTTCAAAATGAAAGACATTTTTGATATTCTGTTCATGCATAAAATTTGCTATATATATCAACCTTGTAGCAGTAATAGTCCAAAAATCATTCTCTCCTCTACCATATAAAACATTAAAGCAATTTATACTCTCCGAATAATATAAATCTTTATTAATAGGTTCAATCTTATATCTATTAAATAATGGAGAATCCATTAATCCACTATCTGTAATAAAATAAATAGGTGTCAATGGATTAAATAATCTTAACTGTCTGAAGTTATATTTAAGAAACTCAGGCAATGTATTACCGCTATGGAATAAAACTATAGTCATATCCAACTATGCATTGTAAATATATCATATTCTGAACCGATATATTTATTTATATGTTTCTTTATCTCCTCATCTTCCCATTCACGTTTACGATGCTGATGCAATACTTTAATATCTTTATATCCATAAAAGTCAGGAAAGTTTTTTGTTACATAATTCCCATACATTTCGTATTCGGAAAATCCGGAAGCATTGTTTATCTTATTTATTCCATCTGTACAGATATCAAAAAATTGATATTTGTCAACATTCATCTTTTCAAGTATATGTCTAATAATGTTACGTTTAAAAAACATCATTTCACAAATAAATGAACGAGGATAAACTTTATCAAGACTCATAACATCTTTCAGAAAATGAAAATAAGGAAGATGATATTGATCCATGCCAATAAAGAAATAAGGAGTATCAGAAGATATTTCTATAGGTTTATTAATAAAAATATCACCATCTATAACGAGATAATTATCTTGTGTAATCTCTTGAAAAAGCTTGATGAACTGTTGTCTATACCACCCTCTCCGATATTCCATATCTATCTTAGAAAAATCAAAATCAATTACCTCATCATCTGTAAAATAATTAACTCCATCTATCTTAAATTTCTTTGGTACTTCCTTATCTGAGACACAATATATTTCCTCAAAGTATTTAACATTCTTCAATATTGACTCCATTAAAAATGAAGTTTTATTAAAATCTTTCTTTGCTATGGTTATTAATATATCAAACATCACATTGCTAACTTTATCCAATCACCAGGAAAATTATTCCTTTCATTATGATCATATCGTGTTATCCAATAATCAGGAGTAATAACTTTTTTATCAGAATTATCATTTAATATAGCAGCCCACCAACTGAAAGTACTATTAGCAGTAATAATATGTTTACATGATCGCATCAACTCAAAATCATGATAATAATCCATGTCAACAAAATTAAGTTCCCTTTTAAAATATTGTTTTTTAAAAATCCTTTTGCACCATGCTATGTCATCACTAAAAAAATAAAGATTGCCATTAACTTCTTTCAATGCTTCATAATAATAACTCATTGGCAAAGGACTTATCGTATTGCTTGTTAAATAATCATCTCTCCGTACATGAACAGCAATAGATTCTTCATTCTCTATTTTCTCTTTTAACTTCAGAAATTTATTAGTTTCATATTCTTTTTTTAGTCTTATCTCATCTCTTAGTATAGGAAGCAGATTCTCAAAATAAGCAAGATATTGCCAGTATCCAAAAAAGTTATACCCTTGCATCTTTAAATAAAAAATATCAAAATTCGGTTTTGACGAAGAATCAACTATTGTTTTAGGCCAAAGAAAAACACTAAATTCCAAATCCATCTGAAATTTGTCAAGCATATAATAACGATGATGCCTTTTAGCATATTTGGAAATATCATATTTCACCTCAATCCCATTTTCTTTCTGTGCCTTTCCAAAAGCATACTGGAACAATTGATTGCCAAATCCTCCCATAAGTCTTATAACATTAGGATTCATAGCAATTCTTTTACAGTACATTTAGGAAAACAGGTTATCATACTGTTAGGAGAAGCATTAAAAATTTCTATACCCATCCTCTTTGCATCTTCTGCAATAATAGGAAATCCTCTTAAATGACGATCAAAAGGTAACTTTCTCAATTTACGTTGGTCACTAACATTAATGATTCCCCTTCCATAATTATTATGCCAATGTTGTTTATTCTCACTATTAAGATTCATATCAAAACCTACAAGAATAATGCGTTTTGCTCCTGAGTGAGCAGCTACACTTATAGCTGCTCCTCCACTATTACCATTCCAACTAACAAGATTAGCTCCCGTACTTATCCCTCGTGGTTTCTTACCGTCCCTGCCAAGGAATTTAACCCACTTCTCTTTTGCCCCACCGGAATGACAAGTAACTTTCAATCCAGGAAACTGTGCAAGATTTGGTTTATTTTTAAGGAAAAATCCTCCATCACCAAAAAATACAATGTCAATCCAATCTCCTATTAGATATGCCATATTTATACCTATGATGTGTTTCTTATGAATGGCTTGCATATATGAAGAATAAACACTCAAAGGCTTTTTTCCTAAGAATACGTCTTTGGCAATATTATCAGGAATATTAAATTGTTCGACCAATGACGGTCCTCCTCCGATAATCCAGACATCACCACCTTCCCACATACGAGGGACAATCCAATTCATTAAGACAAGTCTTTGGCTAATTTTTCTGCTTGTTCTTTAGTAAGAGCTTTCTCATTGATCTCCTTCCCCTGCTCATCGAGAACATCAAACCATGTCTTACTTTTACCTCGTGGTACAACCTTATAAACTATAGTTTTAATATCTATAGGAGTAGGTAGCTCTGATTTTATCTCATCCAACGGAGTTATAAGATCCCTAAATGCTTTTGGTATCTCATCTACACTTGCTGAGAAAACCTGACCTGGTTTAATAATCCTTCCATTGAGATGAAAATGACCACCTCCAGTTTTTTTCCAACGTATTACTTCTTTTGCCATTTTTGTTCGTATCATATTATTTAATAAATAAATACTTGATTAGTATTAACCAAATTATTATGCAAGATGAACAACTCCGGTTCTCAAAGCCTGGTCACTTCTGACCTGCGGAACCATTATTGACATCACCTTATATTTAGTAATCATTCCACCTTCAGTATTCCATTCTACGTTCTGCAAATCCATGCCACGAACAAGACGAACAACATCTGGTGTCATTTGTACCAAAAGAACATTATTAGCTGGCAGAGAATCAATAACCTTGATTCCTGTGATACCTGCAATTTTAAGAATCCTTTCACGAATAGTTGTGCCAGGAGTAGTGGTATCATAGTCATCATCAAGTACAGTCTCATAAGCTGTAGGAATATACAACTTCCAAGGACCAAAATGATAGTCATTAATACTTGCCTGCTTCATCTCAAGAACATCCTGAAGAATCCCTGCAGCAGTCATTGCTGAATTATTCCAAGGAATACTTAAATTAACAGTATTTCTATCAGGATGGTTGACGTAACTATAGATAGTGTTATTACTACGAGAATCTGTCCCACCAAAGCTATAAGTAGTATTGGTGAAAAGCATATTCTCAAGTTTCTCATATATCTTACGACCTGCACGTTCTACTGTAGTAGTATCAAGTGAATTCCCAAGAGAACGACTTGAAGCAAGAACCCTTGCATTTATTTCGTAATCAACATGAAGAATCGGAATTGGCAAATAGTTATGTTGGAACACAACCCTGTCACCAGGACTCCGAGTAACACCATCCATTGTCAAATCAGCCTCCATAGCATCACTTACATCATGCCATTCGAGAACAGTTGTTCCCATAGCATTTCCAAGGTTATATACAAGACCACTATCAATAAGGTCCTGCACACCTCCAAGACGATAACGTGATATATCAACCAAAGCATCATCAAGTTGTTTCCACTCATCTCTGCGTAATGTTGCAGTAGTATTTATCTGTATTGTGGAATAATTTGACGGACTTTTGGGATCACCTCCTTTATAAGTTGTTATATAAGCATTACCATCATTTCCTAAGAATGGGCGCATACGACCAATGTTCAAAGAACCATTAGCTGCAAATTTACTGGCAAGGATGCCTTCACCGCCACTCTTTCCAATTAAATCAATATTTACATTCATTGTTTTACCTCCTTTCATTTGGCGTTAAAGAATCATTACCTGAATACGTTTATTTGCTCCAAGTCCACCTCCTACATCCTGTCCGGATGAATCAGCACTTGCATCCATATTTTCAAGAGAAATACCAACTATGATATTAGTCTGAACGTTTGGAAGTATTGAAGCCTCATCAGCAGAGTGTGCTGTAAGATAACCAGCACCATTTGATTCAAGAAAATCTCCTGGTTCTACACTCTGTCCATCAGCTAAAATAGCAAGGACGACATCTCCTCGTCCTGGAATCCATACCTGCACCTTATCTCCTGTAGCATAAGCATCATCAATGCCCTTTCCCTGAAGTTCATCCTCAATAGCGAACATAGGCAATACATTGCCTCCGGCAGTGGCGTGAACCAGTACCTCTCCTTTTGCACCATCACTATTTATAGATACAAGACTCCCAGGAAGAATAGCTGCATGAGCAGGATATTCTTCAATCCTGTCAGAGTGCTTTTTGATTTTAATCGTGTTTTTAGCCATTTTTTATCCTCCTTTCCTTATTTTTTTTGTTCAATTTTAACTCCTGTGGGATATAATGGTTCTTCGCCAGTGCTTGAACTATTAAAACTTGGCACATTACCGGAATAATCCGTTACACCCTCTCTCTTAACTGACTTAAGGACTCTTTCGAGTTTATCGTCATCCATCTCTTTCAGAACATCTTCTGTCCATACATCTTTTACGTTATCCTGTATAGATTTAATAAGTTCTTTACGTTTCTCCTCTTTCTGTTTCTTGTAGTCAGCCAAAGCTTTCTTATCTTCTTCAGAAAGAGTATTCACCTCAATCTTTTTCTCAACTTCGACAACTGTTGGAGTAAGTTTATCCAACAGAGTTTCGTCAAGAGATTCAAGCCACTCCCTGTTTTCTTCGGTAAACTTACTCTTACTGTTTGCAATAAGTCCGTTTACTTTCTCTGTTACACAGGGGGCGCACTTTTTAGCATTATCTGCCATTTCAGTTACCTCCTCTTTTTTAGAATTATTAATAAAATTAAACTTGGTTCTTATAAAGCCAGAACCTTCGGCAATTTTTATGTCACCAGAATAAATCTCCCATGGAGACTGATTTTCATCTTTCTTTATGACAATTTCATCTGCATCCACAATATCACCTCCTTTCTTATTATTAACACCCATGCCACAACCATCAACCAAAGAACAAGCTCCAACACTGTCGGGCAGAAGTGCCAGATGATCCGGTCTGTGATTTCTCGCTATAGCTTCGTATG
>Ga0307380_10009413_pt1 | contig 12402 bp, 12 predicted proteins | sample UN3MG_FD_202239 | JGI IMG/M metagenome (GOLD analysis project Ga0307380, IMG submission 202239) | Soil microbial communities from Risofladan, Vaasa, Finland - UN-3 | ecosystem: Environmental > Terrestrial > Soil > Coastal area > Acid sulfate soil | place: Finland: Risofladan, Vaasa | collected... | reverse complement strand
TTTCCGGGCCCTGCCCCGGCTCGGCATTGCGGTCCTGGTGTGGGCCGGCGACGACGAGGAGCCGGGGGAGGCCCGTATGCTCTTCGACGCCTCCGCGGGCCACTACCTGCCGGCGGAGGACCTCGCCGGCCTCGGCGGCGAGTTGGCGCGCCGACTGGCGGCGGCGTCGGCGGGGGAGGCCCGCGCCTCGAACGGCTCCGGCTGAGTCTAGCCGCCGGCAGGGCCACAGGTCCGACAGGTCGCGGCATCCACGGAGGCGTCACTCGCGGCGCCTCCCGGCGCCATGAGCGGCACCACGAGCGCTACCATCGGTGGCTCTGCGCGGCACCACCGACGACACCGCTGGCGGTGCCGGCCGCCGTAGGAAGGCCATCCCGCACCCGGGTCGCATGCGCCCCGGGCAGCCGCGATGAGCCCGCATGCGCCGGCTCCGCGCGGAGCCCGGCGTTCATCCCGTTCGCGCCGGCGCCTCCCGGCGCCCCTCCAGCAGCCCGCGCACAGTCACGATCACCAGCGCGCCGATGATGCAGGCCATGCCGGCGGCCTCGCCTGCGGAGGGCCGCTCCCCCAGCTGGATCCACGCCGCGGTCACGCCGAGGACCGGCGTGGCCAGCGTGGCGATGCCTGCCGCGCCGGCCGAGAGGTGACGCAGCGCGAACAGCCAGAGGAACCAGGCGAGCGCGTTCGCGAGGATCACGTTGTAGACGAGCGCCCAGACGAATGCCGTCGTCCACTCGGGTCCGCTCTGCCAGGTGAGCGCGGCGATGAAGACCAGCGGCAGGGAGCCGAACAGCATCTGCCAGGTGGTGAGCGAGAGGACGTCGAACTCCTGCCGCCGCTGGAGCTTCTTGACCACGATCGCGCTCGCGGCCAGGCAGAAGCCTGCGGCTACCGCCAGCGCGCTGCTGAACGCGCCGTGCAGATTCCACGGCTGCAGCACGAGGACGAGGCCGACAAGGGCGAGCGCGACGGCGAGCCACTGCACGCCGCGCAGCCGCTCGCCCAGGAACGCCCACGCGAGCAGCAGCAGCCAGAACGGCATCGTGTACGTGAGCACCGAGGTCTTGCCGGCCCCGCCGCTCTCGAGCGCCCACATCAGGAGGCCTACGAAGCCGGTGGTCTGCAACAGGCCGATGACGATGGTGTAGCCGAGCGCGGGCGGCCGCAGCGGGCGCCGCATCACGATCAGGAGGGCGAAGAGGCTGAGCGCCCCGAGAAAGGTGCGCAGGGCGGAGAACGTGAAGGGCTGGGCGTACTCCAGCCCGATCTTCATGACCACCCAGTTGTAGCCCCAGATCAGGGCCAGCAGAGCGAGCGCGAGGGCGCCGAGGTCGCGGCCGCGGCGGTTCACCCTACTTGCGCGGGAACGACGCGGCCGACCAGCCGACGGCCAGCACTGCGACGATCGCCACGCGCATGCCGAACGACCAATCTGTCTGCCACACCCACAGGCCTATCATCCACGGCAGGAAGAGGACCCAGACCGCGATCTGCAGCGGCCACCAGAGGTCGAGGGTCCAGTCCCATATCTGCGCAAGCGTCTCGGGCGATGCGAAGGCGAGCGCGATGAAGGCGCCCCACAGGCCGACCATGAGGATGAAGAAGAGCCGCTTCACCGGGCCAGCATATCGTGAGGGTCGGGGGTGTGCGCGTGTTGGTCAGTCCGTCACCGGGCGCACGTCGGGCTCCTCGCCGGCTGCGACCGCTCCGAGGCGTCCGGCGAGGAGCCCGTACCCGGCGAGGACGGCGAGCGCGGCGATGATGAGGATCATGCCGACGCCCTCCACGAGCGTCGGCACCTCCCCCAGCTGGATCCACGCGGCGAGGACGCCGACGACCGGGATCGCCAGGGTGCCGAGCCCCACGGCGCCGGCCGGGAGCGCGTGCAGCGCGTACAGCCAGAGGAACCATGCCACGGCGTTCGCCAGCACGACCGTGTAACCGAGCCCCCAGATGAAGCCGGCCGTCCAGTCAGGCCCTCTGCTGTACGTGAGCGCGGCGAGGAGGACCAGCGGGATCGAGCCGAAGAGCATCTGCCATGAGGCCAGGGAGAGGACGTCCACCGTGTACTTGCGCTGCATCAGCTTGACGACCAGAGCGCTGGCCGCCCACGAGAGCCCGCCGAGCACGGTGCGCACGCCGCTGGCGGCGCCCTCGAACTGCCACGGCCTCACCACCAGGATGAGCCCCACGGACGCGAGTCCGACGGCGAGCCACTGCAGGCCGCGTAGGCGCTCGCCGAGGAAGATCCACGCGAGCAGCACCAGCCAGAACGGCATCGTGTACGTGAGCACCGAGACCCTGCCGGCGCCGGTGCTGCCCAGTGCCGTGATGACGAGGCCGACGAAGAAGGTGGTCTGCAGCAGGCCGATGAGCATGGTGTAGCCGAGCGGCGGCGGGCGCAGCGACCTGCGGAGCACGATCATGACGAGGAAGAGGCATGCGGCGCTGAGCGACACGCGCAGCGCCACGAACGTCAGGGCGTCCGAGTAGTCCAGCGCGACCTTGGTCGCGATCCAGCCGTAGCCCCAGACCGGCCCGAGGATGACGAGGGCGAGGATGCCGAGGTCACGCGTGCGCGTCGTCCTCTGGAGGTCGTCTGCCATACGCTCATGCTAGCCGACGCCGAGGGCCCTCGCTCCGTGACGCTTCACTCACGCTTCGCTGCAGAATGCAGCGAACACAGAGGTGCGAAAGCCGTTGTCGTGCCGTCCGCCGGGGAGGCCCGAGACGGCCCTGTTCTCAGATCAGGCTATCTTCGACCAGTCTCAGGCCGGTGATGCTCTCCGGCTCGCCGCCTCGGAACTTCATCTCCGAGGTGATGCCGCTGTCGAGCAGGGTGCCGGCGCCGAGAACGGCGGCGGCGATCAGGAGTGCGAACACGGCGATGGTGCGGAACGGGTGGGTGACGGCGGTGCGCGCCAGTCGCTCCGTGACGCCGGCGCGTGTCGCGGCGCTGGTCTTCGTGGCGGACTGCCGACGCTTCATGGTGACCCCCAGGTCATCGGTTCCCTTCAATGAGGAAGAGGCCACGAGGCCGGGCGCCGCGACGAATCGCCCGGCGGCGGTGAGCGCTGGGGGGCGCAGGGAGGGATAGTGCGGGAGCCCGCTCTACCTCGGGCGAGGGAGTGGAGACCGGCGAGCGGTAGGCGGCGCCGCGAGGCCTCGGACGACGCAGCCTCACCCGGTCTTGACGCCGGCCACGGCGCGTACCTCAGGCGGGGTAACTCGCCTCGCGGACGTCTGCCGAAGCCCGGGCCGGCGGGTATGCCCGACCATATGTGCGCCTCACCGCAGAGAACGGCACGGAACGCCCGGCGACGCCGCCGTGGTCGACCTAGTCGGTCACCGGCCCGACGGCATCCTCGCCCGTGGGCGCAGCTCCGGAAGGCTCGGCCTCGAGGGTGAGATGCTGAAGATGCGCGCAGCTGCGCGCCGGCGCTCGGCTGAGGCAGGCCCGCTCCCGGCGCAGCACCGGCGCGGCGACGAGCACGCCGGTCAGTGCGATCGCCCCACAAACCGCGAAGATCCAGCCGCCGATCGCGCCGTAGATGAGCGGCGCGGTCAGCGTGCCGACGAAAGCAGCCCCCTGCATGGACATCTGCTCGATCCCTTGCACGCTGCCCAGCCAGCGAGGTGGGCTGAGTTGTACGAGCAGCGCCTGCTTCGCGGGGAACGCGACGGCGAAGGCGAGACCGCCCATGACCCCCGCGCCGAGGTACACGACGGGGTTGTCGCTCAGGGAGAACACGAACCACATGAGCGCCTGGGCGCCGAAGCCGGCGACCATGAGGGCGTAGCGACTGTGCCGGTCGGCGAGGCGCCCGCCGGCGAACGCGAGCAGCATCGGAGCGCTGAACGCGATCCAGGTCAGGCCGATGAAGGCGAACGAGTGGCCGAGAGACACGAGCCAGAGGCTCCACACGACCTCCCAGGCGCCCATCGTGAACTCCGCCGTGGCGACGACGAGCAGGATCGCGAGGATCGGAGCGCTGAGGAGGCTGCGCAAGGGAGGGCGCACCGCCGGGCGCTGCCGTGCCTGTGCTGCGTGCGCCGGCTCGCGGATGAACAGGGCCAGGGCGATGGCGGCCACCAGCGACAGCGCCGAGCCGAAGAGGAAGATGCTGTAGAAGGCCCACAGCCCTTGACCGCCGCCGAGCTCGTAGAGCGGCCACGCGAGTGCCGGGCCGATCAACAGCCCGCCGAACTGGGCCGTCGTCCACCAGCCGTAGGCCTGGCTGCGGTTGCGGTCCGTCGTGATCTCGGCGACGAACGCCTGGCCGGCCGGCACGACGAGTGCGACGCCCATCCCTTCGAGCAGGCGAAAGAGGACGAAGAGCGCGGGCTCCGTCGTGGTGATGAAGAGCAAGGTGGCGACGGCGTAGAGCAGTGTGCCGCCGACGAGCAGCGGCTTGCGACCGACTCTGTCGCTCAGGCGTCCCGCCGCCGGCGAGACGGTGAACACGCCGACGAAATAGGCGCCGGCGATGACGCCGATCCACCAGAGCGAGGCGCCGGCTTCCTGCTGCAGAAACAGGGGCAGGTAGGGGAAGATCGCGCCGCCGCCCGCCCACACGACGAAGTCGCTGGCGGCGACCACGGCGAGCTGGCGGCGCCCGTGGGGCACCGCCCACGCGCCCTTCGCCGAGTCCGTTCCCGACCGTGAGGTAGCGGGGCGGCGCTCGTCGTCGCCGTGGATGTCTGGTGGATGCTGAGTCATGAGCGCGAGAGGTCCGCTCAGTGAGTACCCGGGGAGCCGAGCCCGCACACTGTCCTGGATGCGCGCCCGGGGTCTCCCGGAGCGGTCGTCTCGGGCGCGCGCCGCGGCATCCGCCACTCGGGCGCCCCGCTCGACGAGCGCCCGGAGGCGCTTCTCACGTCGCTGAGGCGCACGCCTGGGCGCGGCGGTCCGCCGCTCAGTAGGCCCCGTCCGCCTGCTTCGCGCTCTTGCGACGCTCCATGATCGCCTGCAGCAGGGGCGTCACCACGAGCCGGATCGCCATCTCCATCTTGCCGCCCGGGACGACGATGCAGTTGCGGCGCGACATGAACGAGTCGTGGATCATGGTGAGCAGGTAAGGGAAGTCCACGCCCGCGGGGTCGCGGAAGCGCACGATGACCAGCGACTCATCCAGGGTCGGGATGTCCCGAGCGACGAAGGGGTTCGATGTGTCGACCACCGGGACGCGCTGGAAGTTGACGTGGGTGTGCGAGAACTGCGGCGTGATGTAGTGGACGTAATCGTGCATGCGCCGCAGGATGGTGTCGGTCGCGGCCTCGACCGAGTAGCCTCTCGCGCGCGTGTCGCGGTGGATCTTCTGGATCCACTCGAGATTGACGATGGGCACCACGCCGATGAGGAGGTCGACGTAGCGGGCGACGTTGATCCCCTCGGCACGGACGCCCCCGTGGAGGCCTTCGTAGAAGAGCAAGTCGGTGTCGGCCGGCAACTCCTCCCACGGAGTGAAGGTGCCGGGCTCGTGGCCGAGGGCGGCCGCCTCTTCCTCGTTGTGTACGTAGTATCTGCGCTTCCCGGTCCCTGAGTCCCCGTACGTGCGGAACAGGACCTCCAGCTCCTCGAAGAGATTGGCGCGGGGGCCGAAGTGGCTCACCGGGCGATCGCCCCTGCTCTCGGCCTCCGCGATGGCCTGCTTCATCTCCTCGCGATCGTACTTGTGGAAACTGTCCCCCTCGACGACCGCTGCGCGGATGTTCTCCCGATGGAAGATGTGCTCGAAGGACGTCTTGACGGTGCTCGTTCCGGCGCCGCTCGAGCCGGTGACTGCGATGACCGGGTGCCTGCTGGACATGTGCCGACCCCTCCCTACTCCTCGTTCACGAGACGCCCAGGACCGAGCGCCAGTCCGGGTACAACGTGTCGGCGTCGCTGGGGAAGGACTCAAAGGCGCGCGCGAGCTCGCGGTGCCCCTTTGCGTAGTCGAGCAGGTCGACGCCGGCCGTCCAGGCGTCCACGGACTGGTGCAGAGACAGGGCGCCGGCTACCGGGCCGTCGAGGTGACCGAACGCGCCTCCGCCCGAGGTCTGCACGACGTTGGCGTGGCCGAGGTTCTCGAAGAAGCCGGGGAGGCGCAGGGCGTTCATACCTCCCGAGATCATCGAGCTCGTGGCCTTCATCCCCAGCCACTCCTGGTGGTAGAAGGGGCCGTCGGCCGAGTCACGCTCGATCATGTAGGCGATGGCGCGGTCGGCGGGATCTCCCTCCATCTTGCCGTAGCCCATCGTCCCGGTGTGGATCCCGGAGGCTCCCTGCAGGCGCGCCATCTTGGCGAGCACGAAGGCGGTGTAGCCGCGCTTCGACTGCGGCGACGTCACGGCGCCGTGACCGGCGCGGTGGTAGTGCAGGAACGTGTCCGGGAAGCGGCGCCGGCACGTCGTGACGGCCGCGGGGCCGCCGACGTAGCCGTCCACCAGAAAGGCGACGTGGTCCTCGTTCCCGGCGAACGCCTCGAGCACGGCCTCGCCGCGGGCGACCATCTCCGCAGGGTCGTCGGCGGTGATGTTGGCCGAGAAGAGCTTGGCCTCACCGGTCTCGTCCTGGGCGCGGCGCATGGCGTCGGCCACCAGCCGCATGGTCTCGCGGTACGGAGCGAAGACCTGGTTACCCTGGGGCTCGTCGTTCTTGACGAAGTCGCCGCCCAGCCAGAACTGGTGGCAGGCGGTCGCGAACAACTCCGGACGCAGTCCCAGCTTGGGCTTGATGATCGTGCCGACGATCATCCCTCCGTTCTCGAGCGGCCGACCGAGCACACGCCAGAAGTCGCTGATGTTGCGGCGTGGGCCGTCGAAGAGTCGTAGGTATTCGGGCGGGACGTAGAAGTCGTGCATCTTGGCCCACTCGACGTCGCCCATGCCCTGGTTGTTGCCGATGGCGAGCGTGAGGAACGAGACGATCATCGCCTTGCCGTCCGTGACATTCCGGTCGAAGAGTTCGAGCGGATAGGCGATCTTCATGAGTTGGGTGGCCTCGTCCGCTTCGTAGACGATGGCGTCCACCGAGCGCGTGAAGTCGTCGGTCGTGGAGACCTCGACGTTGGTGCCCGTGGAGGATTCGGCGGCGAAGTGCGCCGCCGTGGCGAGATAGTCGTAGCCGGCCTTGGGCTTCATGCGGTAGGCACAGAGGACGTGACGTCCACTCCTGATGAGCTCGTCCTCGCTGAGAGTGAGATCGGCGTAGCGGCTGGATTGGTCCACCTTCTGCCTCCTGAATGCGCCGAGAGATGCACGTGCGCGGACTGCCCGGTGACCTCCCGTCTTGGGGAACCTCTAATCTGCCCGCGCACCTGCCCGCGGTAAACGCAGTGCTGCACACCCGCGGACTCTGTTCGCGCCGTCCGCGACCGGCCCGGATCCCCGACCGTTCATGTCCCCGCCCCTTGTGGCGTAGCCGGTCCCGTGTGGGTGCGGACTCCATGGGGTGTCGCCCGGCTTGTCACGGCCTGCGACTCATGTCCCGGAGAAGCGGTCGCCCTCCGTGATCACGCGCGGTCCGCGCAGCGGCGGGGAGTTGGATCGCCGGTACCGACGATCGTGTCGCGGACCGGCACGTCCCTCGCTTGCGCGCCGAGGTCCTGGAGGTCGGACGGACTCGACCCGAGCAGGGCCTGAGCGACGGAGTCGACGGGCTCGACGATGGTGACCCCACCGGGGGACACCGTGTCAGGTGATTCAGTCCGAATCAGTCGGCGCGCCGGCGTGTGCGGCTATGCGGGCCTTCGCCGCCTCCAACTCGCCCTCAGGCCACTCGTCGATCGCGCCATCATTCGAGAAGTACTCGGCAGAGAAGTCGCGGGCGAAGCGCCACGGGTAATAGCGATCGACCTGCTGGTGCGTCACCCCGTCGTTCTGGTACCAGAGGTCGAGGATCGCGATGTCGATCGTGTCGGAGAGCCCGAACCCGACGCGGACCTCGGAGCGCCAATCCCCGGTCTCGAAAGCCTCCGCATTCTCCCTCGTGAACTCATCGAGCGCTTTCGCGGTCTCCCGGGGCAGGGCGCCGATGACCTCCATGATGAGGAACTCGAAGAAGAAGTCCATCGGCTTCTCATCGCGCAGATAGGGGGCGAGCGCCGAGTGGACGGCATCCAGAGACGTCGGGAACGGGGACGGCTGCAGGTCTCGCGGTGACCTACTCCTACGGGCGAATGGATTCCACATCCCCAAGGTCCTTTCTCGTCCTCTTGATCGTGAGGCAGTCCGCACCGCGGTCGCCGCGCTGGGGGCCGTGTGGGGAGGCCTACTCCGCCTTCGCCCGATGTCGGTGCCGGCGCAGGCCCACCATCGGGAGGACCAGCAGGATCGTGGTCTCGAGGAGGTAGAGGCCGACGGCGACGAGCGGTGCCACGAGTGCCATGGCGAGCGCAAAGAGGTTCACACCGATCGAGATCCACCGCTGTCGAGCTGCGCGCTCCAGCATCCAATCGGCGACGTCGTCCACCAGCAGCGCCGGCTCCTGCGCCACGTAGAGCATGAGCAGGCTGAGCGCGAGCGACGCGAACAGCACGTCCAGGCCATAGAGAAGCACGGCGGTCTTCACCCCCGGTCCGCTCAGGTGCGTGACCATGAGGCTCGTTGCGAAAGGGAGCAGACCGACGAAGAGCAGCAGCAGAAGGTTCATGGCGTACGCGACGGCGTCCCCTCGCTTCATGAACGTGGTCACTCTTGAGTGCGTGATCCAGATGCCGCCGATGAACGCGAAGCTGATGTAGTAGCCGAGGAATTCGGCCCATTGTTCGCGCAGTGCCGGCAGCAGGTCGGCAGCCTCGCCCGGCACGGGGATCTCAAGCACCAACAGCGTGATCGCGATGGCGAAGACGCCATCGGAGAACGCGTTGAAACGGTCGAGGTCGAGATGCCTTGTTTCTCGCACCGCGGTCTCGCCGTGCTCGGCTTGCTCGTGCGACTCGTCGCTCACGATGGACCCTCCCGTCGCATACGTGGCATCTTCTCGTTCGAGGGGAGGGCCCCTTTGTTCGGCGGCCGCCGGCACGGCGCCTCTCGCTTCGCCCGCGGAGGCGATACAGTGTGCGCGAAGGATCGTGCGTGCAGCCCGCATCCCGAACTGGCTGGAACCGCTTGATCGTGAAGTGACTGCTGCGCCCGGTCATCGAAGGCCGCGCGGCGGCTCGCGAAGAGGAGGATGAACATGCCGGGATCGCCTGACTCGTCCGAGTACATGAGGGGTCTGCCGCCGGCCTCGGACCGGCTCGTGACTCGCGAGGTGCGCTGGGAGGATCCTCCCTACAACCGCTGGGCCTTCCAGCACGTCCGGGAGTTCATCCCGACCGCGAGCATCCATCGCGGGCCGGGCCCGACCTCGGTGCTCGAGCGCCGGTCGCGAGACGTGCTGGGCGTTCAGTGCGGCCTCCCCGACGGCAAGCAGTCGACCGCCGGCGAGTGGCTTTCGGACTCGTTCACCGACGGCTTTCTGGTCCTTCATCGGGGGCGCATCGTCGCGGAGCACTACTTCAACCGGATGCGCCCACACACGACGCACCTCCTGCAGTCGGTTTCCAAGTCGATCGTCGGCACCCTGGCGGGGATCCTCGCCTCCCGCGATCAGCTCCGGCTGGACGGTCGGGTGACGGGCTACATACCCGAGCTCGCGGGATCGAGCTTCGAGGGCGCCACGATCCAGCAGCTCCTCGACATGCGGACCGGCACCAGGTTCAACGAGGACTATGAGGACCCCACCGCCGAGGTGCGCGCCTACGAGACAGTCATCGGCTGGGCGCCGCCGCTCGAGCCGATGGCGGCATCGGGTCTCTACGAGTACATCTCGCGGCTGGAGAACGCCTCCGACCACGGTGGGCCTTTCGCCTACCGATCGATCCTCACCGATCTCCTCGGCTGGGTCCTCGAGAGGGCGTCCGGGCTGCGGCTGCCGGAGCTGCTCAGCCGGGAGATCTGGGCTCCGCTGGGGGCCGAGTTCGACGCGGACGTGACGGTCGACCGCCACGGCTCCTCGCTCGCTGACGGAGGCATCTGCGCGACGCTGCGAGACATGGGCCGGTTCGGGCAGATGTACCTTCAGGGGGGAGTCTTCAACGGTCGGAGCATCGTGCCGCACGAGTGGGTCGCCGACTGCCGCACGGGCAACGACGACGTGCGCCGGGCCTTCACGGAGTCTCCCGAGGGCGCCTCGTACCCGGGCTGGTTCTACCACAACAAGTGGTGGGTGAAGGACTCGGGGAAGGGGGTGTTCATGGGCCTCGGCATCTACGGGCAGATGGTCTTCATCCACGCCGCGGCGGAGATGGTCGGGGTCAAGCTCTCCACGTGGCCGGTCGCGGACGATGACGAGTTCCTCCAGCGCGACGTTCGCGGCATGGAGGCCGTCGCGGAGTGGCTGAGCGGGGTGGCGACGACTCGGTAGCGCGACGGATCAGGCTCCACCGGCGATCGCCGACAGCTACGCCGGCAACCTGGCGACGGCCACCCGGCTCGGCTGCTCGGGATCGTAGCGCACCGTGAGGCCGGCGCCGGGCCGCACCTTGTGCAGGGAGGAGGTCACGATCGCCGCGGTCGTCTCCGCCTGGTAGCTCGGCCCATCGGCTCGCTGGACGGTCAGGGAGAGCCGGACAAGATCGGCCGCGCCGTCGAACAGGACGATGCCGGTCCGCTGCGAGTCCCGCACGATCGCCGCGGCCTCGACACCGCGCGTCGTCAGTTCGTCCTGCAGCAGCTCGCTGTCGAGCACCAGCTGATGGGCTTGCTCCGGATCCAGTCCTTCTGCCTGCACCATGGTGGAGAGCGGCCCCAGCAGATTCGTGATGACGGCCTGGCCCTTTTCGTCCGCGTCGTAGCGGACCACTGCCGCTGCGCCGGGCTGAGCCTTGCCGAGGTCCAGCACGTTGATGAAGGTCGTCGCCACGGCGACGAACGCCGGGTCGGCCCTGGGCTCTACCTGCAGCTGCATCGTCACCTCGAAGCTCTGGAATCCCCCCGATTCAATGCTGCTGCCCGTCTGTCGCGCGCTGATCACGGTCGCCGTTGCGAACACGCCCTCCGCCAGAAGTCTCGCGTTACTCGACCGCTGCCGGCGCAGGCGCCGCAAGCGTGGACCCACGACCACGGCGTAGACGACGAAGGCTACGAGAAGAATGAGGCCGGCAACGACCACCGGCCAGAGATTCGCCAGGGCGCCGGACGTCTCACCCATGAGGCACCTCCAGGTAGCTTGAGCCATCCGTCCGACGCGGCAAGGTCTCGATGCCCCCTTGTCGGCGTCGGTCGTACGAACATGGTACTCCGCGCCGATAGTGAAGCTGCTTCTGCCGGCGTTGACCCCGTCGTCCGGTGCCCCGCTTGCTTCAGTCGCCGCTTCCGCTCCTGCGGCCATCTGTCAGTCCGGGTTCCCGGAGCAGAGCCAGAACGACGTGGCCCTGCGCATCTGTCGTAACTTCGCCCGCGCCGCCGGCTTCGACTGGGCAGGCGAGATCCCCATGGGTGGCGGTGGCATGATCGACGGCCGTCCCGTGGCCGACCTCGGCGGCCAGGTGCGCCGCCGGGCCCGCGCGTTGGCGCTCACCGCCGACGCGCTCTGCGAAGGCCGGGACGTTCCGGACGAGGCCGTGACGGCGATGGGCAAGCTGCCCACTCCGGCGGCGGTCTATCGTGCCGGTGGCAATCTGGGGTGGCGCAGGCAGGCGAAGAAGGCGGGCGTGCGCTCACAGGTGGCGGCGCGGCCGTTCGAGGAGCCGCGAGGCGAGACGCCGGCGGCCGAAAGGCCGCCGGCGTCTCGCCTGCGTCGCGCCACCGAACACTACCGGGGCATGGTCATCGCCGACGGTATCGGCTGCTCCGTCTGCGCCGGCTCGAGGCGGAAGGATCACATCGTCTCATCGCCCACTCAGTACGGCCAGATGGGCGACCAGTCACTGTTCCCGTTGCCCGGGCCGGGGGACTCGGGAGCCGGAAGGGTGTTCAGTGCGTTGGCGTTCGCGTGGGCGCCCGCCTGGTTGTTGCCGGGGAGGAATGTGTACCGGTCGCCGGGCAGCGGGCCGCCGGCGCCGGGATTGTGGTTCAGGACTCCCTGCCCCACAGACGGGCACAGGAAGGGGCCGTCACCGGGCCCGACCACAGCCGGCGCCGCCGCCAGGGCGCTGCCGGTCCCGAACACCATCAGGGCCGCCAGCGCGGTCAGGGCGACCAAGAACCCTGGCCTCATGTGATGTCGTGTCGACATCCTCGCCTCCTTCATCGCGGATACGAGTCTCGGCCCTGATGGTCGAGCCTCGTGAGGGTGGGCGACCGGATCTGGTGGCCACCGCCCTGCTTGACGCAGACAACGTACCCGACGGGTCTTTCGCCCGCCTTGCCTGACGCTTACGGAAGTGTGAACGGCGCTCCTCGACACGGTTCGTCGCTCGCCGGCTCCGGATT
>Ga0307380_10009408_pt1 | contig 12406 bp, 8 predicted proteins | sample UN3MG_FD_202239 | JGI IMG/M metagenome (GOLD analysis project Ga0307380, IMG submission 202239) | Soil microbial communities from Risofladan, Vaasa, Finland - UN-3 | ecosystem: Environmental > Terrestrial > Soil > Coastal area > Acid sulfate soil | place: Finland: Risofladan, Vaasa | collected... | reverse complement strand
CTAGGCACGGCATGGAGGGCATGGGGTTCGTGATTGCCAGGGCTATCGGCGCAAGGGGCTGGAAGACCAAGCCGCCGAAGACTATGAGCAACACGCTCCGCAACAAGGCGAGTCAAGTCGTGAGGCTGTTTGAGCAAGGAATCGAGAAGGTGCTGAGGAGCCTGAAACTATGAGCTTGCCTAACATCTTGTCAGCCAGTGCCGCACTGGAAACCCTGAACCTGGTAGCGTTGGGAATCAATCACGCCTACGACGAGCCGCCTGAAGTGCTGACGGACTTGCCCGTGGCGATACGGTTTGCCGAACCGACGCCACGAATGGAAGCATCCGACCTGATGGGGCGGTACAACATCTTCCATTTCAAGATCGAGGTTCACTTGGCGCGGGGCATACTCCAGGACAGTTATGCAAGTGCGCTTTCAGTCATCAGGGCGTATCAAAACCTCTATGCCGCGAACCTTTCAATAGGCGGCACCTGCGATGTGTGCGGATTCAGGGAGCCGGCCTGTGAAGGCCCTGTACGGCTGAGGTACGGGACTGACGTGGTAGAGACCATCGGCATTGTCTTCTACATGGAGGCCAAGGAGATTCTCGATGACATCACCGTGGGCCTGGGAGTGCCGTTCGATTACAGAGACGCATTTCCGCTAAAGACAGGGCAGACGACTTGTTACTCCATAGGTGATGACGGCGACGTAGAGGCGGGGGTAGCCAAAGCCTATACCGTCAGCGCCCTAGCGGGCACCAGCGACATCGAAGTCGCCCACTATGCGGCGGCGACTCTCTCATTCACCCTTGCTGGAAGCATAGTAGCAGACGCAGCGAACGGGCTGGCGACTTTCCTTGCAGGCGACCGCGTGGTTATCAAGGGGTCCGCCAGCAATGACGGGGAGGTGACGGTAGCGGTGGGGGGTGTGGCGGCGCAGTTCACCACGATTGAGGCCCTGGTCAACGAGGGTGCGGGGGCGATGATTTCGCTTTACAAAGTTGCGGCTCATTCCAATAACGTAGTGGAGGATACCAAGACGCGCCTGATGTGGAGCCGCTACACGAGCGATGGTGAGGCCGTGGGGCCAGTGAGTAACGGCCGGCTGAACTGGTATGACGCGGCAACGCGGTTCACCATCTATGGTGTGGCTAATAGCATTTCAGTCATCATGCCAGGGAACATCCTGCGGTTGACTGGCGGGGCTGCCCTGACTCAATTCCATGTGGGAGACCTGATAGAATGTGCGGGGTTCGCCAATGGGGTCAATAATCTTCCCAATATGTACGTTGTTTCAGCTACGCCTAATGGCCCAGACCTAGACATCGTAGTGGACCCTGGCAAGCAAGTTCTCATTGCAGAGGGCGCGGTGGGGGACTGGGTTTATCTCAATTGCAGAAGCAGTTTCAACTACGCGGCGGGGGCACGGCTGGGGGCTGTGGGCACATATACGGATTGGAGACCCCCTAACCGAACGGAGATGGAATCTATTATGGACGCCGAAGCGCCCACGGCGGCCCCTGACGCGGTTGCGTTTCCTGGTTGGCCCACGGCGGTTGATTCGTGGTCGAGCACTACAGACGTATCAGGCGCCAATAATGCCTACAATATTGATTATAACCGTGGCACAATTAGCCGCATGGTTAAAACTGTGACTAGATACGCTGCCCTTGTGAGGCTAGGAACAGGATAGACTAACAAACCAGTCAAGATTCAAGAGCAAGCCGAGCCGGACCCGGCGTCCACTCACTTGCGGTCCCGAGGGGGATTTGGGTTCCCACCGGGACGGGAATGGAGATCCATACCATTCATGGAGGTGAGTGGACATGCCGGACACGAAAGGAATCAAAGACCTCAGACAGACTCAGATCGCATTTCAAAAGGTGGGCGGTCTCACGGACGGCCTACCGGATTGCAGCATCGCGGTTGACCCCTCGGCCCGGTTAGTAGGGACCTGCGGGATGAAGAAGAACGTCAATCGCGTCTTCCCCGCCAACCCCACCGGCCTGATGTCCAGCCACATCCTCGGTCGCCATTACGACCCCTGGCTGCTCTGTGAGGTGCCAATCACCACGGGAGAGGAAGGGCTGACCTTCCAGCAGTTGCCGTGGTTCTTGGCGATGGGCGTCAAGTCCGGGGTGAGCGGCGCGGGCGGCACCGACAAAACCTGGTCATTCTGCCCCGCGCTCACGTCGGGCGATATGCCCGACCTGGCGACGATCCGCTATGGCGATAACGAAGCTACCTGGCAGACCACATGCGCGTTTGCCCGGCAGCTAGTCATCAGCGGGGCGGCACAAGGGCCGTGGCAGATGGATGCGGACATTATCGGCCGGGACATGAAGAACACGTACCTATACCACGGGTACGGTCTGTATGGTGATTACCCCGTTTTGTATCACCCCTACTATGATATGTTCTTCGAGACCATCGCGTATCCGACCCCACTCGAAACCATCCTGGGCCAGAAGACTTCCTTCTACCTGGACCAGAGCTGTGAGTTCGCAGCCACGCCGACGAAGCGCACGGGGTACATGATCGACTGGAAGGCCACGATCCCCGCATTCCATCCCAAGTTCTTCCAAGACGGCGAACTCACCTATACGACTATGGGGTTAGCGTCAAGGTCTGTGACCTTCGAGGGCACGCTGGAGTTTGACCACGATCTTACCAAGCACCTGATTTGGGATGCCTGGGTCGCCGGTATACCGACGTACATCAGGCTCAGGGCAGAGGGGTCGATCATTACTGGCGTGATTCCCTACAGCGCAGAGATCGACATGGTGCTGGAGCTGGAGAACGTAGAGACGCTAGACGAACGGGATGGGAACGACACCACGAAGTTCTCAGGCCGCACGGTCTATGACGTAGCCTGTGGCGTGCCCGAGTGGTGCATCACGGTTGTAAACATAGACGCAGCACTGCCTATCTAGGAGGGGGACATGGAGGAGACTTGGGAAATCGACCCGTTGGAATTGACGCTGGATGATCTCGAAATCTTGCAGCAGGGCTTTGGTCCGGGCAGCGACATCTCGAAGCTCAAGGCAGTCCTGGGCCGGCTTGTCGTCAATAAGACCGCTGAAGAGCTTGGCGCGGTTACACTGAGACAGCTCAATGAGTGCCTGGAAACTGCCAAGAGAGAACTAGAGGAATTGGCGGTCCCAAAAGCGAACGGCACGCCCTCATCGCCTGGTCCGACGGACACGAGCGCGTAAAGCTTCCGGGGTGGGTTACATACCTCACCCTTGGGGAATTGTGGCACATGCCGCCCTGGGAGGTTGGTAAAGCCCCGGTCATCTGGGTACTTCGACAAGTAGAGTTCTCGAAATGGAGAGATAGAAGGCGTGCCTGAAATCAACATCATAGTCCGCGCGAAAGATGAAGCCAGCGCGGCCCTCAAGAACATTGGGGGCTCACTAGACGAGCTTCAGAATAACGCCCAAGCCGCCGTTGTACCGCTCACCGCGATAGCCGCTGCGGGTGCGCTAATCATCGGCAAGATGACCATGACGGCCGCCAGGACAGAAGAGCTTGGCGTCGTCGTTGAAAACCTGGGGCGCGTTTCAGGCTATGGGGCGGAAGAGCTGGCATCTGTTGAACAGAGCATCCTCGATTTAGGAATCACGACGCAGGGCGCACGTACAATCATGTCCCGCTTCATGGGTGCGCAACTGGACCTGGCCGATGCCTCCAAGATTGCCCGCGCTGCCCAAGACCTCGCCGTCATTGGAATGGAGGACAGTTCCGTGGCGGCTGAAAATCTCACCTACGCCATTGCCTCTATGCAGCCCCGCGTACTTCGGCAATATGGCCTGTACCTCAATCTCAATGACGTGTACGAAAAGACGGCCGCCGCACTGGACAAGAACGTCGAAGACTTGACCGAAGCCGAAAAGCGCCAGGGCTTCCTGAACGCCACTCTGGAGCAGGCCACTCGATTCGAGGGCACGTATGAAGCGGCGATGGGTACAGCGGGGAAGCAGATGCGGTCCTTCCGCCGCTACACCGAAGAACTGAGCAACGAGCTCGGCAAGTTCTTCCTTCCAGTTCTAACTAAGATCGTGGAGGGAGCCACGTTCTTGATTAAAGCCCTGATAGACCTTCCCGAGCCGGTCAAGCAAGTGATCGCTGCCGTGGGTGGCTTGATAACGGTCTTCACTGGCCTTCTGGCTGGCGGCGCTGGACTGATTATCTTGATTCCGAAGATTGCAGCCCTTGGCGGCGCTATAGCGGCCCTGGCGACGGGTCCGATTGGTTGGCTGGCCCTGGCAATCATGGGGATAGGCGCGGCGGTGGCTGCCCTCTATATGGCATGGACGAACAACTGGGGCGGCATACAGGACAAGGTAGGGGCCGTCTGGGAGTTTCTACAGCCGGTCTTCGATGCCATCGGTGCTGCGCTCACCTGGCTAATGACCAACGTGGTCCAGCCCCTTGCCGCCGTGTTCGCAGAGGCGTGGGGTTTCATCGCCGAAGTCGTGCGGGCTGCCTGGGAAGGGTTCAGGCCACATATCGAAGAAATGAAGAGGGCGCTGAGGGAGTTCTGGACCGAAATACAGCCCCGGCTACAAGAGGCGTGGGCTACGATTCAGGCGGCGATGGAACCTGTGGCAGAATGGATCAAGACCACGCTGATTCCTGTTCTGGAAGAATGGTGGGACAAGCTAGAACCGGTGAGAGTGCTGATTCTGGACTTGGCGAAAGCCATAGGGAGCTTCCTGGGTAGCGCGGCGGTGAAGGCCCTCAAGGGCTTCCTGCTAGGAATCATCGTCACCTTCGATGCTATGGCCGGCGCGATCGGTAGCGTGATCGACGCGATTCAGGACTTCTTGGGTATGGTGAGAAGGGCTATCGACGCCTGGCATCAATTCACGTCTGTTACAGCAGGGGCCGAGCCAGCAGGACCGGGCGGCGGCATGGCTCCCGGTCTGCAAAGCGGCCTGGCCTATGTGCCCGCAACGATGCCCGCCGTGCTGCATCAAGGCGAGGCGGTGCTGACTAGGGCTGAGGCCCAGCGCTGGCGAGACCAAAACACCCTTAATATCAGCATCGACGGCAATGTGGGCGTGGACGACTTCGAGGAGCGGATGAACAACTACTGGTGGAGGCAGGGCAGTAGAGGATGACCGAATACTTCCGGATAACAGGCTTGAACCTCATACCGTTTGACACGCAGGCTATAGTCGGCGCAGACCACCGCTACGCTCTCGGGCAATCCCCCGGCGGCATGGACGAACCGATGACAGAGGCCGAAGTACGCGCTGTGCTCCCCAGGCTGCCGCAGAAGATTCGGGGGCACGCACTGAAACGGGGCCTGTCCAAGATCACCTTCCCGTTCAGCATACAGGGGTCGAGCGACCCCGACATGGAAGACGCGCGGCACGACCTCACAGAGACCTTGGAAGCCGGGCGGCTCTACATCGAGACAAGGGGGGCCAGGGGTACGCAGGCGGTACTACAAAACAAAGCGGACGCTGCGGTCAATCAGAGCTACAAGACGATTGTGTATGGCGAGGCGCTGGAACTGGCGGGCAGGCACGTCCTGGGCGCGGCAATCAAGGGGCACTTCCTTCTGAACCTGCAAATGGTGCTGTACTGCGAAAAGCGCTGGAGACCAGAAACGAACGTGCCGCTGGGGCCGAATGAGATTTACTGCCCGTCCTTCGAGGAGAATCGAGCAGGCACGGCGGACAATTGGGATGATTCTCTTGGCGTCGAACTTGTGGCTAACCCAGGATTTGAGACGCCGGGCATAGGTGATCCTGACTTTTGGGACGACTGGGATGAGAGTGCTGGCGATGGCACATTGGCCCATACAGCCGATGTTCATGCCGGAGCCGACGCCTGCGAAGCAACAGCGGGGGCCACAGCTAATACCCTTGTCGAACAGAGCGTGAATGTCCAGGCTAATAGGCGCTATAAACTATCCTTCTGGACAAAGGGCGATGGGGTAAATGCTGGCCGCTATAGGCTATACGATGATGACGGCTTTGCAGACATTATCGCCTTAGTAAGCACGGGGGTAACGGGCGCCGTTTATACAGAAGTGACCGCCTATTTCGTTGCCCCTGCTGGCTGTATGTCTGTAACAATCTACCTACATTGCCCTGTGGCTAATGGTGGGATTGCCTATTTCGATGATGTGAGTATACGAAGTGCTCCCGTGTTGGCGATTGAAGAAACGATTGTCTTGCATGGACGGCGCAGTCAGAAGGTGACAACCGACGCAGCCAACGAGGGCATAGAGTCGGCTGTTATGACTGCCCCCGTCGGAGTGACTAACGCGGTTGCCTATGCCTGGATTTGCCGTCCTGCTGCCGGGTCAGATATTCGCGTCATCATGCGCGAAACTTCGGGCGCGGGCGCGGACATAGACTCGGTCTTATTTGATACAGGGGGTTGGCCAACTCAAAAGGCAAAGGATGGCGTCAATGATTTCTTCCGACTTCAGGTATTTTCAGCCGCAGGTATAACGCCAGGGAATACCTATGAACTATGGATCGAAGCCACGGGCGCCGCCGCCACCGTGTTCTATGTGGACAAGTGCTTTTGGAAGTGAGATACAGTTGTTGCGCCAACGGAATGGTGTAGCCACTATTTGATTTATAACCACTTCGACCCAGCTTTTGGCGCAGGCGACACGGGGCATATCAACTATGTCAGTTTCGATGATCTGAAAGGTGATGTCGATGCACGGCTATTAACACGCGTCGAGTTTCATCAAAAGGCCGATGAAGATTATGCCCGGCATCTTATGATAGGTCGGCGAACACGTCCAAAGGTCGCCCGCTTCCAATGGTGGGTAGAGGCAGAAGCTGCCTTCGCACGATCCAATTGGGCAGATGCGGGACCAGCCATACCTCGATGCTCTAGTAACAATTGTGTCAGCGATAACGCAGCGGCTTCAGGATACGTGAGATGGCGATTCGGACCAGGGGCGGGCTTGCCTGACGACATGCAGGGTCATTTTGATGTTTTTGGGATTGTTTATACGGATGATTGCGCCAATACTCTGTATCGTTTTGGTGCCGGATATTTGAATCCGGCCAATTGGGTCATGAATCCTTGGGTCAGACAGGGCGCTAATAGCAAGTGGCAACTGGTTCGCTTGGGCAGCATGGATTTCGACCCGTTTCTAAGATTCGGGCCACAGTTAGGGTTTTTGTGGATGCAAGTCGAGTACCAGAAAGACCCGGCCGGTGACATTGCCCGACTAGATGCTATATGGCTAGTTCCTAGAGATGAACCGGAACTCAATCTTCAATCGAGGGATCCTTATGACCTAGTCGCTAATTCAGGATTCATAGCCCTTGACGATGAATGGGTGGTCGGCAACATTGATGACTTCGATTACATAGCTCGTGAGGCTACGGCGGCCAATTTGTATATGGAACCCCTGTGGTGCCGGGGGGATATTATGACCCTCACGCCACGAAAAGAAAACAGACTCTATTTTGTTTGTGAGACAAGGGATGATCCAGACGACATCTATGAATGCCACGGCGACCCGTCAGTGACCGATTTACAGATGAAAGTCTTTATTGCCTACCTGCCACAGTACACCTCACCGCTAGAATGATGCAACTAGAAGTCTACGATACAAACGGAATGCAATATCTGCCCGCCTACCGCGGCCTCCGCTTCAACAAGCTGGCCGAGGGCGGCGAGGACATGTCGCTTGGATTCATCCTGGACCGCTCTAGCGCCTGTGATTGGCCTGATGTGGGGTACGGGTATGAAGTGACCCTGAGAAAGGGCCTGACGCCCCTCTGGGACGGCCACATGCGACACATAGAGCAGGACCGCGAGACCATCACTATCACGGCCTTGGGGAACTGGACGCACTTGGACGACCTGACCTACATCGGCGGCGGGGCCACGCCGGGGACGATAGGCAGGCTGTGGTGCGATACCAGGTATGGGAAGTGGAAGCCTATCACCGATGACATCCTGGCATTTGCCCTGAATGACCGCATTGAGACGAATCTGCAAAGCAGGCTCTATATTGCACCCAAACGAGACGAGACGTTTCCGGGGGGAGCCGTCCGTGCGTATGCGCTATATTATCTCTCTTCGTATGACAATATCAAGCGCGTGACCTTCACCGCCGCCGTTGCGGGATTCGGCGCGTGGGAGGCAATTCTGCAAGCATGTGATGCCGCATTCGGAGTCGTGGAGAATGTCTGGCAGCACTCTGTAGACGGGGTAGGCGCATTCAACAGAACATTAGTAGCTGACAGCCCCGTTCTAGTGCTAGGAATCATTAAGGATGCTGCTGATCGGTACGCCGGAGAGACCGGCGATACTTACGTTAAGCTGACAAATGTAAAGGTCTACGGCACGACTGATACCACGCCCACGGTGACAGACCTTGCCACCGACATAGCGGCCCAACTGACCGCCGGGGGCCTGATCTCTGCGGACACATCCCTGATAGAAGTAGTGGCCCTGACGCTGGAGCCTCTATTCTACGAGGCTGGCGAGTCTTGCTTCGATGCCCTAGCTGATGCCGCATCGTTTGGAGACGCTGCCTACAGGCGCCTTGCCTGGGGCGTGGAGTCTGGTAGCAACAGAATCTTCGTCCGTGCTCCTGACTGGAATACCGTGCGCTACGTCGTGCCCGCTGAGTGCGCCGTCAACCTGTCGGCCAGGGGTCAAACCGGTGAGGACTTCGTGACCGAAGGCTGGGGCATGTATACCGACGAGGAGGGTGTGAACCGGTATACCGATAAGTATTATGCCCACATCACGAACACGGGCGTCGTCGCCAACGTCACTGCCACAGGCGATGACCTAGCCTCTGTCGTCTACGGAATACAACGGGACCGCGTGGTCAACTTCGGCAGGGTTGGGGCGGCCCTGGCGACGGCGTTCATTCAGAGGTACTTGACCGAGCACGCCCACCCGCAGGTTGCCTCACGGTGGGAGGTGGCCGGGCCAGTCCAAGATTTGATGCGCGGCGGGGCGCAGATCGAGCCCTACGAGATGGAATGCGGTTGGCTCGTGCAAGTGCCCCACTTCCGGGCGGTAGAAGCTGAGGGAGCCGTGGGGGTCGATCTGCGGGAATGGGAGACGACGTTCATGCTGGCGGGGCTGAGTTACAACGACGACAAGCAGACCACCAGATTGATACCGGGCGGCGCGGCGATGGACATTCAACGAATCATCGACTTCGCCCGGCGGTTCTGGCAGGGGGAGAGCGAAAGGAAGCTGGCGAAACGGGCACGAGTGTTGGGGATGTGACAATGGACTATGACGAACTAAAGGAACAAGCGGAAGAACTGGCGAAGGGCAAGGGCACGGATGAGCTGGCGCTGTGGGCGTTCATATACTCCTACATCGCCAACCACATGAGCACGCTTCTGTCAGAGCGCATCGAGCATCAGCGCAAGCTACTGTGGAGCATCCTGGTTGTGATCGCGCTGGGGATAGTCGCCAACATACTGATTGGGTAGGAGGGGAGATGGACTTTCCGAGACCGCCTGTTGACACTGGCTTCGGCTTCCACGATAGCGCCTCGTGCTATTGGGAGCCGCACGGACAGCATTATTCCTATGCTCGGATGCTGAGGGAGCACGGTGCCACTTGGTATCTGATGTGGTGCTACGATGAGAACAAGGCAGACTATGCCAAGGCCCTCATTGACAACGGCATCATGCCCATCGTCAGGCTAGGCCCTGCCAAGATGCCCCGGCCAGGTATCCAGATGTCTACGGTGGAGGCATACATAGCCGCTGGCGTCAAATGGTTCATGTTGGGCAACGAGTACAACCTACACGAAGAGTGGACCCCTGATGACCACTGGAAGGGCATAGACAAGCCCATCCGCCACGTCGCTGACTGGTATGTGCGCATAGCAGATGAGGTCAGGGCCAGGGGCGGATGGCCGCTCACACCTCCGCCGTCACTGGGCGGGCACTGGCTGCACCGGGAGTGGTTTGAGCGGTTCATGTACGCGCTCCAGAACATAGCCGCAGAGCAGGGCAGGACCATGAAGAACCTGCTCTACCCCGGCGGTATAGGGATCCACTGTCGGTCTGCGGGCAACCCGCTGGAGGATGGACCCGAGGACTACGATTGCTCCGCGAGAGAATGGGAGCGGTTCAACGACACGGTGGTCCGGTTCGTCGGGGAAGAGCTGCCCATGTGCAACGGCGAGTGGGGCGATGAACCGGGATGGTGCAGGAGGCTACATCCAGAGTTTGACAACCGCCAGAAGTGGGAGTGGTGGTTCAACCGCAACATCGAGCAGATCAAGTGGTGCTACTCGGGCAGCCCTGGCTACACCTACCCGGACAACGTATTCGCAAACTGCTTCTGGGTGATTCACGACGGAGGCACCTGGGACGACTGCGGGATGCTGAACAACCGCACATACCTCAGAGAGATGGGGGGCAGTGATACGACGCCTTTGTGGGATGCGCTGCCGACACTCATCACCTGGGACGAGGGGGCACCAGAACCGCCACCGGCACCGGCGCCTGGGCCAGACCCGCAACCCCAACCGCCCGCAGAGATCGAGTTCGTGGGCCTGACCGAGGACATGATCGGGATGCTGGCTGTGACGGGCCCAGACGACCCCTCTGCCCCGTATTGGAAGGTTGTAAGGGTAGAGATACAGCCAGAGACAAACAACCAGAGCGCCTTTGCCATAGCAGACATGCAGAAGCGATACACGGCCAACTTCTTCTGGCCTGACGGGGAGCACCTTGTAGACTCTGAGGATGATGAGGGCACGATACCGGAGGGCAGAGTCAATGTCGCTTCGATGCCCCTGTTCGCTTGCTGGGGTCCGTATGGAGTGGAGATATACGGCAACAGTGAGGCGCTAGTAGGCTTCGGCCTGTACGGGGACCCGCCGGACCTTGAGATCACCCACACCGCCCATCACCCAACCCTGGTCTACTTCCAACTGGTCGAGCCGGGGGAGCCGGAGCCGGAACCGCTACCGGATGATGACCCCTACTTGTTCAAGAAACGGCTTGAGAGAGATGCCCCTTACGGATTCAAGGATATGCGCGAACAGGTCAGAGCCGTAACGGGCGTGGACATGGAAGCCGTAAAGGTAGAATCGTACATGGCCGGGAGACTCAGCAAATCCGGTGCGCCTTTGTTCAACAAGATGGAGGCTATCGTTCTGCACCATCTGGGGCGCGAGTACCTTGGGGCGCTGGAGCTGGTAGAGTGGGCGGTAAATGACTGCGAGGACGTTAATCACAAGACCAACCCCTACCACTTCTTGATCGAAAAGTCGGGGCGCATCCTGTTCATGGTTGCGCTGAAATATTTGACACATCACGCCTACGCAGCGAACTATACCGGCATTGGAGTCTGCTTCGAGGACGGGGCTACTGAGGCACAGATGGAATCAGGGCGCTTCCTGATCGCTGCCCTGGAGGAACTGATGGGCGGCGACTGGGGCACTCATAGGCGGTTGGGCCTGATGCCGCACTTCATGGTCTGGAACGGTGAGAAGTGGTACACGTCCTGCCCAGGCAAGGTCTGGCCGAAGATACTGAGGGGGGCGTGGCCAGACTTTCGGGAGGATCTTTGACTGGAGGCTGGTCAGCGACTGGATGGATGAGGACCGGGCAGCGACATTGCTCTCAGGAGTAAGGCGACTGGGCTTTCCGTGTGGCATCGAACGTCTTGACAAGTGAACCTATCGGGAGGGGATGAATGCAGATTGAGCGAACAGATAGCGCGGTGCTCACGGTGCGCTTTCCAGACGTGGCGCAGGGGTGGGAGCACTGGGTTCTGCTACGCTCAGATGCCCACCACGATAGCCCTTCCTGTAACCGCAAGCTAGAGCGACGGCACCTTGACATGATGGTCGAGCGGGACGGTTCGTGGGCCGACTTTGGGGATCTCTTCGACGCCATGCAGGGCAAGTATGACCCTCGCAGAAACTTCGATGAAATCTTGCCCGAGGACGTGGGGGCCGACTATTACGACCGCGTTGTGAAGCACGCCGCAGAGTTCTACCTGCCCTATGCGGATAGGTGCCTAGTCCTGGGAAAGGGCAACCATGAGACGGCGACACTGAAGAATGCCAGCACAGACCTGACAAGCAACCTAGCCTATCACCTGGGAACCGAGATGGGCAACGGACAACACGTTACTGTGGGTAGGTACGGGGGTTGGATACGGTTCTTGTTCACCATCAACAAGACCAAGCGGCGGAACGTACTGCTGAAGTACATGCACGGCGCGGGCGGCACGGCACCAGTCACAAAGGGAGTGATTCAGACCAACAGGCAGGCGGTATTCCTACCTGATGCCAACGTGATCATCAATGGACACAACCATCAGGGCTACATCGTGCCGCTCTGTCGGGAGCGCCTGACAAGGAAGGGCAAGCAGTTCAAGGACATTCAATGGCATGGTCGGATTCCGGGCTACAAGGACGACTACGGGGACG
>Ga0307380_10009405_pt1 | contig 12408 bp, 7 predicted proteins | sample UN3MG_FD_202239 | JGI IMG/M metagenome (GOLD analysis project Ga0307380, IMG submission 202239) | Soil microbial communities from Risofladan, Vaasa, Finland - UN-3 | ecosystem: Environmental > Terrestrial > Soil > Coastal area > Acid sulfate soil | place: Finland: Risofladan, Vaasa | collected... | reverse complement strand
AAGATTCTCATTGTTGATGACCAGCAAGAGCTTCTCGACCTTATGGAGGCAACCCTCTCCGTAGAGGATTATAAGATTCTTAAAGCAACAAACGGAAAAGAAGCTATTAATATCGCCAGAGCCAAACAACCTGATCTGATCATAATGGATATAATGATGCCTGGAAAATTTGACGGGCTTGAAGCAACCAGGGTTTTAAAGAATGATCCGCAAACCAGCTCATGCTCGATAATCCTCCTAAGCGCCAATGCCCAGAATGATGATATTAAAAAGGGCCTTGCAACCGGCGCCGACAGCTATTTTACAAAGCCTTTCAGCCCGCTGGAATTGATAAAAAAAGTAGAAGAGGTTCTTGGATAAAGGACAATTTTATGGGTACCGACAAGGTTCATGCCAAATACTCTTGCGCTGATCAACTGAAAAAATATGCGGATGATTTTTCACTTTTAAATTACCTCTGAAGTGAAAGTGATTACAGCTCACCTGTTGTAGCATTTCGAAACAAAGTTAAAAAAAATGAACTCTAACTTGAAAAAAAACACAACATTAATAGAAAATCTAAACAAAGAAATAGCTGAGAGAAATCTGGCCGAGAAGGCTCTGCGTGAAGCCAAAAAAGAAGCTGAAGCAGCCAACCAGGCCAAAAGCAGCTTCCTTGCAAACATAAGCCATGAAATACGCACATCCCTGAACGGTATCATCGGAATGACAAATCTGGTCTTAGCAACCGATCTTACTAAAGAGCAGATGGAATACCTTGACATGCTGAAAATGTCCGCCGATTCTCTGCTGTCTCTAACAAACAGCATCCTGGATTTTTCCAAGATCGAGGCGCAAAAGCTGGAACTTGAAGAAATCCCATTTAATCTGCGCAATACTCTTGAAAATCTTGCTGACATACTGGCAGTCCAGGCACATGAAAAGGGATTGGAACTGACCTTCCATATTAAACCTGATGTACCAACTGCGCTTATAGGAGACCCTGCCAGACTTCGCCAGATAATTATTAATCTGGCTGGAAACTCCATCAAATTCACAAAAAAGGGAGAAATATCCATCCGTGTGTCAACAAAAAAAAAGGAAAACTCTTCAATCCTTTTGCATTTCATGGTGTCAGATACCGGCATAGGGATTCCCCCTGACAAGATAGATAAAATATTTGAGAGTTTTACCCAGGCCGGCAGTTCCACCACCAGGGAATATGGAGGTACAGGTCTGGGCCTGACCATCTCCAAGCAGCTTGTGGAAATGATGGGAGGAAGCATCTGGGTGGAAAGCCCATCACATTTCGGCGCCACCTTTAATTTTACCGCCCGTTTCAGACAGGACAGGGTAGATGCCTGGAAAACAATACAACTAAATGAGTTGGAGCTTTCCGGCACGCGGGTCCTTATAGTGGACAACAATGCCACAAACCGTTTAGTCTTTAAGAAAATGACCACTTCGTTGGGAATGATACCGACAGTAGCGAAACATGGCGAGCAGGCCGTTGAACTGTTGAAGGAGGCGCATGAATCCGGAAAACCTTTTCAGATCCTCTTGCTTGATCAACAGATACCGGATGAAAACGGATTTGAGGTAGCCAAAAGAATAAAAGATATTCCCCTTGGACAGGATATATCTATAATCATGCTTACCGCGGCAGGGCTAAGAGGAGATGCTGCACGATGCAGGCAGGTCGGGATATCCGGATATTTGATCAAACCTGTCAAACAGTCGGAACTTATGTATGCTATTATGATAGCCATGGGCAGTCAGAAAAAAGAAGATACTCCCGTCATTACCCGATATACTATTCAGGATTCCCGAAAAAGGCTTAATATTCTGCTCGCCGAGGACAACCCGATTAACCAGCGGCTGGCTTTGGAACTTTTAAAAACAATGGGTCATCGTGTCGTCTCGGTTTCAAACGGCCGTAAAGCCATAGATGCCCTCGGCAAAGAACGTTTCGATCTTGTCCTGATGGATGTCCAGATGCCGGAGATGGATGGATTTGAAGCCACAAAAGCAATTCGGAATACAAAATCCAAAATCAGAAATATCCCTATTGTAGCCACGACCGCCCATGCCATGAAGATCGACCGTGAAAAATGTCTTGCGGCTGGAATGGATGACTACGTGCCCAAACCTATAAATGCGGAAAAGCTCTTTAAAGTTATTGCAAAACTTACCAATGTGCCGGAGAATAAAAAAAAGAAAATATCTATTCCTTCTGTAAAAACGGTCGAAAAACCATCCAATGATGTCTTCGACCTGTCAAAAGCCATGGAAGCTGTTCTTGGCAATAAAGAACTTTTTCAGGAAATAGCCGGCATGTTGCTGGAAAATCTTACGGGCTCTCTCTCTAAAATCAAAAAAACAATTGCCGATGGCAATGCTGAATCTCTGGAACGGACAGCCCATAACCTGAGGAGCTCTGCGGGTAGTTTTGGAGCAAAGCTTGCCTGTGATGCAGCATATCTTCTCGAAAAACTGGGAAAAGAGGGAAAAATAGAGGAAGCAAAGGAGGCTTTCTCAAACATGGAGAAAAAAGCAGCAGAACTTGCGTCTACCATGAAAGAGGTTATGCAGGAGATGAAGGGTAAATAAGTGGAAAACCTTAACGAGGTATTGTATGAACAGTTCCGATAAACCACAAAAACACCATTCCACAATACGTAAAAAACTCGGAGAATGCCTGGTTGAAGCAGGTCTTATTGACAAAGAGACTCTGGCCAAGGCCTTGGAAATTCAGAAGATCCAAAAAAAGAAAATCGGCCGGATACTAATAGACATGGGAATGGCTGACGATGTTGAAATAGCCAGGGCCCTGTCAAAACAGTTTAATATCCCTCTGATCCATCCAGCCAGCATAGAAATCCCAAAAGAAATTCTCTCGTTGGTTCCCTCTGAACTGGCTGAAAACTATATGGTTATACCAATCAAAAAAACCGACAGAGGCCTTCTTGTGGCCATGTCCAACCCCGTAGATATCTATGCACTGGATGACCTGAGGTTCGTTACACAGATGACCATAGATATTGCCGTGGCTTCACATGATGAAATATTAGAAGCTGTTGAAAAATACTATCCAAAACGCGACCTGGAAAAGGACTTGGATTCCGGTCCGAAAATAGATGAGGGGATAGAAATCGTCCAGCGTAAAGGAAAAGAAGATGAAGATCTCAAAGATATTCAGAAGCTTATTAACCTTACACAGCGTCCGCCTGTTATTCGGTTCACAAACGCTATACTCGCCGATGCGATAAAGCTCAAATCGAGCGACATACACATTGAGCCTCAAAAAACATCTGTTATTATCCGTTACAGGGTTGACGGTATCATGCGCGAAATAATGCAAACCGACAAACATGTCCATGCTTCCCTTGTCTCAAGAATTAAAATCATATCCAATATGGACATTTCCATCAGAAGAAAACCGCAGGACGGAAAGTCTCAAGTTAAATATAAAGGTGTAAGTTATGATCTGAGAGTCTCCACTATTCCCACCTCATACGGAGAAAAGGTAACCATTCGCATTTTAAACCCAGCTACATCCGGATTACATATTAAAGATCTTGGCCTTTCTGATAAGGCCTTTGAAGACTTAGATAGGGCCATAAGCATGCCACAGGGAATCATTCTTATCACCGGTCCCACCGGAAGCGGGAAATCATCGACCTTATATGCCTGCCTCAACAGACTTAACACCGTGAACGTAAATATTATAACTGTTGAAGATCCTATTGAATTCGACATTGCCGGAGTCAACCAGGTGCAAATAAATCCCAAGGCCGGAATTACCTTTGCGGCAGGATTAAGGTCCATCCTGAGACAGGATCCGGATATTGTCATGGTGGGAGAAATAAGAGATGGCGAAACCGCCTCCATTGCTTTTCAGGCCGCACAAACCGGGCATCTGGTGCTTTCCACCCTGCACACTAACGACGCCCCTGCCGCGGTAACAAGGCTCTTGGATCTTGGTGTAGAGCCGTTTCTCGTCTCTTCTTCCCTTGTTATGATAGTAGGACAAAGACTTGTGAGAAAAATATGCAAAAAGTGCAAAATCCCTGATTCCACAAGCCCACAAATTATGAAACGTCTTCCATTGCGTGTCGGAATAAACAAACAGGCTACCTTCTGGAAAGGGGCCGGCTGTGAAGCATGCAATTACACAGGCTATTCCGGCCGCATGGGTCTGTTTGAGGTTCTTGTTATAACCCCTTCCTTAAAGGAAGCTATTGAACCAAATGTTTCAGCAATAACTTTGAAAAAGATTGCCGAAAGGGAAGGCTTTGAATCAATGAGCATGAATGGAATACAAAAAGCTCTCCAGGGCTTCACAACCATAGATGAAGTCTTTCGCGTAGCACCGCCTGGTTTTGAGGATATAGTCCAAAAACTAGTCTCAGAGGTTTCGGAACCAGATGAAATTGAAACTGCCAGGCAGACAAGCGAAGACATGCCGCTGCCATCCATAAGTATCATAAAATCTAAGAGAATTCTTGTGGCTGACGACAACGCAATAATCGTCAAGATAGTCAGCAACTTGCTTGAATCGGAAGGCTATATCGTTCTCACGGCTGGAAACGGTTTAGAGGCGATGAAGTTGGCCTTTCAGTCTAAACCGGATCTTATTATAACTGATCTGCTGATGCCTGAAATGGACGGCGTAACACTTGTAAAGAAGCTAAGGGCTCAACTCTCTACACGCTATATTCCAATCATAATGCTTACCGTAAAGGATGAGGAGGACGCAGAGGTAAAGAGTATAGACGCCGGCGCAGATGATTATATAATAAAACCGGTTAATCCAAAAAAGCTTATGGCTAGAGTACACAGGTTGCTTGACAGACCACCTGTTACATAAATATAAATGAACAATTATATTGAAAAAAGAGAATGTGAGCGTTATATAATAGGTTTTTCTCTGGAAGTATTTGCGCACGATCCTGCTGGAAAAAAATACAGAGACAAAACCGTTCTCAAAAATATTTCCAGAGAAGGGGCCCGATTTGTAACAAAATTAAGCGACAAGTATTATCTGGACCAACAACTAAAAATTGCCATTCATCTGCCCGGAACCGACAAAGTAAATGCCCTAATGACAGGGGAAGCAACTGTCATCCGGATAGATCGGCCGGACAAATCGGAAACAAACCATGAAGGTAAAGAAATCTCCGTGGCAATTAAAATCGACTCGCCATTTTATTTTAAAAAAATTAACATAAAACCAAGCTGACTCATAAAAAATCAACGTCAAATCATCATTAAGCATGAAATCAAAGTATGAAGACTCCAGAAGTTTCAACGGCAAAACACTTGTTGTGTTAGCCTTATCAGGAATCATTCCCTACCTCCTGATGATCTATCTTGTTGTTTATGGTAAAATAACGTTAAGTGATACTATACTAACCTTTTTCGCATTAGCCATCTTTTGCGGTTTGACGGGCTTTTTGATCATTAGAAGATCTGCCGATCAACTTAATTACCTGTCTAAAGAAACCAGCAGCATTAAATCCGGGAAAAAGAATGAGCCGATCCAAATTAATGCCGATCAGGAATTAAACGATATAGCCGATAATTTCAATACAATACTCAAAAACTTTCATGATACAGAAAGGAAAATGAAAGAGCAATCTCTGCAGCTTATGCTCTATGCCGGAGAGCTTTCTTCGTCCTACAAAAAATTAAAGGAAGAGAAAAATTTAAAAAAACAGTTAAGTAAATATGTTGGAAAGCATCTGGTAGACAAGTTAATTTCTTCAAAAAGCGGCATATTTTTTAAGGACGAAAGAAAAGAAGTAACTATACTTTTTGCAGACATCAGGTCTTTTACATCAATTGCCGAGAAATTGCCGGCAGAAGACGTTGTGGAGATGCTTAACATTTTTTTTAATTCTATGGTTGACATTATTTTTAAAAATAACGGTATACTGGATAAATTTATAGGCGACCAGATTATGGCAATATTTACGAACATCTCTCCCGAAACAAGCAGCCCTGTTAATGCCGTTAAAGCGGCAATAGAAATGCAGAATGCAACAGCAGATTTGATGAAAGTAAGAGCCAATGAAGATAAAGAGACATTTAAAATAGGGATAGGAATCAACACAGGAAATGCCATTTTGGGAAACGTTGGATCTGAAAATCAAATAAGTTTCACGGTTATAGGCGATTGCGTCAACATTGCCTCAAGATTAGAAGAATTGGCGAAAGGAAGTGAAATAATTATCGGCGAACAAACCTTTCGTCAGACACAAGAGCATTTCCACATACAGAAAAAGGGGGAAGTATTTCTTAAAAATAAAACTGAGCCGGTAGTCTGTTATAAAGTCTTAATGTAAGACCTTTTAAAAATACTTAATTTTATTGAAGATTCCCCGCCGCAAGCAGCGGGGAATCTTCGACCGTAAAGATAATAAATTTTGCATAAATTTAAAAGCAATAAAAATGCAGGATGGTGGATACAGGGAAAGACTGAGCCTGAGCCCGGAGATGATGCGGTTAAAAAAGCGATCGGCCGGATTGCAGAACCTGTATTTCTGCTGAATATTGACGGCCGGCTTGCTGCAGGCAGGGGTGGAACAATTACTATTGGCGATTTAACGGGGCCAAGCCCGTGGGCTTATCCTCTTTGCGCATATTCCCCACCACTCCCTCCTGAAAACTTAGGCGATCCTTATTTCAAAAAAAGGCACAATCTTCGCTACGCCTATATCGCCGGCGCCATGGCTAACGGAATTACCTCCGTAAGAATGGTTCAAGAAACCGGCCGTGCACAAATGCTGGGATTTTTCGGCGCTGCGGGCCTTTCTACGGATAAAATAGAATCCGCAATCTACGGTCTTAAAGAACATAACTTACCCTTTGGCTTTAATCTTATCCACAGCCCCAACGATCCTGAACTCGAGGCCGCGGTTGTAAATCTATATTTAAAGCATGAAATAAGGCTTGTCAGCGCCTCTGCATATCTTGACCTTACTCTGCCACTTGTTTACTTTCGTGTGCATGGAATTCATAATGACCAAAACGACAATATCGTATGCCCAAACAGGATAATTGCTAAAGTATCACGGGTCGAGGTCGCCGAAAAATTCCTTTCACCTCCGCCGGAAAAACTTCTGGCCCAGCTTGTTGAAAGAAAAATGATTACAACACAGGAGGCAACCCTGGCAGCTTCGATCCCGATGGCCGAAGATCTGACGGCGGAAGCCGATTCCGGAGGCCATACAGACAACAGGCCGGCTATTACATTGTTGCCTACCATGCTTGCGCTTCGTGATAAAATCACCGAAAAATACAGCTATACAACTCCTCTTTGCGTTGGACTTGGCGGAGGAATTGCAACCCCTTATTCAGCGGCTGCGGCATTTGCAATGGGCGCTGCTTATATTCTAACCGGCTCCATCAACCAGTCCTGTATTGAAGCCGGCACATCGGAAACTGTTCGCCGTCTGCTTTCAGAAGCAGGCCAGGCGGATGTAACCATGGCGCCGGCCGCGGATATGTTTGAAATGGGAGTAAAGGTTCAGGTATTAAAACGAGGAACCATGTTTCCTTTTCGCGCCTTGAAGCTTTATGATCTTTACAGCAGACACGAAAGTTATGAAAGCATACCTGAAAAGCAAAGACGTGTTATTGAACAAGACCTTTTCCGTTGCAGTTTTGAAGAAAGCTGGGACCAGACAAAAGGCTTTTTCCTCAAACGTGATCCAAAACAGATCAAACTGGCTGAAAAAGATCCTAAACACAAGATGGCCCTTGTCTTTCGATCCTATCTGGGACAAAGTTCGACTTGGGCTACAACAGGAGATCCTTCACGAAAAATGGATTACCAGATCTGGTGCGGCCCTGCCATAGGTGCATTTAATGAATGGGTAAAAGGATCATTCCTCGAAAAAACGGAAAACCGCAAAACAGTCACTGTTGCTATGAATCTTCTTTATGGCGCCTCAGTTGCGACACGAGCCAACCTGCTTCGCAACTATGGGGTAACATTACCGGCAGGTGCAGGCAGCTTCTCTCCCATAGAACTTTCCGAAATATATAGACTTCTATAACCGTTCACAATTGCTGGTTGCTCCTGTTTAGCCCCAGGCTTTCTGATAATTTATTGCGAACCCCTGTAATATTTAACATTTTAACCTTAATTGTATCAGGTTCAGGAGCCTTCTTGTCGGGTTGTTTAATCGTTGTTTCCACATAGAGCTCTTCACTCACCTGCCGGCCATTGTAATCTACAGGCCTCTCAGAAATTATACCCCTGATTTTATAATAAAAATCAATGCGTTCTCCAGACAGGCTGTTTTCGTAAATATAAATAACATGGCTATAAATCACACTATTTATAATATCTGAAGTTTTTGAATCCCCCTTATCAAGAAAATAAAATCCATTATTCACAAGCCAGTCATTCAAATCTTTCAGGATTTGCTTTGCCTCCGGAATAGTAAATTTCATATAAGCCACCAGATAACCGCCTAAAAAGACTGTAAAAGTGCTGTCAGGGCTATATTGTCTCGCGTATCCGGATTGCATCCCCCCTAAAGGGTCTGGAGGGAGAAATTCCCTTGACCACCTCTTCCACTTGGCAAGGTTTATCTCCAATCGACTTGACAATTCTCTGTTTGTATAATATTTTATCATAATTCCTTCTTGATTAGTTGTTATATCAATATAACAATTAAAGTAATTTTGTCAAGCTCTAAATATCTTTTTTTTTTAATTATTATAGTAATAATTCGGCCACAGATTCACACAGATAAACGCAGATAGTTTTAAACACAAAGAAATCACCGATAGTTTTTATGAAGTCTATAATTGGCTTGGTGATGGGTTTCTGGTAATCAATTACTTGAAAGCAACAAATATTGAAGTTGGCCTATTATTAAGTTTTGGCAAAAGACCAGAATTCAAAAGGTTTATATATGATAATACAAGAAAAAATATCAGTGATGATCAGCGTAAATCTGTGGCTGAATAATTACAAAGGAATAATAATTGAAACCAACTGAAACTAAAAACAACCAAAACATCCCGATTGCCATTATCGGCATTGGATGCTTCTTCCCAAAATCTCCGGGATTAAAAGAATATTGGCGTTTAATATTTCAAGGCAAAGACGGCATAACCGAAGTTCCAAAATCACACTGGAATCCTGAAGATTATTTTAACAAAAATCCAAAAGAACCAGATCATGTTTACTGCAGACGTGGCGGTTTTCTTTCTCCTGTTTCATTTGACCCAGCCGAATTCGGCATTCCTCCGTCTTCCCTTGAAGCAACGGACACTTCACAGATCCTTGGTCTCATGGCCGCAAAAACAGCTCTTGATGACGCAGGCTACTGGAAAGGCAAAAAATTCAACAAAGATAAAACAAGCGTAATACTCGGAATAACCGGCACCCAGGAGCTTGTTATTCCGCTCGGCGCAAGACTTGGATATCCAAAATGGCGCAAGGCTCTTCTTGATTCAGGAATCTCTGCTGAAAAGGCCCAGGAGATAATAGAGCGGATATCCGATTCATATGTATCGTGGCAGGAAAACTCCTTCCCCGGTCTTCTTGGAAATGTCGTGGCAGGAAGAATATGCAATCGACTCGACCTGGGGGGCACTAACTGCGTGGTTGACGCTGCGTGCGCCAGTTCGATGAGCGCGATACACCTTGCGGTGATGGAGCTTATGTCGGGCCGTTCAGACATGGCTCTCACCGGTGGAGTGGATACTTTAAACGATATCTTTATGCATATGTGCTTTTCCCAAACACATATCCTGTCTCCTACAGAGGATATCAGGCCTTTTTCAAGGGATGCGGACGGAACCGTGCTCGGAGAAGGAGTCGGAATAGTTGTTCTTAAAAGACTCGAAGATGCCAAAGAGGATAAGGACAAAATCTACGCTGTAATAAAGGGTATCGGCTCGTCAAGCGACGGCAAATCGCAGAGTATATATGCGCCCAGCGCCGAAGGACAGGCAAAAGCGATTCGCAGGGCTTATTGTAACGCAGGGATAGATCCCGGCACTGTTGGCCTGATCGAAGCTCACGGTACAGGTACCAAGGTAGGAGACATTGTAGAGTTTCAATCGCTATGCAAGGTTTTTGGTGAATCAAACGAAAACAAAAACATATCATCCAATATTCTTAATTCCGGCAAGTGCGCTCTCGGATCTGTCAAGTCGATGATCGGCCACACCAAGGCCGCAGCCGGAATAGCAGGTTTGATTAAGGCCGCGCTGTCTCTTTATCACAAGGCCCTGCCGCCGACATTGAAAGCCGATAACCCTGATCCGCAATTAAGAATAGATGAATCCCCTTTTTATTTAAACACTCAGACCAGACCATGGCTATCAAAAAAGGATCATCCTCGCCGAGCAGGTGTCAGCGCTTTTGGATTTGGCGGAAGTAATTTTCATATTCTTGTCGAAGAATACAAGTCTAAAAAAAGAAATATCTCCTGGGACGGATCAATTGAAATCATTGCCCTGTCCGCTTCAAGCAAAGATGGGCTTGTTAAACTCGTCAGCAGCGTGAAAAACTCCATTGACAAAGGAATCTCAAATAAAGAGTTTATAAAAACAGCCGCTGATACCAGAACCGATTTTTCATTTAATGATAGGCACAGGCTTTTGTTTGTTATTGAACAGCCTCTTGATTCTTTCTCATACACATCCCGGCTTTTTGACGAGGCATTGGACGCGCTTGGCGCAAACGATCGTAACGGGGCATGGAACCTGCGAAATATCTATTATGGAGGTCCTGATTATATCAACCCTGAAAACCGCGGCAAAATTGCATTTATGTTTCCAGGCCAGGGCAGTCAATATACGCAAATGGGACGCGACCTTGTTTGCTGCTTTCCGGAAGCCCTTGAAGTCATGGAACTTGCAAACAGCAAATATAACAATACCTGCTATCTATCCGATTATATCTATCCTTTTCCGACTCAAACAGATAAAGATGCTTTAAAAAATACGGATATCGCCCAGCCGGCCATCGGAGCGGTAAGCCTGGCAATGCTTAACATCCTTCAGGGATTCGGAATAAAGCCTGATGCCACATGCGGACACAGCTATGGGGAGCTGCCCGCCCTTTATGCCGCGGGATGGATGGATATTAACACTCTTTTTGACCTTTCAATCGCCCGCGGTAATTTAATGGCCTCAGCCGGACGAAATAAAGATGACAGCGGTACAATGCTGGCTGTAAAGGCGCCGATCAACGAACTTGAGGAGCTGATTAACGGCTCAGAGACGGGCGCAATCCTTGCCAACAAAAATAGCCCAAACCAGGGAGTTCTATCCGGTTCTGTTAAGTCAATTGCCCTGGCCGACAAAATATGCAGAGAAAAAGGGTTTAAAACAATAAAACTTTCCGTGTCAGCCGCTTTTCACAGCGCCCTGGTAAAGGATGCTCAGAAGCCGTTTTCCAGGCAGGTGCAAAATACAGATATTGTTCCATCAGAGGTGCCTGTGTTTTCAAATACAACCGGAATGCCTTATCCTGCCGATTCCGACAAGGCAAAGAAACTGCTTGGCGAACAAATCTTATGTCCGGTTAATTTTGTAAGTGAAATCGAAAATCTATTTAAAGCCGGCACACACACATTTGTGGAGATCGGCCCGAAATCGGTGCTGACAGGTCTTGTTAAATCAATATTAAAGGGCCAAAATTTTCAGGCAATTTCTATGGACGGCTCTTGCGGAAAAGGATCAGGCGTGATGGATCTGGCTAGAACTCTCAGCCTTCTCGCCTCTCTCGGTCATGATGTTAATTTAAAAAGATGGGAAGATCCTGTCAGAGAAACGCAAAAACAGATTATGAGCATACCTGTTACAGGAGCAAACTACAGGTCAAAACCAAAACAAAGGGAAAAAACAGCAAAACCTATTAAAAAATTTATAACCGGCATACATCCGGAAACCCAAGCAAGGCAAATTGCAGCTTCAACACAAAACCACAACAAATCGGATAAATCTATGGCAACAACTATAAATAAACAACCCGACCTGATTGCAGATGCTTTAAAAACGGTCCAGGAAGGGATGAAATCGATGCAGGCTCTTCAACTACAAACTGCTGAGGCTCATAAAAAATTTCTTGAAACTCAGTCAGAGGCAAGCCGCATGCTGCAAAATATGATGGAAAATACCAGGCGCATGGCTGAAGCCTCCATGGGACTTAAGCTGGAAACTGGAAACTGGAAACTGGAAACTGGAAGCCGGAAAGAAGCTGAAAGCTCAAAGCTGAAAGCTCAAAGCTCAAAGCAGAAAGCTGGGAACCGGGAGTCAGAATCCGAAATCAACAATCAACAAGATGAGTCTGAGGTCGGAGGTCAGCAATCATCAATCTTCAATCATCAATCATCAATCCGAAATAACATGCTCGAAGTGGTCAGCAGCCTCACAGGATATCCTGTTGAAATGCTT
>Ga0307380_10009404_pt1 | contig 12408 bp, 12 predicted proteins | sample UN3MG_FD_202239 | JGI IMG/M metagenome (GOLD analysis project Ga0307380, IMG submission 202239) | Soil microbial communities from Risofladan, Vaasa, Finland - UN-3 | ecosystem: Environmental > Terrestrial > Soil > Coastal area > Acid sulfate soil | place: Finland: Risofladan, Vaasa | collected... | reverse complement strand
GCGCAGCTCGGCCAGGTCGAAGAGGCTGATCGACGCGGCGATGACGACCGCCGCGAGCACAGGCTGTGGCATCCATTGGACCAGACCCGGCACGAGCAGGAGCATCGCGAGCACAAGACCCGCCGCGACCAGACCCGTCAGCTGGGTTTTCGATCCAGACTGGACGGCCACCGCCGTCCGCGAGCCGCTGGTGCTCACGGGGAAGCCGGAGAACAGTCCGGCCGCGAGATTGGCCGAGCCGATCCCCTTGAGTTCCTGGTTGCCATCCACGTCGTACCCTGAGCGACCCGCGAAGCCCCCGGAGACGGAGATCGTGTCGCCGATCGCAACGAGCGAGATCCCGACCGCGGCAGCGATGAGCAGAGGCATGTCCGCGATCGGCACGGCCGGGAGGTTGGGCAAGGGGAAGCCCTGGGGCAGCACGCCGATCACCGACACGCCGCGCGTCGTGAGGTCGAGCACCACGGAGAGCACCATCGCGGCGACGACGGCGATCAGGATGCCGGGCGCCCGCGGCGACAGCTGCTGGAGGCCCAGGATGATCGCCAGGCTGAGCACGCCGATCGCGAGGGCCCAGGTGTTCGTCATGTCGAGGCCCTGGAGGAACGCGGCGCTCTCAGCGACGAGGCCGTCCGCGTCGGTCGAGAACCCGAACAGCTTTGGCAGCTGGCCGACGAAGATGACGACCGCGAGACCGGCCATGTACCCGGTGCGAACCGGGTTCGAGAGAAGGTCGGCAACGAAGCCGAGCTTGGCCGCGCCGGCACCGACCGTGATAAGCCCCACGAGAAGCCCGAGCATCCCGGCCAGGGCGACCGCCATCTCGACGCTGCCGGCAGCGAGCGGCAGGATGGTGGCGGCGATCATCGGCCCGAGCGCCGAGTCCGGGCCAAGGACCAGGACGGGAGACGGGCCCACGAGGGCGTATGCGACGAGGCAGACCACGGTCGTATACAGCCCGGTGATGGCGGGCAGCCCAGCCAGTTCCGCATAGGCCATCCCTTGCGGCACGAGGAGGGTGGCGAGGACCACGCTGGCGATCAGGTCGCGCGAGAGCCACGACCGCTCGTACGTGCGCATGACCCGAACGCCGGGGATCCAATGTTCGACCCGGCCGATCAGGGAACTCGAAACCGCGGCTCTAGACGACACGAAGCCAGGGCCTCAGAGCTGCGCTCTAGTCGCTGGCCGCGAATTCAAGCGAGCCGGGTCGCCTGCCTTCTGCATCGAAGACACCTGCTGGTCACGAAGCCGCCGGCGCGGAAACGACGGGTGTCTGGGCGACCGGTTCGTCGCCCGCCCGGATCTTCAACAGCTTTCTGACCTCCTCGACGACGATCAGCGACAGCGCGACGCCGATGCACACCAGCCACTGCTCGCCGGTCAGGCTCACCGTCTTGAGGAAGTTCTGGAGGAAGCCCAGCTCGGTCGCGAGCAGGATCGTCAGCACGGACAGACCGGTCGCGATCATGAGCGGCTTGTTCCCGAAGATGGACCCGCCGAAGAGCGACTCGTCCTCGTCCGCGGTCTCCAGGGACGAGAACAGCCGGAAGAGCGCGAATGTGGTCACGCCCATCGTCTGCGCGATGATGTTGTTCGTGGACGGGAATGCCGTGGTCGCCCATGCCATCACGCCAAGCGTGCCGGCGGCCATCACGAGCCCAGAGAACACCAGCCAGCGCATCAGGCGACCGGGGATGATCTTCTGCTCCTTGGGCCGCGGCGGGACCGCCATGAGACCCTCGCGCGGCTTGCCGTAGCCAAGGCCGATCGCCTGGAAGACGTTGACGGTGAAGTTGAGCCACATGGTCTGGAGCGGGAGGAACGGGATCCCGCCCATGATGTTGAGCAGCGACGCGCCGAGAAACGTTCCGATGAACCCGAACAGGCCCGCCATCTGGAAGCGGATGAAGCGCATGAGGTTGTCGTAGACGGCGCGCCCGAGGCCGACCGCCCTCACGATCGTGGCGTAGTTGTCGTCAGTGAGGATCATGACGGCGGCCTGCTTACTGACCTCCGTCCCGGTGACCCCCATCGCGATGCCGATGTCCGCCGCCTTCAAGGCCGGCGCGTCGTTCACGCCGTCGCCGGTCATCCCCACGACATGGCCCTTCTTGCGCAGGATGCCCACGAGGTGGACCTTGTCCTCGGGGGAGACGCGGGCGATCACGCCGATGCCGTCGATCTGGCGCATCGCCTCGTCGTCGCTCATCGCGCGGAAGTCGGCGCCGGTGACCGCGCGGCCCTCGATGCCGAGCTGGGTCGCGATCGCCTGAGCGGTAACCGCGTGGTCACCGGTGATCATTCGGACCTGGATCCCGGCAGCCTTCGCCTGCGCGATGGCGTCCTTCGCGGCTGGCCGCGGCGGATCGACGATCCCGACGATCGCGAGGAGCGTCAGGCCGTCGATGGCAGGCAGCAGATCCGCGTCCGGGTCGAACGTGGCCGGGTCGAAATCCTTCTGACCGGTCGCCATGACGCGCAGGCCGATCGCGCCAAGGCGCTGGTTCTCGGCGAGATAGCCGTCACGCAGTTCCGCGACCGGGACCTCCAAGCCATCGGGGCCGTGTGCGCTGGTCGCGCGGGCGAGCAGCTGGTCCGGCGCTCCCTTGATGTACCCGCGGATCACGTCGCGGCCACTCGCATCCTTCATCCGGTGAAAGGTGGCCATCATCTTGTACGCCGCGTCGAACGGCAGGGTTGCCACGCGTGGGTACTGCTCGCGCGTGAGCGCCGGGTCCACGCCGCCCTTCGCGGCGAGGACGACGAGCGCGCCCTCCGTCGGGTCACCGACGAGTGATCCGTCCCGGACCTCGGCATCGGCGCACAGGGCCATCGGCAGCAAGTACTGCTCGAGCGGGACGTCCGGCTGGCCGCCGGCGTGGGTGATCTGCCCGGTCGTGGAGTAGCCGTTGCCACTGATCGCGTAACGCCGCCCGACGATCGCCATCTGGACGGCCGTCATCTGGTTGAGCGTGAGGGTCCCCGTCTTGTCCGAGTTGAGCGCCGAGGTCGAGCCGAGCGTCTCCACAGACCGCAGGCGCTTCATGATCGCACCGGCGTCGGCCAGCATCTGGGATCCCTTCGAGAGGATGGCCGTCGTCACGGCCGGGAGGGCCGTGGGGATGGCCGCCACCGCGAACGCGACCGCACTGAGGAAGAGGACATCGAGCGGCAGGCTGCGGGACAGACCGAGAACGGTGGAGATCACGAGCGCGATGCCGGCGATGACGAGGATCTGATTCGTGAGCAGGTCCAGCTGCTTCGTCAATGGGGTCTTCTCGACCGTTGTGGCGTCGAGCATGCCGCTGATATGCCCGACCTCGGTAGCCATCCCTGTCGTTACGACGAGGATGGTCCCGGCTCCCCGGGTGACCTGAGTATTCATGAACGCCATATCCACGCGGTCCCCGAGGGCGGCGTCGGAGGCGACCGCGTCCACCTGCTTGGGCGTGGGGACGCTTTCGCCGGTGAGTGCAGACTCGTCGATCTCGAGGGTCGCGGCGGTGAGGATGCGTGCGTCGGCCGGTACGAGGTCGCCGGCCTCGATGTTCACGATGTCGCCGGGGACGAGTTGGTCCATCGGGATCTCGACAAGATCGCCGCCCCGCCGGGCCTTCGCCTTGACGACCATCATGTTCGAGAGTGCCGAGGCGCTCGCCTCCGCCTTGCCTTCCTGGTTCATGGCCATCCCGGCGTTGAAGACGGTCAGCAGGATCAGGAATACGCCGGTGAAGAACTGGCCGGGCAGGAAGAGACAGACGATGCCCGCGACGAGGAGCACGACCTGCATCGGGTCCGCGTACTGGCGGATGAACGTCTGCAGACGCGACGCCTTCTTCGTCTGGGTGAACGCGTTCGGGCCGACCGTCGCGCGGCGGGAGTCGGCCTCGGCAGCGCTCAGACCCTTTTCCAATTCGACGGCCTGCTGGCGCAGGGCGTCCTCCGGACTGAGGGCATACCAGGCGGTGGAGGCCGCTCGTGCGGAGCTCGCTCCCGTTGGTGGCGTGGTCGCGGTCACGACTTCTTCCCCTTCTTGCCGGCCCTCGCGGCCTTCTTGGCAGCCTTCGCCTCGACCTCGACCGCGTACGGGTCCGAAGCGGCCCCCTCGGGCGCCTCGGCCTCGAGCGCGACCTTCTGCACGCCGAGTGCATCGCGTGCCTCCTTCGAGACGGTCGGGAAGCGCGGGTCGATCTCGATCAACGTATGGGCCAGGACGCCCGCGGCGGCGACCCGAGCAAACAGCTTGTCGTCGGCGGGGATCACGTGCCACGGCGCCCAGTCCGTGCTGGTCTTTGACAGCAATTCGGCGAAGGCCTTCTGATAGTCGTCCCAGAAGGCCCGCTCCTTGGCGTCGTTCGCGCTGAACTTCCAGTTCTTCTCGGGCTCGTCGATACGCGACAGGAAGCGTCGCCGCTGCTCCTCCTTGGAAAGATTGAGGAAGAGCTTGACGAATCGGTAGCCCTGGTCGGTCAGGTAGTGCTCCCAGTCATTGATCTCGCGGAAGCGGCGGTTCCAGATCCCGCGGTCCTTCAGCTTGGGCGGAAGCTTCTGGCCAGCAAGGATCTGCGGGTGGACCCGAACGACGAGGACCTCCTCGTAGTACGAGCGGTTGAAGATCCCGATGTTGCCGCGCTGTGGCAGCTTCTTCTGATAGCGCCACAGGTAATCGTGGCTGAGATCCTCAGACGATGGGATCTTGAAACTGCTGACCTGGACACCCTGTGGATTGACGCCACTCATCACGTGGCGGATGGTCCCGTCCTTGCCGGCAGCGTCCATCGCCTGGAGGACCATGACGACCCCGTAGTCGTCCTGGGCGGCAAGACGCATCTGGTACTCGGCGAGAAGCTCCGTGGCTTGGGCCAGGATCGCCTTCGCTTCAGCCTTGGATCGGTCCCGGGTGCCGGCCGGGTCAAAATCGTGAGGCAGCCTGACTTTGCGGCCCGGTTCGACCCGGAACGGCTCGATGAACTCGGCGATTCGCTTCCGTCGGAGGTCGGCCATGGTGGACATCCTTTCGTCTTGTTTGGATGCAGGCCGGCGTGTCAGCCACGGTGGACGGACTCGTTCACATGGCTGGCACGACGCTAGGTCGCTGTTCGCACCATTATCTGCCTAGCCGGGCGTCCAAGTATCCTGAGGGCGCGTCCGACCTATGGGTGCACGCGTGAATGACGATTTGCTCACGCCAAAGACGCGACGGACACGCTCGAAAGGGGCCCCAGTTGATCAGCGACGTCCTCCTGACCATCACCCAAGTGGGCATGCTCACCTTCGTCGTTGCCAGCATGACTGCGATGGGGTTGGGGCTGAAGCTCGATCAGATCATCGCGCCGCTGCGCGACCTGCGCATGGTGTTGCTGCTGCTCGTCGCCAACTTCGTCATCGTCCCCATCGTGGCCATCGCCGCGGGCAGGCTGCTGCCCATGGAGGAAGCATCTGCCACCGCGGTCATCATCATCGGCTGCTGCGCCGGCGCCCCTTTCCTGCCCAAGCTGGCCCAACTGGCCAAGGGCGACGTGGCCCTGTCGGTCGGGGCCATGGTCCTGCTGATGGTCGCGACCGTCATCTATGCACCCATTGTCATTCCGCTCGTGGTCGAGGGCGCCACGGTCGATCCCTGGGACATCGCGAGCTCGCTCATCCTGTTCATGCTGCTGCCGCTCGGGATCGGCCTCGTCATCAAGGCCCGCTACGCGGAGCTCGCCGATGGCTGGGTCGGCATCGTGGGACAGATCTCGAGCGTCGCCTTGCTGTTGGGCATCGGTGCCGCGCTGTTCGTTTCCTGGCAGGACATCCTCGGGGCGATCGGCAGTTGGATCTTCATCGGTACCGCCATCGTGCTCGTGGCCGGGCTGATCTCCGGTTATCTCGCAGGGTTTGGGCGCGCCAGGAGCGACATGACCGTGACCGGACTCGCCAGCGCCCAGCGCAATATCAGCGCCGCGCTGGTGGTGGCCGCATCGCTCGGCGGTGACATCATCGTCCTCACCCTGGTCGGCGCCCTGATCATCCCGATCGTGCTCATCGTCCTCGCCGGGGAGCTGGGCAAGCGGGCAGCCGTAGCCTGACCCAGCCCGGGTCACGGCGCCGAGTGTGCCGTCAGTCGGTTTCGACGACCTGATCCCGCTGGGCGCGCGGGGCAAGGATGGCCACGCCGACCGCCCCCACCACGAGGATGACGGATCCGACCACGACAGCGTCGCTGACACCGCCCACGAACGCCACCCGGGCCTGGTCCACGAGCCGCTTGCCGGCCTCGCCGAATTGGGCGATCTCGGGCGACCCGGTGAAGGCGATCGAGCCCAGCACTCGTTCGGCGACGGCTGGCGGCAAGCCGGCGACCGCCTCGGCCATGCCGTCTCGGTACCCCTGGTTGAGCAGGCTGCCGAAGATCGCGATGCCAAGGGCGCTGCCGAGCTCGCGCGCCGTGTCATTCACGGCCGAGGCGACGCCCTGCTTGGACCTCGACAGGGACCCGGTGATCGCGGTCGTCGCAGGGGTTCCGGCCAGTCCCATGCCAAACCCGAACAGGAGGAGGCCGAGCACGAAGAACCAGTACGGCGAATCGACCTGCAGCTGGCTGAAGACGAGGAAACCGATCGCCATCGACACCAGCCCGATGGGACCCAGCCGGCCGAAGCCGCCCATGCGCTCGGCCAGGAGCGGTGCGCGCCGAGCGGTCGGCAGCAGGATGAATGGCAGCGGCAGCAGCGCGAGCGCGGCCTCGAGCGGAGATCGGCCGGTCACGAATTGCAGGTATTGCAGCGCGATGAAGAAGAAGCCGAAGGACGACATGAACTGGACGGTGATGGTGAGAGTGCCGGCGCTGAAGCCACGCAGCCGGAACAGGCGCGGGTCCAGCAGGGGATGCTCGAGGCGCAGTTCCCAGAGGACGAACGCGATGCCGGCCGCGATGCCTACAGCCAGGGCGGCCACCGTGATCGGGTCGCTCCACCCACGGGTCGGACCCTCGATGATCCCGTAGACGAACGCCCCGACGGCCACGAGAGAGAGTGCGGCGCCGACCACGTCCAGCGCCGGCGGGTCCGCATCCACGGAGGTTGGGACTACAGCCAGGACGCCGATCAGGGACAGGATCGCCAACGCGACATTGAGCCCGAAGAACGACGTCCACGGGAAGAACTCGAGGAGCAGACCGGTCGCGAAGAGGCCCAGGACTGCGCCGCCACCGGCGATGCCGACCCAGACGCCGATCGCGCGCGGCCGCTCCGCCTCCGGGAACGAGGTCGTGATGACCGACAGCGTGGTCGGCATGATCGCCGCCGCACCGACACCCATGAGGATACGGACCACGATCAGCTGGTCCGGGTCGGTCACGAACAGGCCGAGGGCCGCCGCGGAACCGAAGATGACGAGTCCGACCGAGAGCAGCAGACGGCGACCGAAGCGGTCGCCCAGGGCCCCGGCGAAGAGCAACAGACCGGCGAAGACGACGGTGTACGAGTCGACGATCCAGGTGAGCTGCGTCTGAGTCGCCCCGGTATCTCGGGCCAGGCTGGGCAGCGCCACGTTGAGACCCGCGACCGCGGAGATCACGGCCATGAGCGCCAGGCCGACGACGGCGAGGATGAGGCGCGTCCGCGCGGGCGACAACTCCTCGCCCGCCTGGTGCTGATCCGGTGACTTTGCCATGAACTCGATCTCCCGTCAGGTTATTCCCCAAGTGGGGAATAAGGTATTCTACGGCTGTGGCAATCGCAAGCCCAGGAGCGAACAAGCTGCGACGTGGGCCGCGCTCGTCCGGCAGCGGTACCCGCGAGGCCATCGAGGACGCCGCACGCCAGCAGTTCGGAGCGCTTGGCTATCGTCGGACGACGCTACGTGGCGTTGCCCGTGTCGCCGGCGTCGATCCTCGGCTCGTGCTTCACTACTTCGGGTCGAAGCGGCAGCTCTTCCTGGAATCGGTGCGACTCCCGGTGGACCCCGATGCGCTCTTCGAGCAGCTGTTCAGCCCAGGACCCGGAACGATCGGCGAGCGTGCCGCTGTCGTTCTCATCGGCGTCATGGAGGAGCCGGCGACCCAGAGCGTCATGGTCGGCCTGATCCGGGCGGCTGCGTCCGAGCCGGAGGCGGCGCAGCTCATCAGGGAGCTCCTGACCGAGCGCATCCTCACGCCGCTCGCTCAACGCGTCGGCGGCGACGATCCGGAGTTACGAGCCAGTCTCATGGCGGCCCATGTCGTCGGACTGGCGATGGGCCGACACATCGTCCAGATCAGCCCCCTGACGACAGTGTCACGTGAGCAGCTGCTTCGTGCGATCGCTCCAGTGTTCGACCACTACCTGACAGCGTCCTGGGTCGAGACCGCCAGCTGACGCTATCGGGGCGGGTCGTCGTCCCGGGAGGCGGGCTCAGCGTCCGGATCCTCGGCATGGCGATGCTGGCGCCGCCGCTCTGCATTCGAGATCCGATACTTCCCGAGTTCGGAGATGAAGGCCGCCAGGATCCCGAGGCCGGCCACGATGTACAGGACCGTGAACAGCTTCGCGGCGTCGGTGGTCGGATGCAGATCGCCGAAGCCGACCGTGGCCAGGGTCACCACGGAGAAATAGAGCGCGTCGACGGGCGACCAGCCTTCAAGCCACATGTAGACCACCGTGCCCAGGACGATCATCCAGATGGCAGCTCCCAGCAGAGCCTTGCCCTCCGGGTCCCGGAACATCGCTCGCATCGCGGAAAACATCAGGCCTCCGAACTCCTGGTCAGCGCCGGAGAAACAGCGAGACCGTGCACGCCGAAGGCGATGATAGCGCCACGCCTCTCGTGGCTGCGTTGTGATCGACAACTGTGACGTGTCCAGGCGAACGGTCGATCCCCCGAGGAGGCGACTCGATGATCAGGGTGATCCAGGGCCTGCCCGACGACGCGGGCGGTTTCGGGGCAGTCGGGAAGGTGGAGGCCGATGACTACAAGGATGTCCTCGACCCCGCGGTGGCCAAGGCGATCGCTGCCCACGGCACGGTTCGGATTCTGTACGAGCTCGGGGACGAGTGCGAAGGCTACACGCAGGCGCCATGTGGCAGGACTAGGTGGTCGGCTTCGCTGATCGCAAGCGCTGGGAACGGATCGCGCTGGTCTCCGACCACGAAGCGCTGATCAACGGCATCAAGGCGTTCGCCTGGATGGTCCCCGGTGAAGTGCGGACATACCCGATGAACCGGCTGGACGATGCCAAAGCCGACCGTGCCTTCACGCTTTTGGCGCCACATGTCGGACTAACCATTTGGCAACCCTGAGAGGTCGTCATCGCTGGTCACTTGAATGTGGAGACCTGGGCACATCGCCCCGAGCTTTCGCACCGCTTCGATCTAGCCAGTAAGGCGCTTCGGCACTATCACTTCAGCTACACATCGATCAGTGTGATCACTGATGGGAGCTTGAGCCGACTGGATGGGGCTCCCCCTCATGATCACGACTCGGGTCGAGGACCTGGTAGATATCGGGAGGCGAAGCGATGGAGCGCCAATTCGTGATCCAGATGGACAATCGCCCGGGCGAACTCGCACATCTGGCTCGAAGCCTTGGGCAACGCGGCATCAACATGACTCACATCTCTTGCGCAGGCGCCGGCAATGTCGCTTGTGCGTTCATCACCACGACCGATGCAACGGCCACACGCGATGTCCTCAAGGGCCTGGGCCACGAGTACCTCGAAGGGGAGACGGTCACCGTCGACGTGATCGACAAGCCGGGTGGCTTCGCCGACGTTGCCGAGTCGCTCGCCGAAGCTGGGGTCAATGTCCTGGGCACGATGTGTGTGGGCCGACGTGATGGGATCCTGGAGATGGCCTTCGCTGTCGATGATGGCGACAAGGCACGCGCGGCCCTGACCGTTGCTCAAACGGCCTGAACAGCCGCGCTCGTGTCGTTTGCTCATCCGCTACGGTCGGGCTCCTGGTACGGAGGATCCGGCCCATCCCGCGGCGATCGAGAAGGTCGAGCGGTGACGCTCGCCATGTCACTCGCCATCAACGTGGCCTCATCTACCGTCAGGCGCGCCAGGATCTGCCCCAGCCCCACGAGCACGTCCTCTCCCGGGCAGACGTCCGGGACCAGACGGCGATCGACCCGACGTCGGCGCCCCGTGTAGTCGATGACGAGCGCTCCGTCATCGACGGCGAGGATGCGTGCCGGGAAGGTCACACACACAGCAACGGCCTCTAGCGCTCGGTACAGCTGAGACACGGATCGATCGACAGGAGTGCCACCGGGACCGACGCCATCGAGGTCCCGGGCAGCATCCGGATGACCGCCGGGATGTTGGCGAAGGTCGGCGTGCGGACGCGCACCCGCGTGGGATGCCGCTCCCCATCCGCGGCGAGGTAGTAGAACAGCTCCCCGCGGGGTGCCTCTACACGAGTGGTGGCCTCACCGCGAAGCACCGGTGGGACGCGTGTGCTCAGGCCCCCCCGCAGTCCGTAGAGTCGGTCCAGTGCTTCCCGGCAAAGCCGTATCGACTCACCGATCTCGCGCCACCGGACGACCGTTCGAGCGAGGGCATCCCCTCCAGTCTCGACGATCGGTTCCGTCGGCAGCTCATCGTAGGCGCCGTAGGAGGACGTCCGGACATCGATGGCGACCCCGGAGCCTCGCGCGGTAGGCCCCACCAGACCAAGTTCGACGGCATCGTCGTGCGAGATCGTCCCGACTCCCGACAAGCGGCGTGCCACGGCGTCGTTGTCCAGTGCCAGTGTGCGGATGTCAGCGATGCCTCGCTCCACCGAATCCAGTCCGGCTCGAACGATCGGCTGGATGCCGTCGGGCAGGTCGCGGCGGACGCCACCGAGTTCGACCACGCCAAGGATCACGCGGTTCCCCGCAGTGACCGTGAACAGGTCGAGGACTTGCTCACGGACCCGCCAGCATGCCTGGAAGAGTGCCTCCATGCCGATGGCGTCTCCGGCCAGCCCAAGCCAGAGCAGGTGCGAGTGGATGCGCGTCAATTCAAACCACAAGAGACGCAGGAGGCGCGCTCGCCTGGGAACCTCCACCTCGGCCAGCGTCTCGACCGCCTGCGCGTAGGCAACGGCGTGTGCGACGGAGCAGATACCGCACACGCGCTCGAGCAGCGGCAGGTCCTCAGCGTACGAGCGGCGCTCCGTTTCAGCCTCGATACCGCGATGAACATAACCAAGCCCCGGGACCACCTCGAGGACGATCTCGTCCTCGAGGGTCAGTTCCAGTTGGATGGGCTCGGCCAGGACCGGATGCTGTGGGCCGAAAGGTACGATGGTCTGCGCCATGTCATTGCTCCTGCCCATGGGTATCGGATCCCGTCGGCGGAGCGGGAACCCGGGTCGTGTGGGCCCGGACCTCTTCGCCGCCGATGACCGGGACGCAGGCGTCCAGGCGGGTCAGACCTGCCGTCTCGAGAATGGAGGAGACCCCGGCCGTCTCGTCGGGCCAGACCTCCGGCCAGTCGAAGTCCCGGTACAGACGCCCTCGATAGTCGATGGCCAGATCGGTCACGTCGAGCCCTTGCAGTTCGCCCATCTCGTTCTCGACGAGGAAGGCGCTCGCAAACACGGAGCCCAGGGATGGGACCGCGCCGTCAGGGCCGAGCTCGACTCGTAGATGGGTCAGCTGCCCGCCGTGCTCGAAGTGGTACAGGACGGTCCAGCCCGTCGCGCGGGGCACACAAGAGGCGGTGATCAGTCGCCAGCCTTCGTCGTGAAGTGTCCGAGCAGACTCCAGCAGCTCGCTGGGCTCAACGATCCGGCAATCAGGAAGTGTCTGCATGGCCTACCTCCTCGATACGACTGAGGCTCGCTTGACGTCGGTCCGCGTGTCGCGCCAGGTGAAGATGGGCGCCTTGGCCTCGCCGCCGGGCCGGCCATGCACGGAACCGTGATCGCCAGGCCCTCCGCCAGGCTCGCGCTCAGGGCGAACCTCCGCGAGCAACGGGATGGCCTTGATGGCGCCGGCCAGGATCTGCTCGGGCGTGGGCGGGCAGCCGGAGACGAACACATCGACCGGCACGACGTCGCCGACGCCGCCGAGGATGTTCGGAGCACCCCGGAAGATGCCCCCATGGGCAGCACACGATCCCACCGCTACGACGGCCTTGGGTTCGGCCATCTCGTCGTAGATGTTGCGCAGGACGCGCGCGTTCCGCTGGTTGGCCGGACCCGTGACGAACAGGATGTCGGCCTGACGTGGATCGCCCACGTTGATGACTCCGAACCGCTCGGCTGAATGCCGCGGCGTGAGCGTGTCGAGTATCTCGATGTCGCAGCCGTTGCAGCCGCCGCAGTCGAAGTGCACCAGCCATGGCGAGCGCATCCTGGAGCGTTGGACCCAGGCCCGTAGCAACTCCCGGGGCTCACGCATGACTACGGCCCTCCCGCCCTCAGGAGTTGGCTTAGCACAAGGGCCACGATA
>Ga0307380_10009402_pt1 | contig 12409 bp, 7 predicted proteins | sample UN3MG_FD_202239 | JGI IMG/M metagenome (GOLD analysis project Ga0307380, IMG submission 202239) | Soil microbial communities from Risofladan, Vaasa, Finland - UN-3 | ecosystem: Environmental > Terrestrial > Soil > Coastal area > Acid sulfate soil | place: Finland: Risofladan, Vaasa | collected... | reverse complement strand
GATAGAGTCTTTAAAAACTTCAGCATATTTTTATATTCATTTTTAGAATTTATTACAATTTCTTCTACTTCTTCGGTAAGCAGGTCTCGGAGAACCCTATAAGTGAGAGTCAGGTCTTCATGTAATAACATGGGAGCCTTGTCTTTCTTTATTCTGTTTTTAATCTTATTCCATAATCTGGTTAAAAAGTCCAGATCAGACAAAAAATCCTCAAACTCTTTGCCCCAGGCAGCAGTCCGGATGATCAACCCTGTATTCTTGGGTTTTATCTGTTGAACGATTTTTTTCAATCTTTCTCTTTCTTTTTCTTCTTCGATTCGGTGAGAAATGCCAAAATTTGTGTTAGTGGGCATTAAAACCAAATACCTGCCTGGAAGACTAATATTAGTTGTAACTCGCGCTCCTTTTGGAGGTATGGCCTCTTTTACTACTTGTACCATTATTTCCTGGTGAACTTTAATTTTATCCAAATAAGATTTGGAATTGGTAAAAGAACTGGTTTCCGTAATTTCCTCAATATCTTCATCATGATCATCCGTATTTTTATCAACATGTAAAAAAGCGTTTTTTTCAATTCCAATATCTACAAATGCCGCTTCTATTCCTGGCAGAACATTAGTTACTTTACCTTTATATATATTACCTACAATCTTGTCATCTTCAATTCTTTCAATATGGATTTCTACTAAACGGCCATCTTCGATTACAGCTACTCTCTCTTCAGATAGACCCATATCGATAATTACTCTTTTATTCATTAAAAATTACTCCTGTCTTTAGTTTAAATGGTTACTCAGTCTACCAGTCCTCCAGTCACCCGGTCTGCCGGTCTGCCGGTCAATCTAGTTGTTGTTATATAGCATAGCGTATATCGTTTAGTTTTGGGTTAGCAAGACACTCGCTACAATCAAACTGAAAATTTAAAGCGAAAAATCATAATTTAAAATTTAAAACTTTTTCAGATAATGTATTATTTTGCGTAGGGGTCGAATTTATTCGACCCGGGTTATTCTGGTAATTTTTTACGGGTTCGATGAATCGAACTACTCTCTCTTTATAAACCTGTAATTTGTAACCCGTAACTTGTTAATCATCACTTATCACTGTATTTCTACCCGCTCTACGCTAAACGCTACCCGCTAATTTACGCGATACTCGATACTTGATACTAAATAAGTCCTCGTATATTTTACTCTAAATATTCTAAATAGTAAAGATAAAAAATTTAAGCTAATATCAAAAACAGTATCTTAAAAATACGATACAACATATTTTAATTCATCTTTTTGTCTGATATTTAAATAACATCTTTATCTTTTACATATAAACCATCACGGCAAATTTGCAGGATATCAAAATTATTAGCATAATAAGAAATCCAGGCCTCGGCTACATATCGGGGATTTAAATTTCCCGGCTGTCCTATCTTGAGATCCAAATTAAGTTCTAAAATAGGGTTTTGAAATTTCTGTACCTTTATATTTAAAATTGATGGTTTTATATCAACTATTTTAATCCCATTCTTTGTCTTCTTTTCTACAACAATCTTTTCTAAATTTACAAATCTTTTAAGATTTTTATCTATCACTTTCTTTAAATCTTCCAATTCATCTTTCTGATTTTTAACTTCTAAATTTATTAATTTTTCTTTTAATTTCAGGGTGATAACATACGAAACCCTATCGATTATCTTTACTAAAGAATCAGCGGAAGAAGGGATTATTTTAGCCCGTAATATCTTCAACCCCTGGGGTAGAGCCCGGTTTAGTCTATCTACTAACTCCTCGGCTTTTATCTCCTCTTTTAGCTTAATATCTAAATATTCAGAGATGCTGCTGATCCCTAAAGGCAAGGGAGGTCCAAAAGATATTTTAAACCTGGGGTTAAAACCGCTGGATATAACCACGGGGATATTGGCTCTTCTTAGAGCACGGGTAAAAACCTGTGCCAGGTTTAAATGGGAAATATAGGCAATAGGTCCGTCTTTACAATATTTTACTCTGACTAATTCTTCCAAAAAAAAATTCTCCTTTTATTCAATCCATCAATTAGAAAATTCATATCTTGTAACTCGTTAAGGAAATAGAATTCAGTAGTCAGGATCCAGTATTCAGAATATTAAATACATCTTACATCTTTCCCGACTGGTAGACTGGTTGACCGGCAGATTAGTCGACTATTTTTTCCCGCAATTATTCCCCCACACCTATACGCTAAACGCTAAACGCTCTACGCTAATTCTATACTAACACTAATTGACAGGCGGGCCTGTCCTCGTGAAAACGGGGAACGCCTGTCCTACTTCGGGTACGATACATCGTACTCCTACTCCTGAATTCTAATTTTCTTTACTCGATACTCGATACTATCTTATATTTTAACTCATGTATTCTAACTTCTTTCTTGACGCGATACGCAATACTAATTTAGCATACTCCGCATTCCGCACAATTCTCGAAGCGGCAATCGGGAGTTGTTTCTCCTCTTAAAGCCCTTTCCTTCTCTTTGAGCAAATATTCTTTCTTTACTCCACAGGAAATATGATCCCAGGGTAAAATCTCTTCTTCTTGTCTTGCTCTATTGGCATAAAATTCCATACAAAGTCCGCTCTCGCTAAAGGCTTGCTGCCAGGTCTCGAAATTAAAATGTTCCCTCCAGGAATCAAATTTACATCCCAGGTAGTGGGCTCTTTCTAATACCTCACCTAGTCTTCTATCTCCTCGTGCAAAGACTGCTTCCAGATAAATCCTATTAATATCGGGATAACTGAAGGAAATATTTCTCCAATTTAATCTGTTCTTTAAATATCTCATTTTTTTAGATAAGACTTCTCTTTCTTCCTGGGCCTCCCATTGAAAGGGAGTATGGGGTTTGGGCACAAAAGCAGATACGCTAATATTTATATTGATCTTTCTTCCGGTTGTTTCTCTTCCCATATGGTCAACTTTGCTAACCAGTCTCGCTATCCCTTCCACATCCTCTTCGGTCTCAGTGGGTAAACCGATCATAAAATAAAGCTTTATCTTCCTCCACCCTCTTTCTAAAGCTGCCTTTATTGAAGAATATAGGTCTTCTTCCTCAACATTTTTATTTATCACATCTCTCAACCTTTGAGTTCCTACCTCTGGAGCAAGGGTAAGACCGGTTTTCCTGACTCTCTGGACCTGCTGGGCTAAGGCGACAGAAAAAGAATCTATCCTTAAAGAAGGCAGGGAAACTCCCACTCCTTTTTCTTCAAATCGGTCTACCAACCGGGTAATAAGTCTTTCTATTTCACTATAATCACTCGAACTTAAAGAGGACAAAGATATTTCTTCATATCCGGTATGGGGAAGAATTTTCTCAGCTAATTCAACTAAAGTATCGACTGATTTCTCTCTTACCGGACGGTAAATCATCCCTGCCTGACAGAAACGGCATCCCTGGGTACATCCCCGAAATATCTCCAAAGTAATTCTATCGTGGACTACATCAATATTAGGGACAATAGGTAAAAGAGGATATGGAGCTTGATCAAAATTTGAAATAATCCGTTTTTTAATTACTGAATGGTATGTTCCTTTTTTGGGAGCAACTGATTTAACCCTTCCGTCTTCAAAATAAGTTACCTCATAAAAAGATGGAACATAAATACCTTCCAGGTTTGCTAATTCTTCTAAAAGTTTGGTTTTGCTCTGTTTTTTGCCTTTCCATTCCCTGTAAACTTCTATAATTTCATCGATAATTTCTTCCCCTTCTCCGATTATAAATAAATCGATAAAAGCCGATAAGGGTTCAGCATTAAAAGTCCCTGGCCCGCCGGCAATAATCAGTGGATAATCTTCTTTCCTCTCTTCCGATCTCAGGGGAATTTGTCCAAGATCGATAAGATTTAAAATATTAGAATAGCATAATTCATGTTGGATAGTAAATCCGACTATATCAAAAGATTTCAACGGCCTATAGGTCTCCAAAGAAAAAGCGGGTACCTTTCGTTCCCTCATTAGTTTTTCCATATCCACAGCAGGTGAAAAAACTCGCTCAGCAAAAGCATCATCTCTTTTATTAATAATCTCGTACAGAATTTTAAATCCCAAATAACTCATCCCGATCTCATATAAATCGGGGAAAGCTAAGGCTATTTTGATTGTAGATGTATCTTCTTTTTTTATTATCTCATTAAATTCTTTACCGGCATATCTTCCCGGTTTTTCTACTTTATCTAATAATCCTTCAAATAATATTTTTTTAATATTTAAACTATTCAAATCTTCTCCTTGAGTTGTTATAAATGAATCCAGGATGTATTTTCCGTATCTCGCTAGGATGGTTAGCCAGTTATCCAGTTTACCGGTTACCCTATTATCCTTTTATCCTGTTAGCTATCAAATCGATATAATTATTCGCTTTTATCTTTAATAATGTAAGGGCTTGATTTACCAAACCCTCAATACTCGGGTCGGATAAATCCGACCCTTACTCCAAATAATATATATTTTACAAAAAATTTATGAATTATGTTTTTTCGCTTTAAGTTTTTCGCTGGATTCTTATTCTATTTCTTATCTAAAAACTATAAACCAAGAGCTAAAAACTGTAAACTTGCAACTTGCATCTTTCCTAACTGGCCAACTGGAAAATCGGGTAACTAGGTAACCAAATTAACTTTTAAATTTAACTTTAGAATTAGGGTAAGCATCTTATTAATCCAAAACTATACGCTAAACGCTGTACGCTATACGCTAATTCAAAGTTAACGACTAAAACAATTGGCAAATCGGTTAATTGGCCAATCGGTCAATTATTTTACCACTTTACTTTATTCAATTCCACATTTAGTAATATCCCTATCACCAACAAATTAGACATCATAAAACTTCCCCCATAACTTAAAAAAGGTAGAGGTAATCCGGTAGCTGGCAACATCCCCATAGCCATTCCAATATTTACTACTATATGAAAAAATAAGAAAGACACAGCACCTGCAGCTAACAAAGTACCTAGCAGATCTCTGGCCTCTAAAGCAATTTTTATTCCCCTCCACAATATTATTACATAAAGTGTCAATAGAAAGATAGCTCCTAAAAAACCTAATTCCTCTCCTACTACCGAAAAAACAAAATCAGTATGTTGAGCAGGTAGAAAATTCAGCTGACTCTGTAAACCTCTAAAGATTCCATTCCCTAAAAAACCTCCTGAACCAATGGCAATCCTCGATTGAATAACATTATAACCGCCCCCCAAAGGATCCAGGTTGGGATTTAAGAATAAAATTAATCTATTTTTCTGATAATCTTTTAAAAAAGTCCATAAAACCGGAACAGAAGATAAAGCTGCTAAAAAAGTAATAACTAAATATTTTATCTTAACCCCTGCAACAAACAACATTACAATAAGAATAGCTAAATATACTAAGGAAGTTCCCAAATCTGGCTGCATAAACACTAAAAAAATTAATAACCCGGTGTAAGCAAATGGCAATAAATAATAGGTAAAATTATCAAATTTTGGTTTGTTTTTAGATAAAAAATCAGCCAAAAAGGCAATTAAGGCTATTTTAGCAAACTCTGAGGGTTGAAAATCAAAAGGTCCCATAGCCAACCAGCGCCTTGCCCCATAAGTTGATCTGCCCGCAAATATGACCATTATCAATAAAACAACAGCCCCAAAATAGATCACTTTAGAATATCTTTCCAGATTATGATAATCAATAAATAGCATTATAGTTAAAAATAGAAATCCTAACAACATCCATAAGGATTGCCGCTTTACAAAAAAATAGTGATCACCTCCCTCTGTGGTCGCTAAACGTGTTGAACTGTACAACACCAAAAGGCCATAAAAACAGAGAATCACTACCGCAAAAAGAAGACTAAAATCTAAATTTTCAGTTAATTTATCTAATCTATTTTTCAATTTTTTTCCTCCCAAAATTGGGATCCCGGCACTTTTCTTTACATTTTGGTAAAGTTTTGTGCCAGGCACTTTTCTTTACATTTTTCAGTTTTGAATATTAAAATATTTTTCCAGCATAGCTCGAGCTATGGGGGCAGCTACTTCTCCGCCCTCTCCTCCATTTTCTACAAAAACGGTGATGCAAATTTCAGGAGCTTCGTAAGGGGCAAACCCGATAAACCAGGCATGAGTCTCTCCTTGGGGGTTTTGAGCTGTCCCGGTCTTCCCGGCTACCGCTAATCCTTCAATATTTACTCTCCAGCCTGTTCCCTTTAATATGGTCTGCCTTAATCCTTCTTTAATTATTTTAAAGGTATCAGGAGAAAAATTAAGTTTCTTATAAATTTCCGGTTTAATTTCTTTTACGGTTTTACCATCAGCTGAAATTATCTTTTTTACTAAATGTAACTTGCAAATTTCTCCTTCCATGGCAATGGAAGTAATTACATTATGTACCTGTAGAGGGGTTAATAAAAGATATCCCTGACCGATAGACAGATTTATGGTATCACCCGGGAACCAGATCTCTTTAACTTCCCTCTCCTTCCATTGAGCAGAAGGAATAATCCCGATTGCTTCTGCCGGTAGATCAACACCCGTTTTTTTTCCTAATTCGAATTCATGCATATATTTATTAAATTTTTCAATTCCCAAGTCTTTTCCTAAGGTATAAAAATATACATTACAGGAATAAGCAATTCCATCAATAATACTTAAACTTCCGTGACCGATCTCCTTCCAGCAAGTGATAACTCGATCAGCTAATTCAAAAGTACCCGAACAATAAATCTTTCTTTTTCTATCAGTCACTCCTTCTTCCAGAGCAGCTATCGCCGTAACTACTTTGAATATCGAACCAGGTGAATAAGCACCCTGAAGACTTCGGTTAGTCAAGGGGTAATCGGTATCAGAAGAAAGCCTTTGCCAGTCAGCATGGGAAATTCCATTAGCAAATAGGTTAGGGCTAAAAGAAGGTTTGTTAACCAAAGCCAATATTTCCCCTGTTTTAGGGTCACTTACCACAATAGAGCCTTTTTTACCGAAGAGCAAATTTTCTCCGTATAGTTGTAAATCTTTATCGATAGTTAATATCAAATCTTTGCCGGGAACCGGTTTCTGATACAGTAAAACGGTTATCTCCTGACCTGAGGCATCAACCTCGACTTCCTTTCCTCCTTTTTCTCCTCTCAAAATATCATCATAATATTTCTCCAGTCCAGTTTTTCCTATGATATCTCCTCCTAAAAATTTTGGATTATCCCGTTGTTGTAACTCTTCTTTGTTTATTTCTCCCACATATCCTAAGGTGTGAGCTGCAAAATCATGGTAAAGATAATTCCTCCGAGGTTTAACCTCTAAAACTACTCCTTTTAATTCGTCTTTTCTCTCTTCAATCTCTATTACCTTGTTTACTTTACAGTCATCCAAGATTTTTACCGGTTTAAAAGGATTTTCCCGATAATTTTTTATTTTTAGCACAATTTCTTCCGGAGAAATATCTATTATTCTGCTTAACCTCTCACTCAGTTTTTCTAAATCATCAACTTCTGCTGGAATTATAGAAACTACTACAACCGGACGATTGGTAACTAATAATGCTTCCTGGCGGTCATAAATCCTGCCCCGCGGGGCATCTTCTACCAAAGAACGGATACAATTTTTTACCGACCTTTCCTTAAATTCCTCACCTTTAATCATCTGCAAATACCATAAACTGATAACTAATATTGCAAAACAGATGATCACAAATATCAATAACCAATTTAGCCGTTGCTTCACATCTTCTGGAATTGTAGAGGATTCTCTCATAATTACTCCTCAGTTTTAATCGCAAAAGTTACCCGAAGGTGCCAGACACCATTGGGTAACTTTTTTATTTTTATTCTTTAACCATCTGAAAAATTTTATTTACCAATAAAAAAATAAAAGGTGACAGCAGACTACTATACAAAGCCTCGGGAAGGGCTACCTGTTTTATGCTCCAGACTAGGCCATATTCGATTCCAAAAGCACGTAATAGTAAAAAAATTAAAATACTTTGCACCAGTGATGCAATGAAAGTTATTACCGGAATAAGAAATAATATGTGTTCATGAAATATTTTTTCTTTCAAAGTCCCGCAGGTAAAACCTATCACCGTCTTTACCAAGGCATTTATTCCCAAGAGACCGGTAGAGAAGATGTCCTGTAAAAGGCCAGAAACAAATCCAGATATAGTACCTTCTTTTGCCCCCTCCAGTAAGGAAAAAATCACCACTATCACTATTATTAAGTCAGGTTTTACTCCTAAAATAGTAAACAAATTAATAAGGGTAAGTTGAATTGCTAAGGTAGCTACAATTATTACCCCTTTAAGCAAAATTTTCATCAGTTATCTCCTTTTTTAATTGATTAATCAGAAAAACTGATCTCGACATAAAATAAAGGGTGATGCTTGTCTATGGTATATTGGGGCGGCGCTTAAATCATTTTAGCATTTAAGGCTTAAAGAATGGGTAAATAATAGAGAGATTAGTGATATTATTATAATTTTATTACCATTATGATAATGCCCTAATACTAAATTAGTTGATATTTTATTATTTATAACTATTTTAATTAATTATATTATTTTTGCTTATTTATTTAGTATTATCTAAAGCATTATCCATTATCGGTTTATTTCTTTTAGAGAGTAAATTATCTTCCCTAAAATTACCAACCAGATAAAGTAAAAAAGGGCTAAAGTTCGGAAAGCCCTGTTTGGCTGCTTAATCGATCTATAAATCCATTCCATTCCGTGTCTTTGCATCCACAATGGTGCTCGCGGTATCCTGCCGGAAAGGACATCAAAACTTCCGCCTACCCCTATACAGACTGGAACATCTAATCTGTTCAAATTTTTATTAATCCATTTTTCCTGTTTAGGCACACCCATACCCACCAGCAATATATCAGGTCTCTTTTCTTTAATCTCTGCAACAATCTCTTCTTCCTTTTTATTCCGAACAATATTACCATTTTTAATATTTTCACAATCTTCACAATCTTCACAATTAAAATAACCGTGATGAGCTCCAGCTATTCTTATTCCTGGATATTTCCTGTTTAAATTTAGGGCAGCTTCCTTGGCCACATCAGGATAAGAACCTAATAAATATAAGGAATAACCCTTTTTAGCAGCCAATCGGCATATATTATGTATTATGTCTATACCGGTTACCCTTTCAGGCAAAGGATGATTTAAAGTTGTAGTAGCCCATAAAATACCTACCCCATCAGGGGTAACCAAATCCGCAGATTTTAATATGTTGTAATACTCAGAATCTTTCCTTGCCCGCAATACAGCTAAAGTATCCGGAGTAACTATCTGATGAGGTTTTTTAGTAATTATAAATTCCTCTATTTTTTGAATAGTTTTTTCATTATCTATCTGGTCAAAACCCACCTGAAAAAGTTTTATTCGGCTGTTTAAAATATCCCTTTCGATAATTAATTCCTCTGACCAAACCTTGTTCTTTAATAATTCAAAAGCCATCCAGCCAAAAGCAGTCAGGGTTAAAAGCAGATAAAAATTTTGGTATATTGAAATAACCAAAGCTGCCAAGCTTAAATACAGAGAAACCCCAATAATAGTTACATTCGCCCCTTGAGCCGAAAACCCACAAGATTGCAGTTTCTGGCGCAGCCTGCTACTGCCACCCAAAAACAAAGGATATTTTTCTATAGCCGAGCTTTCCTGGCTGGCATAATTAGCCACAATAGAATAAGAGCTGTCTATAATCGGTACGCCTAATATTAAAAGAGGAATCAATAAAGTTAAAGCTGCTGTACTCTTGGATACACCCACAATAGCAATCACCGCTAACATAAATCCAAAAGACATATAGTAGGAAGAAAATTTCCCTCTAGGAATATATTTGATAAAAATAAATGATATCGTCGCCATAATTAAAGATAGTGTTTCTGCTAAAATTAATCCTTGCCTTTGAACAAGAGAGACTACCAAAAAAGTCAGGGAAGCAATAAAGATAATATAGGGGGCAATATCTCCCAGTTCATCTGCCTGGCCTATAGAATTAGTAATACTTATCAGCCATATTACAGTTAGGGGTATTGATAAATAGCTAAGATAAAGATATCCTCCTGATGAAGAAGGAGCTCTCAAAAATTCTATTCTAATCCCGGAAGAAATTATAATTAAAGAAATTAAAACTTGAAATAACAACTTAATCCCTGCGGGAAGCTTTCTCTTTTTATCTACTCTTCCCAGGATGACCATAAGTACACTGCATATGGCAATACCTGCAATTTTAAACACTATTCCAGTTTCTAACATATAAATTATTTTCCTTCATTATTCTGTCTATTATTTTATATTTTTACTTTTATATTTTTACTTTTATATTATTTTTCTGTTTTAACCTTTTCTTTTTTAATCCAACTACTTATATACGACAAAAGTTTCTTTAATTCCTTCTTTTTTTAGATAAATTTTTAAAATAAAAACTAATTAGTGAATATTCTCTTTAAACCAGCAAACTGTCTTTTCTAAACCCTCTGAAAAACCAAAATCAGATTGCCACCCTAAAACCTCTTTGATTAAGCGGCAATCCAGAACATTCTTCCTTAAATCCCCTGCTCTGGGAGGACCATAATTTGCCGGATAAGGGAATTTTATTATCTCCTTTAAAAGATAAAAGATCTCATTTACCGAAACCTCTCTTCCGGTTCCCAGGTTGAAGCCGTTAAATTTAGGTTCGATTTCAGCTTCGGCTTCGGCTTCATATTTGGCTTCGGTTTCATATTCTTCTTCTTTAGTTTTTTCTTTTTCTTTTTTCTGAATAACTTTGTATAATTTTAACATATTTTGAAGAGCGAGTAAATTAGCTCGGGCTACATCTTCTACATAGATATAATCTCTGATATATTCTCCATCACCATTTATGGTGGGAATCTCGCCTTTTAGCATCTTTTCTATAAATATAGCGATAACCCCAGCCTCACCATAAGGGTCCTGCCGAGGTCCATAGACATTTCCATATCTTAATGCTACATAGGGAAAATGGTAATTTTTCTGATAAAAATTCAGATAATGCTCAATAGCAACTTTACTAATTCCATAAGGCGATTGAGGCCTGAAAGGATAATCTTCGGTAATGGGAAAAAGCTCTGGCTCCCCATAAATAGTTCCTCCACTGGAGGCAAAGACTATTCCTTTAGTCTGGTAATTAACACAGCATTGCAATAGATTTAAAGAACCTAAAATATTGGTTTGCGCGTCAAATAAAGGGTCCCTTACGGAAAAAGATACACTAATCTGAGCAGCTTCATGACATACATAATCAGGTCTTTCCTGCTTAAATACTTCAGCTAAACTTTTTTGGTCAGTAACATCTAATTTAAAAAATCGAGCCTTTTTGTTGATATTTTCCTCTCTGCCGGAAGATAAGTCATCAACTATCACAACTTTATAATTATTCTCAATAAGTAAATCCACAATATGTGAACCGATAAATCCCGCCCCGCCGGTAACCAACACAGTGGTCTTGTAATTTTCACTTACTTGTTCTTTTCTCTTTTCCAATTTCATATTTCCCTTCCTCTCTGCCACTAAAAAGTTTCCCAAAGGTGCCAGGCACCTTTGGGAAACTTTTTACATTAGAACGCTAAAATAAGGGCGATTACGCTGAAAGTGGCGCTTACTCCCCACAAGATAAGTACAACATTTTTATGAGATATCCCTCGGCCCAAAAGCCGATGATGAAGATGTTCTTTGTCGGCTTGAAATATGGGATGATGACTTCTGTATCTCCTCCAGATAGCAAACAGGGTGTCAAAAATAGGGAGCGCCAGAATTACTATGGGAACAAAAATAAATAAAGCATTTCCACTATTTAATACCCACAATACCCCTATAGAGGCTAATATAAAACCGGCAAAGGTACTGCCGGAATCTCCTAAAAAAATTTGAGCCGGATTAAAGTTAAATCTTAAAAAAGCTAACATGCTCCCAGCCAGCGCAATAGATATTAAACTGAGAGTCTCTAAATTTTGTCTTAAGCCTAAAATAAGAAAAGTCATCAAGGCAATAAGGGAAACTCCGCAAGCCAACCCGTCTAAACCATCTATTATGTTGATTGAATTGGTAACTCCGACTATCCAGAAGACTAAAATAGGATAAAGAAGATAACCTAATAAATCAAAACTTTTTAGTTGATTGACTATAAAACTATTTATCAAATCACTGTTATATAAAATCACTATTAAGGCAGGAATCGTTTGAATGATGAATTTATACTTGGGAGAAAGGTTGGCAATATCATCTATCACACCTAATAACAGAATAATTACCCCGCCTATCAACATGGCTCTAAACTGTCCCTCTATCGGTATCACAAAGAGCAGGCTCAGTAAAAATCCAAAAAAAATAACTATCCCTCCCAAATTAGGGATAGCTTCTTCATGTATCTTACGGTGACCGGGCATATCCACC
>Ga0307380_10009399_pt1 | contig 12411 bp, 9 predicted proteins | sample UN3MG_FD_202239 | JGI IMG/M metagenome (GOLD analysis project Ga0307380, IMG submission 202239) | Soil microbial communities from Risofladan, Vaasa, Finland - UN-3 | ecosystem: Environmental > Terrestrial > Soil > Coastal area > Acid sulfate soil | place: Finland: Risofladan, Vaasa | collected... | reverse complement strand
GGCGGGCTCGAAGCCCGTGGACCTGGCTCGCCCCGCTGGTGGGGCTGGGCGCGGTGGCAGCCAATCTGGTGTACTTCGAATCCGACGCGACGGTTTTGCTGGCGCCGAACCTGCTGGCCTTGGCCGGCGTCCTGGGATTGACCGTCGCCTGGGGCGCGCACAGCGCCGACTGGCGCCCCCAGCGACTGCGCCAACTCGCTCCCGCCCACTGGCCGTTTGTCATCGGCGCCGTCGGCCTGACCGCCATGTTGGGTCTGGCCGAACAGAACATGCTCGCGCCCACCGGGCCTCAAGTCAGCGACAAAATCATGCACTTCGGGACGTTTGCCGTCATCAGCCTCCTTCTGTGCTACGCGCTGGGACCTCAGCCGACGACGCGCTACCTGAAGACTCGCATCCTTCTGGCGGTAGTCGGCACCGCCTTGCTCGGGATCGCCGTTGAGTGCGGCCAACTCCTTTTTGCCGGCAGCCGCGCGTTCGAGTGGCTTGACATCGTGGCCAATATGTCGGGCGCGGGGCTGATGGGCCTGATGTGGTGGGTTTTCCGGTTCAGCCAGGTTCGCGACGAACCCGTCTTGCCCTAATCGCTCTTCCGCCGCTTCGTCGGCCGTTTCGATCCCGCCCCGCGCCCGGGCCGCTTGCGTTTTCGGCCCCGAAGCCCGCGTGCCCCTTGCTTGCCGAAGAGCGCTTGGCGCCGCAGCAGATGGTGATAGTGTTGGGCGAACCGGTGGGCCTCGTCGCGCACCGCCTGGAGGATCTTGAGCGCGGGGTTGGTTCGGGGGAGGCGCAGCGGCTGGCGTTCGGCCTTCCCGAGGACGAACACCTCCTCCTCGCGCTTGGCCAGCGAGACGAGGATCGGCGGTTTGGCCCCTGTCCGGCAAACGGCCTCGGCGGCCGCATGCAACTGCCCCAGCCCCCCGTCCACAAGCACGACGTCCGGCAGGACCGAGAGTTCCTCCAGGAGGCGGCTGAAGCGCCGGAACACCACCTCGCCGATCATCGCGAAATCGTCCTGGCCCGCGACCGTCTTGATGCGGAATCGCCGATAGCCCGCCTTGAACGGCCGGCCGTCGATGAACGGGACGATGGCGCCGACGGCTTCGCGCTCGCCCAGGTTGGCGATGTCCACGCCCTCGATGCTGCGGAGCGGGGCGGCGGAACCGAGGAGGCGCCCGAGTTCCGCCATGCCTTCCGCCGGGTCGAACGTCGGCGCAAAGACCTCCGGCTGGAGGTGCTCGTCGACCCGTCCGCGTTCGGCCAGCGCCTCGATGGCGCGAAGTTGATCGCGGACGGCGGCGGCCTCCTCGAACCGCAGGCGCTTGGCCAGGTCCTTCATCTCGCGCGCCAAGTCCCGCACCACCCGGGTCCGCTTACCCTCGAGGAATCGCCTCAGGTGCTGGATGCCTCGCCGGTACGCGTCCCGGTCGATGTGGCCCGCGCACGGGGCCGTGCACCGCTTGATGGAATACAGGATGCACGGGCGGTTGAACCGGAGGCGCGGATCGTCCGCCCGAATGTCCAGGCGGCACGTCCGGAAACGGAAGATCTTCTGGAGTTCGCCGAGGGCGGCCCGCAGGCCCGCCGCGCTCGTGAACGGCCCGTAGAGTTTGGTCCCTTTCGGCCGGGGCGAGCGCGTGAAGGTCACGCCCGGAAAATCCTCGCGCACCGTCATCTCCAGGTACGGAAACGTCTTGTCGTCCGTCAGGCGGGTGTTGTAGCGCGGGTGGATGTCCTTGATGAGCCGGGCTTCCTCGAGGAGCGCGTCAATCTCGCTCTCGGCCGGCAGGACTTCGATGTCGGATACCTCAGCGACCATCTGCTCCTTCTTGGCGCCGAGGTCCGCCGACGGTTGAAAGTATTGGAGGACCCGGCTCCTCAGGTCGGCGGCTTTGCCGACGTAGAGGACCCGCCCCCGGTCGTCCTTCATCAGATACACGCCCGGCGCCTTGGGGAACGTGCGAATCTTTTCCAGAAGCGCCTCGCGGTCCATCGGGCTTTCTCCGGGGTCGGCCGCCCGCCTTAAGCATAGGGCGCCGGCGGGCGGAGTTCAACGTTCGGGGTTTCCTGATGCCGAGGGCTAAGAGGCTGTTTCAATTCCCTCTCCCCCGGCGGGAGAGCACTAGGGTGAGGGGGTATAGTGCGTTTTTCACCCTCACCCCCTCCCTCTCCCATCAAGGGAGAGGGGGGGGTATGAGCCTCCAAAGAAGACGGGCCGGAGGTGGAAACCTCCGGCCCGTTGAGGCGGTCATAGTCGCTTGGCTAGGCCTTGCTCTTCCGCCGGCGCAGCAGCGCGCCCAGGCCGCCCAGGGCCAGCAGCCCCAGCGTCGCGGGCTCGGGGAGGATGCTGCCCGAGGAGGCGAGGTTGCCCGCACTGGCAGCGGCGATGGCACCCAAGGGATTGACGCCGACGCTCCCAAGCAGCGCCGGACCCAGACACTGGGTATTGGCGTAGTCCTGGATCACGAACTCCCAGATCTCGTTGGGCTCGAAGATCTGGTCCTGCGTCTTGCTCTCGTAGACCAACGGTGTGTTTTCCCCGACCTTGTCGATCTTAAATGCCAACCCGTAGTAGCACGCCGGACCGGTGCTCAGGTCGGCGACCATCTCGTCCCAGTTGGTGAAAGTCGTCTGTAAGGTGCCGTCGCTGTTCACATCTCCGACATAGTACAGTTTTTTGAAGTAGCGACCCGTAAGGTTCTGGATTCGGACCTGCACCGCACCGCCGCTCTCGTACTCGCCTGGGCAGGGGATGTGCCCTTCCCAGGTGACTTCCGCTGACGAGATGAGCTGATTTGGCGATTCCCATGGGTTGGTGCTCAGCTCTTCGACCCAACCGCTGATTGACCAGTCATCCTGAATGGGGTCTGTGTCAGTAGCTACTTGTACTGGGTCGGCCTGAACCGGCAGTGTCAGCAAGCCGACGATGCCGAGAAGCATGATAAACGTTTTCTTCTTCATTCGTACACCCTCCTAACCAGCACAAATCGCGGCTGGTGGTAGGAATCCCCCCCCTTATAGAAAAGAGCGTTCTTCGGCAACCCCGACCGAAAAGCGCTTCCGAGTCCTCTGCCGGGCGCACGTGGAGCGCAGATTTTGATGGCTGTTCCCCCTTGAACCACCGTGATTAGCCGAGATGGGGACATCTTACCAATCCCCCCCGCGCGGCCATGTCGCGCGGTTCCGCAGAAACATCAAAAGCATAGGACCGGAGGAGTTCCCTCCCCCGGTCCCTTGGTTGTTAGCGATGGGTCCGGAAATCTTACGTTGGTTCTTTCCGGCTCTCGCTTGCTGAAGTATGACACGGATTGGCGGCAAGTCAAGAAAGAAAATCGCATTTATCTTTAAGCGTTAAGAGGGAACTATAAGAAGCGTTAAGAAGAAACTGCAAGAAGAAACTATAAGAAGACCCTTGCGCCACGGCTCGGATGAGGCGTAAGTTCTTTCCGAAAAGGGACTTAGGGGATTTTGCGGGGGGATGGGGGGTGCGGTGAGGGCGGGTTTGACTGCCCCGAGGGGCCTCCGGCTCTCAGATCCGGATGCCCCAATAGATGCCGACGTAGAGGCTGAGGAGGGCGATGGCGATGCCGCCCATCACGTCGAAGAAGCGTCGCCCGAATTCGAAGCGGGCCCAGGTAAAATAGACGACCAGCGCCGCCAGCGTCGTCAGGCCGAGCGCCCAGTCGCCCAGTTGGCGCGGCTGGCGCCAGACGTCGCTGGCAAACGTCGGCGAGAGCGCCAGGGCGGCCGCGAATCCTGTGCCGAGGAGGGCCAGAATGACCGAGCAGGCGCGCGCGGGCCCGGCCAATTGGAAGATCTCCCCTCGGATCGCCCGCAGCCGATTGCCCACCCCAAGCCAGGCGAGCGCGCTGAACGCCAATACGGCCGCGTTCATGTTGATGCGGTGCGGATCCCATACCGTCGGATGGACTTTGTTGTGCCAGACGGCGAGGATCGCGAGCGTCACCATGACGACCGCCGGGTACAACATTTCTCCCCGGAGCCACACGAACGACCACGCCAGGAAGACGGCGGCCATGATCCCCAGCATGAGGAGCGAGGCCGTCAGATGGAGGCGGAAGGCGGTCAGGATGGCGCCGATAAAGCAGGAGAACACGGCCAGCGTGAAAATGGTGGTGGAGGCGCGCCGCTCCTCGCGATAGAGGTGCGATACGCGCGACAGGAGGGCCATGAACTTCGCCTCGTACAGGTACACCACAAGGTGCGCCGCGCCGTAGCCTCCCACCGCGTAGATCAAGTAGGCGTACAGATCCTCCGCGTGGGTGAAGAGACCGAGGTAAGCGGTGGCCAGGATGCCGAAGCAGTAGAAGAGGAATGTCCGCGCCGTGTGGCGGACGAGCCACATCGAGAGCAGGAACGCCAACAGAACCGCCAGCCAACCGATGAGTCCCCACAGGGGCCCCAGCACGATGGCGGTCGGACTCTCGCCGGCAATGAGATACTCTGCGTAGGCGCGGACTTGCTGGACGCCGAGGTATCCGGCCAGGACGAGGGTAGTCGCCAGGCCGAAGACGGTGAAGGGTTCGCTCTGGCGGCGTGCGGTGCGGTCGGAAGCGGTGTGACGGAGGATTTCGCGCAACACGAGAGCCAGGACGAGCCAGCCGACCGCGATCGCCGACGCCAACTGGATGAACCGCTGGTGCCGCTCCGCCGCGGGCAGGGCGGTTTCAGGGTTCCCGAGGGCCGCCACGCCCGCCGTCGCCAGGCCTGCGACGATGTAGTTCACCCAGGCGGGAGCCCGGTGGGCGTGCGCGAGCGCCAGAACCGCGCCGGCAATCAGCAGGGCGGCACCGAGGTATTTCGGTTTGGTTTCGAGCGGCTCGATCAGGACGCCGGCCGCCACGATCGCCAGGGCGGCAAAATAGAGCGCGCGGGCAAATCGCGCCGGGCCGGACCGGTGGCGGTTCAGGGCCAGCAGCCCGGACAGAACGGCGGCTCCGAACGCCATGGCACACAGGACCGAGGGATACCGGCCCCAGTATCCGGGGATCCGGTCGCCGCCGAGAACCGCAAAGGTGCCGATCGCCGCCAAGCCCGCTCCGACCGATGAAAAACCGAAGAGGTCCGGCTGATTCAGACCCACGGAGGAAACCAGCAGAACCGCCCACCAGGCGCCGAGCGCCCCCACCGTGTGCCAGGTCGCGCCCGACCACACCGCGACGAAGCCCGCCGACGTCGCCGCCAGGCTCGACACGACCAGCGGAACGATCAGCAGACCCTGCCGGTACCATTTCACGTTGAATTCCTGGCGGCGTTTGAGACGGAGAATGGCGGCCACCAGGACCATCGCCAGGGAAACGCCCGAGGCGGCCGAGGTGGTCCAGACGACCATGTCGGTTCCCGTTCGCGAGGCGAAGTACTGCCTGGCTCCGAGCACGGCGGCGACGGCCACGCCCAGAATGGCCAGGTACACGAGCAACTCGGCGCGGAACCGCCAGACCGTGGTAATGACGATCGCCGCCAGCGAGATCTGAATCGGAAGGATCGCCACCGGCTCGTAGGCCGACCGCAGAAACGCCGCACCCATCAGCGTGGCGGCGGCCAGCAAGGCGCTCGAACGGCGCCACTGGCGTTCGCCCGGCTCGAACGTGATGAGCGCGGCGGCGTAAAGCACGACGCCGGCGCCGGCCAGCACCGCCGTCGCCAGCGTGCTTGCCGCCAGATAGCGGCCAAACGTGAGTTGGCCTGCCTGGAACCAGTAGGCGAGACACATGGCGGTCCAGGCGCCGGCGATGGCGGCCAGGAACCGGAGCAGAAGCGCCAGCCGACCGTGGACCTGGGATTTCGCCAGAAACCAGAGTAGAAGGCCTGCCGCCATCCCCCCCGCCGCACCAGCAACCGGCGCGGCAGAGACCAGCAGGCTCGCAAGAGGAATGGGCATCAGGGTGATTCCCCGGGGTCCGCCAAACGTCCCGCCGGCATGATAGAAACGTGGCAGGGAGGCTGTCTAGCGAAAACGTCGCCGCGACCATAGGATGGGTGCGCCAAGAGTTTCCGGCCCGGGGGGTTCGCCGCACAGTTTACTGGGCGCTGGCCGTTTGCAGCGCCCCGCAAGCGGGGCGGCGAACCCCACTTCCACAAAATCCTGGCGCACCCCCAAGGGGCGCATCGAGCAAAAATAGGGTTGCATTGTGTCTGGGGGTTTCTACAATGCGCCAAGTGAGGCCCAAGACGGTTGGCGCCGGCTGGGCGATGGCTAGGAGGCGCGTGCCGGCCGCGCCGTCCGAGGGAGGTACGGGTTATTCTGGCTTCGCGTGCGACGTGGAGCATCGCGCTGGGGGTGTTCGGTGTCGGCCTCGCGTGTTTGGGCGTGGGCCTGATGGCGTCTTCGGATTCAGGGTCGGCGGCTCGCGCGCAGACGACGTGGCCGGTTGCGCTCGCGCCGGCGGCGAGCCCGAATGTGATTGTTTCCGCCACGCCGATGGGCGATTCGAGCGTGGTGATTTGTGTGGTGGATACGGCGAAAGAGCGTCTGGCCGTCTATGTGGCCGATGCGCGGCGCAGTCGGCTGAAACTGTTGGCCGTCCGCGATATTTCCGCCGACTGGGCCTTGACGGATTACAACAACGATCCGCCGCTCCCGAAGGACGTGCGGGCGCGCATTGAGTCGTTGATGGAGAAGGGAAGCGGACCGTCGGCTCCGGAGGAAACGCCGGTGCCGGCTCCGGCGCCGTGACCGTGTAAGAATACGGGGAAGGCCGCGCGGCCGCACCGGGTTGGAGGAGGACGACTTTGGAATTCGTTACGTTCGAAGAAGCCAAAACGCGCCTCGGCAAGACGGACGAGCAATTGCAGGAAATGATCAAGAGCGGGCAGATCCGCGCGTTCCGTGACGGCGCCGCGTGGAAGTTCCGCAAGGCCGACATCGATGCGATGGCGCCCGCGGCGGCGCCCGCCTCGGCGGTCTCGCCGGGCGAGGCCGACGGGCCCGCGCCGCAGGCAGCCGGCGCCGGGCCGGCCGGTGAAGAGATGGAAGAGGACGCCGGCGACACCCTCATGAGCATCGACGCCGACATCCTTTTCGCCGAGGAAGAGGAAGTCCCCGCCGACAGTGCCGCCGAGACGTGGATTGCGGCCGACACGGAAGGCGTGTTTCCGAGCGAGGCGGCTCCCGGCGAAGAGAAACCTCTGGGTGTGGAGGAAGCCCTGACCGCCCCCGAGGCCGAGCCGGCGCCGCTCGCGCTGAGCCCGGAAACCGACGAATCCAGCCTCCAGGAAGTCCTGAGCGAGGAGGAAATAGCCGAGGAGGTTGAAGGAGACGTCTTCGCCGAGGAGCCCGTCATCGCGGTGGATACCGAGAGCGGCGTGGCGTCGGTGGTGCCGTCCTCGGCGACGCGGTCGGGCGTGGCCGCCAGCCGGACACGCATCGTGACCTTGGTCGAGGGGCCGGCCCACCACGCTTCCTTCACCGTGATGCTTGGGATGACAACCGTGGCGCTGGGGTTCACGGTGTTCGTGCTGGTCGCCCTGCTGGCGGGCGCGAAACCCGGCCTGGTGATGCAAATTGGAGAAAGTTCGGCCGGCGTAGCCATTCTGGCGGTCGGCATCTTCATCACGGGCGTCGTGACGGTGGTCGGGCTGGTTCTGGAGAAACAGCGGAAGGCCCGCGAAGCGATGAGCGGGCAATAGCGATTGGACACGGGACATGGTGGCACGCCCTGTGGTGAGAGGTCGTCTCTACTACAGGGCACGCTTGGGCGCGCGTGACCAGGAATCTGGTCGCGAGCGTACGCAAGTCCGGACGGAACGGCTGAAGATAGGAAAGGAGATCACGATGCGACGGGTTTCGGTGGTCGTGGGATTGGTGGTGGTCGGTGTGCTGGTGATGCTCTCCACCGGTTGCGTGGACCAGAAGAAGTATGACGCCGTCCTCCTCAGAAACCGCGAGCAGGACAAGTTGCTCCAGGAGAAGGACGCGGACATCGCGCGCCTCCAGGAGCGCGTCGAGGCCATGCAGGCCCGCTCGGGGGACGCCCAGCGGATGCTGGAGCAGAAGGATGAGTTGCTGTCCGCCGTCCAGAAAGAGCGCGACGAGGTTCGCAAAGCGTTTGCCGAATTGCTCGAAGTCTACAAGAAACTGGCGGGTCGTCCCATGGGCGGCGAAGGGCCCATCCCCGGACCCGTCGCCATCGAGATCGAGCAACTGGCCGCCGAGTACCCGAACCTGTTTGAGTTCGATCGGGCCACCGGCCGGCTGCGCTTCGCATCGGACATCACCTTCGATTCGGGCTCGAACGTCGTGAAGCCCGCGGCACGGACGGCCCTGACGAAGTTGGCGTCCATCCTTTCCTCGGACGTGGCCAAGAAAATCCACGCGACCATCATCGGCCACACCGACACGGACCCCGTCAAGAAGGCGACGACGATCGCCCTGCTCAAGGAACTCGGAAAGACCACGAACAACATGGGCCTGAGCATCGCCCGGGCCGAGTCGGTGGCCGAAATCCTCAAGGCGGGCGGCGTCGGGGTGGCCCGAATCATCACCCAGGGCATGGGCGAAAGCCAGCCCCTCGCAGACAACCGGACGGCGGGTGGCAAGGCCAAGAACCGCCGCGTCGAAATCTTCCTCGCCATGGGCGCCTGACGCGCCGCTGGCGGCTTCGCGCGAAGTTCAACGCCCGGGGATGAATCCCGACGAAGTCGGGATGAATCCCCGGGATGCCTTTTTATCGCGACGGAAGAAGCGCCGGCAGCAATTTTTCCAAGACGGGTCGCCCCTGGAACGGCTCCGCCGTCGCCCACAGGATCGGCACCTCTTCGCCGAACAGTTCGGTCACGAGAAGCGGAGGTGAATCGTCGCCTTCCGCCAGGCAGCCGAGCCCCTCGGCCGTCGTGCGGAAGTTCACGGCCAACCGTTCGTAGCCGATGGAGTTTGTGAGCAACCAGCCGCAGCCGTGAACCGACGGCAACGTCTCCTCAAGCCATCGCAGCGTCTCGGCGCTCACCAGGCCGCCTCCGTCCCCCTTCAGGTCACAGGCCAGGCGGGGAAGACCGTGGCCCGCCTTCGCGCACTCAATGTCCGCTTGAACCTTGCCGGTGATGGGGCCGCCGGGCACGTTTCGCGTCCAATCCGCCAGTTCGAGGTCGCGGCCGCGCACGGCAACGGTGGCCTTGTCGGCCTCGCCCTCCGGCCAGTGCCAGCGGACGCTCACGTCGAACGTCCCCGCGGTTCGGCTTGCCTCTTCCTCCGGTTCGCCCAGAAGTTCCCGGATCTTCGCGGCCGGCACATCCTTGGCGTCCACTTTCAGGCCGCCGAACACCCCTCGGTCGGACGCCGGATCCAAAAGCAGAACCACGGTCCAATTGGGCGCTTCCAGTGTATCGGTGGTCGAGCGGATTGGTTCCGCGTTGAGCGGCGGGAAAAAGGTGACGTGGAAGATTCTGGTGTCGCTCAGGGCGACGGTGGCAACCTCGCCCGAAAGTCGCGCCAAGCCCAGGTCGAGATCCGCGCCCAGGCGTTCGACGACGAGTGACACGAGCGCCGGCGCCTGTGCAGCATCCTGCGGAGTCTCCGCCTGAACCAGGCGCTGGTTGATGGCGGCCAGCGTGGCCGCCGGATCGGGGCCGGCGATCTTCACGGCGCCCCGCGCCGCCCGGACGTACCACCCGAACTCGTTCGCTTCGGCCTCGAGGTCCTCCAGGACTACGGCAAGGTGCCCCGGTCCCGCGCGCCAGAGGAGTTCAACGTGGCTGGCGACGGCCGTCTTCAATCCCGTCGGCTGAGCCCCGCGGACGTGTGCCTTGCAGCGCAGGCGCGAGGCGAGTTCGCGTTCCAACTCCGCATTCATGCCCCCGCTGCCGAGCCACGCCCGGTAGAGCAGCAGAAACGCCAGCGGCCCGAGCACCAGCAGAAAGAGCAGGACGAACACGATTCGCCGGACGTGCTTCTTTCGTAGGGCCATCTTCGCTCGTGGGTGGTTCAGAGTTCCAAGGCCGCCTGCCGCCACGCCTCGCAGGAAGCCTTCATTTCGCGCAAAGAGTCGCCGCCGAACTTCTCGACGAGCGCCGCCGCCAGTTCCGTCGCCACCACCGCCTCGACGATCACGCTGGCCGCCGGAACCGCACACACGTCGCTGCGTTCGTAAGCGGCCGGCTCGGGCGCTTTCGTCTTCAGGTTCATGGAGGCGAGCGGCGTCTTGAGGGTCGCGATCGGTTTCATCGCCGCCCGCAGGACGAGCGGCTGGCCCGTCGTCATGCCGCCCTCCAACCCGCCGGCGCCGTTCGTCGGACGGACAAACCCCAGCCCCGGACCATCGCGCTCGGTGGCGTCGAAGGTGATCGGGTCGTGCACCTGGCTTCCCGGGCGTTCGCCCGCCGCGAAACCCAGACCGATCTCGACGCCTTTGATCGCCTGGATGCTCATCACGGCCCGCGCGATCCTCCCGTCCAGTTTCCGCGTCCACTGGACGTGGCTGCCGAGCCCGGGCATGAGCCCCGTGGCGACGCACTCGATGATGCCGCCGACCGTGTCGCCCGCGGCGCGGGCCTCGTCGATGGCGGCCTTCATCCGGGCGTCCGCCTTCGGGTCCGGCGAATATAAGTCGCTCTTGTCGCGGCACTTACGGCACTCGTCCAGGCGGTCCGGCGCCTTGGCCGCGGCCGGCCCGATGCGGACCACGTAGGCGAGAACTTCAATGCCGAACTCCGCCAGCAGGCCCTTCGCAAGGGCCCCGGCGGCGACGCGGCCGGCGGTCTCCCGCGCGCTCGCGCGCTCCAGAATGTTACGCATGTCGGGTTCGAGATACTTCAGTGCCCCGGCCAGGTCCGCGTGTCCGGGTCGCGGGCGCGTCAGTTCCGGCGCGTCTTCCAGTCGCGCGTCGCGGTTCCGGATCACCAGGACCACGGGACTGCCGAGCGTTCGCCCGTGCCGGACGCCGGCAAGGATTTCGACGCGGTCCGCTTCGATCTTCTGTCGCTCGCTCCGCCCGTAACCTCCCTGCCGGCGCGCCAGGTCCGCGTCGATGCGCGCGGCGTCCACCGCGACACCCGCCGGAAACCCTTCGACGAGCGCCATGACCGCCGGCCCATGGGATTCACCTGCCGTGCGCACCACCAGTTCGCTCAAGAGGGCTCTCCTTGCCGCAGGCTACTTCTACAACGCTATCTCAACGCAGAGATCGCGGAGAAACTATGCAAGCCGGGTCTCCGGTTCCGCTAAGATTGGAGCTCGAAGGCCCAATCACCAACGGGCTGACCCATGGGGGGTCGCCCACGAGCGTGAACGGAAGGAGACCCGGCATGAGGATTCTCGCACTGGACCTGGGGAAAAGCAAGAGCGTGGCGTACACGGTGGACACGGCGACGGGGGAGTGCGGTTTTAAGACGGTCCGCACGGAGCCGGCGGTCCTGGGGCGGCTGTTTGCGGAAGGCCGACCGGACCGGCTGGTGTTCGAGATCGGTCCCCTGGCCGGGTGGGTGCACGACGCGGCCCGCGAGGCCGGCGTCCGCCAGATCGAGGTGGCGAACGTGGCGCACGAGGCGTGGCGTTGGCGACACACGCGGCGCAAGACCGACCGGGTGGACGCGGTTCGTCTGGCGGACCTGTCGGCGGCGGGGCAGTTGCCGACGGTGCACGTGCCGCAGGCAGCCACGCGGCAGTGGCGTGGGCTGATCGCCTATCGGGCGCGGCTGGTCGCGCGTCGGACGGCGGTCAAGAATCGGATCCGGGCGATCCTGGCGTCGGTCGGCGAGACGATGCCGCGGGGCGCCGGAGGCTGGACGCATCAGACGCTGGCGTCGCTCGAAGTGTTGGCGCGGTCGCTGGCCGACGTCGGTCCCGAGGACCTGTGGCGGGGCGAACTGGCGTTGGAACTGGAGGCGTTGGCCCATCTGGAGGCCCAGGTGGCGACGGTCGAGGCGAAACTCGACACCGTGGCGGAGGCGGACCAGCGGGTCGCGCGGCTGCGGACGATTCCGGGCGTGGGCCCGCGTCTGGCCGAGTTGCTGGTGGCCCTGTTCGATGACCCGAACCGGTTCCGTTCGGGCCGACAGGTGGGCAGTTACCTCGGCCTCGTGCCGCGTCAGTTCCAGTCCGGGGCGATGGACCGCCACGGCCGGATCACGCGTCACGGCAACCCGCTGGCCCGGGCGTTGCTGGTGGAGGTGGCATGGCTCGGTCTGCGTTGGAACGGACGGCTGCGGGCGATCTACGAGCGGGTGCATCGCGGTAGCCGCGCCCGCCGCAAGGTGGCCATCGTGGCGGTCGCCCGGCGGCTGGCGGTCTTCGCCTGGGCCATGCTCCGGGACGGAACGGCGTGGCGGCCGTATCGGCCGGCCGAGACGCCTGCGCAGTCCCGGCGCGCCGGGACGGAGGCGGGCGTCCTCGCCTGAGGGGAATCGAGCGCGGACGTTCAACGGCTTAAGAAATACAGCGGGCACTAGGGAAACGACACG
>Ga0307380_10009398_pt1 | contig 12411 bp, 24 predicted proteins | sample UN3MG_FD_202239 | JGI IMG/M metagenome (GOLD analysis project Ga0307380, IMG submission 202239) | Soil microbial communities from Risofladan, Vaasa, Finland - UN-3 | ecosystem: Environmental > Terrestrial > Soil > Coastal area > Acid sulfate soil | place: Finland: Risofladan, Vaasa | collected... | reverse complement strand
ACTAATCCGTCAATATGTTCTTTTATATTTGGTATCATCTTATGCCATCTCACAATTTGTTCCTAAAACTTTCTTACAATGCGGACAAGCAAATAATATTATTAAACTATTATTATCCGGCATAAATTCTAAAACTCCATCTTTTCTAGTTATAATTTTTTTGCAATGTGGACATACTACACTAGCCACATTCTCTTGTTCCAATCTTCTATTCTCTTCTATTACCTCTTCTGGTGTTTTCTTTTTTCCAAACATTTTATTCTACCCCTTAAATTTATATCAACGGTCCTCTTTTCTTTTCTACTTTTTCTATTAGTATAGTAGATAATTTTACTATAAGTGCTTCAAACTGTTCTCTATTCAAAATAATATCGCCATTTTTAAATAACTCATTTATTACTGCTTCTATATTTTCTCCTCTAAATGCTTGCGTAAATAATAAACTCCAATCTGTTTTCGTTTCCATTTTCATTTTTCCTCTAATATTTTTAAGTTATATCACTTTATATATGTTTTGATTTACATTTTAAACATTTTTCTATCTTCCGGAGGTATTCCGAAACCCATGTCTGATTGTACTACTTTGGTCTGCTCTTCTATGAGTGCTTCCACTTCTTTATTCTTAGTTAAGTCTGGAGCTCCTCCTATTTTATAGTCTGCAGTTTCTGTGATATCTAACTTACAATTAGTCTTCTCTATTATATACTTAATAAAATAGTAGTCCTCTTCTTTATAGACTTTGCGTTGATTTATTATTCGAGATATTTTTAATAACTCATAAAAAAATTCTTTCTGTCTACTATCTAACTCTAGTCCGTACTCATCTATAATTGTATCAACTTTACTAAACCCTTCTAGTTCTTCTTTTACATTATCATTTATATCTTGAAATTCTTTTAGTCCCTCAAAAAATTTATTTATCTCTTCATTCTTTAAAGCTCTCATTACTTCCATGTTCTCACTAATTGTATTCCTAGATACGTTTCCTTTGATAACCTCATTTAATTTAGCATCTTTATTTTTGATAGTTAAGAAAAAATAGAATGGAAATCTTTCATGTAATGCATATTCATATCCATCTATCCAAAACTTTTGAGATAGTTTAAGTTTAGTTCTTTCGTCCTTAACTACTTTATGTAGATATGAATTTGTATATTTGAATAGTGGAAGATGTAAATCCCAATCTTCGTTCCATACTTCTTGTTCTTCATCTCCTATCTTAATGTTTTCCATTTCTCTATAAGCTTTACGAATGGTTCCTCTATATATACCTAAATGTGTATAATCTAAATTCTCACTTAGATTGCCGTGTGCAACACGTTTGTGGAAGCTACCATCAGCACCTGCTTTGTTATAACTATAATTCTGGTCATACAAGAAGGTTTTTAGGTTTTGCACCAGTTCCTTGTTCTCACCGGCTTCATCAATATGAATTGTTTTAAACGTTCCTAAGTATCCTGTAGTTATTACATTAATCTCACTACCTAATAAATTAATTCCTACCTTTGTTCCTCGTAGTCCTGCGATAGATATACTCAATCCATTAGTGCTCAAATGAAAATTATTGTTTAATAGATATCCATAATATTTTAATACTAAACTTTTTCCTGCTGAGGCATCGCCTAAGATTTGACAATTATATCTTAATAATAAATTTAAATGACTTGCAGCTTTTTGTACTATTAATGAACACTTGATAGGAAACATACCATAAATTTCCATCCCAGTTTGTTTCTTGATAAATTTATCTACAGTCTTTTGTAATGTAAAAATATAATTCTCATCTTCTTTTATATTAGGTAAATTAAATTTATTATTTTGTATTTCTTTAACATCTACTATTTGATATACTTCTGTCTTCTTAGGATTTTTTATTCTAAAAATTACTGCATCATAAAATCCTGGAAGATATTTATTAAAACTAAAGCTACTTGCACTTTGTTTATTTCCTTCATCATCTTCGTAACTTATATCATAATAAAATCCATCTTTTATCATACTCACTTCTCTATCAGGATATAAGGACATCTTACACAATCTTGACTTGGTCTCACCGTTACCATCTATATAATGAAATATTCCTGGACATAATAATTTAGTATTAGTACTAACAACCTCATAAGCTTTACGTCTTTCTCTATTACTACATTGACCACATAAATATTCATACTCAAGTGGATAATCAAATTTTATAGCTTTGCTTAGAATCTGTATTTTAACTAATTGTAAATTATCAACGCCTTCAGGATATATAGGTTTTAAATCAGCTTTCTTAAAATTATATTTAAATATAATATCGTTCTCATCACATACTAATTGTCTAACATCTTTATATCTAGTATATTTGTTTACTATAAAAACTCTTTCACCATCTATTACTTTAATATCATATTCTTTTTGTTCATTACTATCATATTCTATTAATCCTTTTCCTATCTCATGAAGATATCCATTTAGTTCTCTCCATAATGATTTAATTACTTCTATCTTTAAAAAATATTTATTATCAAAAAATGATACATTATGTCTACAAAAACTTTTATACTTCTTTACTAAGTCTTTTGCATGTATTGTATTATGTCCATTTAATAAAAAATCTAACAATTTAATAGCACCAACTCTCGAAAGTCTTTTAAATCTTCTCTTAATAAATGATATTATTTGTTCATTTGAACAATATTCTTTTATATTTTCATTTGTTGGTATTAAAACGTGTTCGTCATCAGATATTGTAGAAGATTCTGTTAATTCGGTATTATCTTCAGTCATATTAGTTTTTACCCCTCAAAAATAAAAATTAGTAATGTTTATTTTTAAATTACATCAATATATAAATGTATTGATTTAGTTGTAGACTATAATGTACAGCGCTATAGATTTAAATATACAAGTAACCTATAGACTATAATAAACTTCTAGGGCTTAACCTATAGATTATAGTCTACAACTAACCTGTATATTATAATATACTTTTAAGATGTTCCTGTATATTATAGTCTATAGGTTTTTGTAACTGCGTTACAAATGTTACAATTTTTATACTTAATTGTAACAAAAACCGTATAAACTACTTTATATAATATTACTTTCCTAAAAAACACCGCACCCCCATGTATAGTAATATTTGTAACTGCGTTACAATTTATTATTATTATTATTAATTAAGGGTTAATTCTTAAAAATTTTCTGACAAATTTTGTCAAATTTTGTTACAATTATGTTACAATTTGCTTAAAAATTGTAACGCAGTTACAATTAGCTATATATTATAATATATAGGTTAAATCACTTTTTGACCAAATTGTAACGCAGTTACAGTTTTGTATAACAGGGTAGGGGTGCGGTATTTGAGGAAAAAAAAAGTTTCCTAAATATAACAATCAGTATATTAATTAAACTTATAGATTATAATGTACAGCGCTATAGACTATAATATACAACGCTATAGACTATAATATACAACGTTATAGATTCACAAAGTTTATATAGTGATAGCATTTAAAGTAATTATAATAAAAATAAAAATAAAAAATGAATAAAGACATCAAGCATTTACAAGATAAAAACAGTTATTATACTACAATAAGAAATCACATTAAATATGATAATGCTAGAATACTAAGACATATTGAACATATTAAAGAATTAGAACATAAAAGAAGAAAATCAAATCATGGTTGTTATAAAAATCATCTTAATTATAAAATATCAAAAATATCTAATATGACAGCATCAATTAAAAGTAGAATATTACTATTCCAACGTATATTGGAAGAACATAAAGAATTAGAGGCAATTAAAAGATGATAAGCTTTGTAAATATTCCGATGACCTTATTATTTGTGAGTATTATATTTATTATTTTGTATAACATTAGGATGAGGTGAATGAAAATGATAAATATAGATATTAAAACAAGTTTAGAAATAAGAAATAGTACAAATCAAGGATATAATTTAAATGAACATTGGGTTCATATAAAAGATATCAATAAAACTATTAAAGAATTAAAGAAATATTTAAAAATAGAATATAATAATAGTTATTATCATGAATGGCAAGAACTTAAAAAAAGTGGAAAATGTACTATTCCTTTTCGTAATTGGATTATTAATATAATATTTAAAGATGTGATTAATTAATGATAAACTTTGTAAATATTCAGATGACCTTATTATTTGCGAGTATTATATTTATTATTTTGTATAACATTAGGATGAGGTGAATGAAAATGACAAGCAAATATTGTGATAATTGTAGACATGAAAAGAAATACCATAATAAGAAAGCTAATGAATGTAAACTATGTAAGTGTAAGCTTTTTATTAGAGGACCAGAAAGAGATGTTTTTGGAAATCAAGTAAGGTGAATGAAGAATGCTTAAACCAAATTTTGATATATTAATGTGGATACTTTTTTGGAGCTATGTAGTACATGCTATAGGTAATATTTTAGCAGGAGCAACAAAAACAGAGAGGAGTACACATTATGATATTAGTAATGTAATTTTTGGTTTAATACAAATAGGATTAATAATTTGGATAATCTTAGGATGAGGTGTTAGAATGAAAGAAACATTTAGTGAAACGTTTTTTAGAGTTAATAAAGAGTTCGAAATTAAGAAACCAACAGAAAGACAAAGTAAATTAAAAGAGTTTTTTGATATAGACGGCAATTTGAAAGAATGAATAAAATAAAAGAATATTGGGAAAAGACTAATAGAAAACATCTAGTTAAATTTTGTAAGTGTTGTAATGCAGTTATAACTAATAGAATGGCTAATGCTATTTATTGTAAAAAATGTTATAGAATTGTAGAAACTGTTCGAGATAGAACAACACTACTTCTTAGAAATATGAGAAATAAATATCCTAATTATATAATCAAAATAGAAAAAAGTAGTGCAATAATAAAAAAGAAGAGTGAGAAATTATAAATGGACAAAATAAAAGAATATTGGGCACATAAGAAGAGAAAACATTTAGTTAATTTATGTAAAATTTGTCATACTGTAATAATAAATAGAAAGAAAAATGCTATATATTGTAAAAAATGCAGTAGAAATATAAATGATATAAAATCTAAGGTTTATACTTATATTAAATTTTATTTAAACAAAATAAGAAAACAATATCCAGATTATATAATTAGAGTTATTAATAGTAAAGTAATTATAGAAAATAAAGATAAGAGTGAGAAATTATGAATAAATTGCAAACTGAGAAAGTTCCAATTTTTATGATATATAAACAAAATGGACAGATTAAAACAGATACTGACGATGGTTATGATTGTAAAGATTTTGAACTATACGGTTTTTTGAAATGTTTCATAAAACATATGGAAAAATATTTGATTGATGATTTAAAACCAAGAGAGGACGACGATGACTCATAAAATATGTTTAAGGATTTTAAAAAGATATAAAGGTAAAAAACTTACTAGAGTAGAGTTAGGTAAACTAGCAGATAGAAGTTTAGGAGCTGTTGATAAAGCTATGAAATATTTAGTAGAAATGAAACAAGCTAAGAGGATTTTAAAGACAGCAAGTCCGAACGATAGGAGAACTTATAAGATGTTTTACTATGTATAATTTCAATACATTTATATATCGGTTAGTTTTAAAGATAAATATAGGGGTAGTATGAAAAAATTAATATACAGTTGGGAAGAGTATAATATAGATATAAAAGACATAATAAAAGGCCTTCATACAAATAAACTTAAATTTAGCGCGATTTACGGCATACCTAAAGGGGGTTTGGTCTTGGCTACTACATTAGCAAATAAGTTAAATATCCCGCTGTATTTAAGTTTAAACAGTATTCCTAAGAGCATTAGTAAAAAAAATATATTAATTGTCGATGATGTTAGTGATAGTGGATTAACATTATTACGTATTCCAGGAATAGAAAAATATTCAACACTAACATTATTTTATAAACCACAAACATCATTCATACCTGATTATACTTGTAGAAAATGTGATAATAAACTTTGGATTGTTTATCCTTGGGAGTGAGAATATGGAAATAATAAAAGAAAAAACTTTAGAAGAAGTTAAAAAAGAATATATAATAGGACAAATAACAGCTTATATATTTATGGGTATGTTAGTTATTGGAGGATTTTTTGTTCTTTGTTCTATGTTTTTAGATATTAATGAATTGATTTGGGGGTCTATGTTTATGATATTTATAGCAACAACCGGAATAAATATAGGAACACATATGATTGATAAGAGTAGAATAGAATATGAAATAAAAAAATTAAAGAAATAATGACATACAAAGATAATATTAAAAGTTTTTATGGTTGTGATGTAACTATTAAGAATGCTAAAGTTTTACAGAAAGATTATCGTAAAAAAGCTCATAAATCTTTTGTTAAAGAAAATAGAGGATGGTTTTGGTTTTTTGATGTAGCAATTGTTTTATTGTTATTATTTAATTATGGAGCAGCAGCATTAACTAATGCGTTACTTATGTCAAATCCTGAGATAAAATTATATGAAGGTAATTCAATTCAAGTTGATATAAATAATTATGAAGAACATGATGAATCAAAAGCTAGATTTGTAGGATTTTATTTTCAAGCTTTTATGTGGAGCATAATATTATTTGGATATTTATTTTTTAGAACTCACATTTTTGAATTTCAGGATTTTTATATAATGGCATTTTTTACAGTATTATATTTATTTAGTTTGTCGTTTGATTTTGTAAATAATTTTGGATTTTATATTGGTAAAATAATATTTGGTGGTTAAAATGGATAATGAAATTGATACCGAAGCAGATACTAGTGTAGAAGAATTTATGAGTGCTGAAGTAATTAGTAGTACAGGTGATAGAAATCTTGAAGAGATTAATAGAATAGAAAAGAGAGGATTTTGGTTTAAGGTTAGAGAAATATGGGGCAAGACTATCTTTAGTGATTGGATTAAAGATTATAAAGAAGAGAAAAAATTTAAATCTGAGATTAGACGAGAAGCAAAAAGACAAGCACTATTAGAACTTAAAGATAAGATGGTTGAAAAATATAAACAAGACGAATTAGATAAAATGTCAGGAAATAAAAAAGGACCTGCCTGGATGTCTAAGATAGGAAAAGAGTTAGGAAAGATGGGAGAGAATGCTAGTAGAAATTTAAATCAAATGTCAGGAATGGGCGGACCAGGAACAAACATGGGCGGACAAGCAGGAGTTAGTAATAATGATATAGCTTCTATGATGGGTATGGGTGGACAGAGAACAAACACAGGCGGACAGAGGGTTATTAATAATAATGATATAGTTTCTATGATGGGCATGGGAAATCAACAACCTAAACAACAACCAGTATATCGTCGAGTACCTATAAGAAAGAAAAAGAATAAAAAGAAGAAACCTCAATATAGAAGACAAGTGATGAGACCTGCACCTCCAACATATGAACAAAAACAAAATAATTATGAAAAAAGAATAAAGGATATGTTGAGCTAATGTTAAGCAGCTATCCTAGATGTCCGAAATGTAAAAATAGTTTAAGACCATCTAAATTAGAATTGGGGAGATGGGTTTGTAAACTTTGTAATGAAATGTTTGAAGAAGAAAATATAGTTTATAAATAAGGTGAAAAATGAATATATTAAATTCAATTTACATAACTGCTGCAAGAAGTAGAATAGAGAAATTAAAAAGAGAAATAAACTTAAGAAATATAGAAATACATAAAATAAAAAAAGGGATTAAAGATGCAGAAATTAAATACAAGGTGAAATGAAAATGGAAGTAACAAAAATATCTATTATAAAATTAGTTGTAATGTTTTTATTTTATGTGATAACACATTCAGTGATTGGTATTATGTATAATAAAAAGAAAGAAGAATTAAAAGGAGTATCAAATAATACGGAACTACGAGATACTGTTAAGTTTTTAGATATAGGATTTAAATGGTATCCTGCTATTATTGTTGTTGTGTATATAATTATACTTTACTCATAATCATAGAATCAAAACACATGGAATTTGGAATTGATATAGACGACGGAAGTCAAGCTCTATCTAGTATTATTATTGATGAGAATGATAAGTCTATAGAATTATATGAATGGCAAAGAGAAGCTAAAGATTATTTTTTTAAATATAATAAAGCAATATTCGAAGTAGCAACAGGTTGTGGTAAGACTTTTTGTGCTATAGATATTATGAAAGAAGTTTTAAAAAAAGATCCAGACGTTATGATTTTAATTGTTGTTCCAAAAAATATTATTTTAGAACAAACATGGTTTAAAGAATTATATGATAATGGATTTAGTTTAATAGATGTCGGAGTGTTTTACGGGTTTGCTAAAGAGTTTTGTAAAATAACAATTACCAATATGCAAAATTTAAAGAATGTTCCTTTGGAATTATTTGATATGATTATTTTAGATGAACTTCATAATTACGGGACGAAAAGATTATTAAAATTAATAGAATATCCTTTTAAATATAGACTAGGATTAAGTGCGACATTAGATAGAGGAGATGGTAGTCAGTGGGAGATAAAGAAGATATTTGATTATAGAAAATTTGATTACGGACCAAAGAAAGCATTAGAGGACGGCGTGCTCAATCCTTTTAATTTTATAAATATCGGAGTAAAGATGGACGAAGAAAGTTTTGCAAAATATTTAAAGCTAACTAATGATGTTAATTCAATATTTCAAGCATACGGAAATTTTAATGTTATTATGCGAGGAAACAATCCTGTAAAGTTTCGTATGTTAAGAATATTAAATGAACGAAAACAATTAGTCAATAATTATCCTAAAAAGTTTGAAGTTTTAAAAGACATAGTAAAGAAACATATAAATGATAAGATGATTATATTTAATGAGTTTAATGAACAAACGAATAAAGCTTATTGGTTTTTATTAGATGTAGGAGTAAAGGCTAGAGTAATGCATAGTGGAATTCCAAATGAAAAACGAGATGAGAATTTAAAAGATATTAAATATGATAGAGCAAATATATTATGTGCAAGTAAAGTTTTAGATGAAGGGTGGAATGTTCCTAAGATGGATGTAGGAATAATAATGGCTGGGGAATCTAGTGCAAGACAAACAATACAACGATTTGGAAGAGTGTTACGTAAAAAAGATAAACCTAGTACAATATATCAAATATATTGTTTGGAGACTATCGAACATAGAGATGCTATTATTAGAACAAAGTTATTTAAGGAGCTAGCACAAACATATGAAGAAAGGGTGTTCGCATAAAGACGGAGTAGTATTAAAAGTATGATAGAGAAACCACTATTTGGAGGACTTACAACGATAAAAGGAATTAAATTTATAGGACAAAATCATACTATTTTTATAAATAAAATAACAGGTAAATCAAAAATTAAAAGAGAAAGAAGAATAAAACGATGGTATGATAAAGTTCCTTTTATTAGAGGTTATGCTGTATTGTTTTCAGTATTTAAATTTCAGTGGAAAAAATTATTAAAAGTTTTTTTAGGTATATACGGAGTTAGTTTCTTATTATTATTATTCATTTCTTTTTTTGTTGATTTAGAATTAACTATTTCTGTTGTAGGTGTAAATATTACAGTTATGAGTTTTGTAATATATATAATCTTATTTTTAGTATATATAGGATTAATAATATTTTTATTATTAATTAGAAATAGACACGGACTAGAACATAAAATATTAGGAGTTTATAATACAGAAAAGAAGTTATCAACTGAAAATGTAATAAATGAATCAGCAGATAATAAAAGATGTGGGAGTAACTTATTAGCATTAATGTTTATGATAACATTAGCTGGAAAAATATTTAATATAAATGGCGGATGGATATCTTTAATAGCTGTAAGTTTAGGATATGAATTATTTTTAATATCAACAAATAACAATTTTTTATCTAATATATTATATATTCCAGGATATATATTGCAGTTACTTACTGTTGGAAGAAAACAAACTATAGACGATATTAAGTTATATATTGTAGGATTTAAAAAATTATTAAAAGCAGAACAGGTGTTCGCATAAATGGTAGGAATAGGTTTTGGTCAAAGAAGATTAATAAGAAAAATTGTAGAAGATAATTGGAAGTCTACTCCTGAGAAAAAAATATATACATATAATGATTTACTTTATATTTTTCAAGAAATGTTTACAGAAGAAGGTAAAGCATATCAAGAAGGATTTTCTATAATGCGTGGTTATAATGTTTTTAGGTCTTTTGCTAAATTATTATTATATAGAAATATTGCAAATTATGATAGTATGGTTCTGATAACAAGTGATAAGGGCACAGGAAAAAGTTCAGCAGCAATGATGTTAGCACGTGAGCATTGTAAACTATTAGGAATAAAATTTAATCCAGCAAGACACATTGCATATAATAATGCAGACATGATGAACAAGATTGATTCATTAAATAAGTTCGAACCAATCATTGCGGATGAGAGTATTCGTTTCGCTTTAAGTTCTGAGTGGTCTAAAAAAGAGAATAAAGAATTAAAAAAGAAACTTGCTCAAGTTCGTACAAAACATTTATTATTCATTTTATGTTTTCCACTTAAAGTTTTAAAAGTAGAGAAAACATATCTTGAAAGTTTTACTAATTACTGGATAGATTTATTCGGAAGAGGTGTGGGAGCTATATACGTTAAAGATAAAAATCCGGCTTATGATAGTTGGAAGATAGCGGACTTTAAAAAAATAGGTAGCTATACTGAATTTACGAATTTGAATGTAGTTCGAGATAAATTAAAGAAGCACGGAAACTTTTGGCAGATTATTAAATTTCCTAAACCGCCTGAATGGCTATATAAAAGATATTTAAAAGTTAGAGAAAAAAATGTTTATGATGATGAAAATGTTTTAAAGAATATTTCAAAAGAAGATATACATCGTGCAGCTTTAATATTATCATTAAAAGATATTTTAATGCAAGATACAGCTTTAAGTATTAATAGAGTAATATTACACATAAAAAATGAGTATGATATAAGTTTATCAAAACAGATGGTACAAGCAGCCATTGAGGACAGCGCACAACTTATTAGTAAAGTTAGGGAGCAGGCTATTGGTTATGCATAAGAAATGGATGATATACAAGACAAACTTTGGAACATAGAATTATTAATTGATGATATTAAAAAATTTCCTCAGACATATAAAACAATTTTAGGTTCAGATGCAAAGAATACACATCAAACAATTTTAAGACGTAAGATAAATAAGTTATGCAAGCATGGGGATGTTTGTAAAACAACAATTCCAGGAACACGTTTTGGAAAAGCAATCCTTTATTGTTTGCCAAAAGATTATCATATATTGATTATGGCAAACAGAACAGGAAGTAGTGTTGTTTATGTTTTTTTTGATTACAAAAAGATAAGTAAATATTATATTAAGGTACAGACTTGTTGGGTTTTGAGCAACTATCAATGGTTAAAAATAGACGAGGAAAAAATGTTTTTTGAAGGAAACGCATTAAAATTTATATAAAATGGAATACACATTAGCAAATATATTAATAATAACCATATTGACATATTATACAAAATATATGATAACTATATTATTTAATAAAAATTATAGAACAGGAATACAACAAGACAATACGGTGTTAGAGAATTTAAGATGTAAACCAATAAAAACAATAGAAGAACAGAAGGTATTTATTAATATAAGATATCCTAAGAAGATAGGAACTTTTAGATGGTCGTGGCGATTAATTCCACAAATTTTATTAACAGTGATAATTTTTATTACTATATTCCAGTTTTATATTTTTATATTCAACAAGTTCAATTTTGATTTTGTATTGTGGCAAGCTATTTTATTTTTTATATTCTTTCCACTTATATTAAATTTGATATTACATAAATTAAATATACAAAAGGGAGACATATCAGTGTTTTTCCGAGGAGGTAAAAAATGACTTTAATTGTTAGAATGGGTTGTAGACAACCGAAAAATTGGTTTAAAAGAACAGCAAGTAAGGTAGGCGGGTTAGTTTCTTTTCAAACTAATCTATGGGAGATGTTAAAACAAAGTATGAGAATGGCAAAGAAAAAATGCAATTCTAGTGGTAAAGGAAAATGGGTTGAAACAAAAAAGTTAGAAAACGAAAGCTTACATTATAATATAGAATGGTTGGAAATTACAGTTCAAGGAACTAAAGAGTTTGAAGAAGAAGAATATAAAGAAGCACTCGAATTGTATAAACCGTTCGGAAAGTTATTTTCTAAAAAAGAGTTTCCTAAAGATAAAAATCTAAGTAGACATTTTAAGACAAAGGTTTTATCTATGGCTAAGATAGAAGAAGCATATAAAGAAGGCTATGGAGCATTAAGTGATAATAATTTATCTAATAAATTATTAGAGATGGGAATACTTACTCATGTTGAATGGAT
>Ga0307380_10009397_pt1 | contig 12411 bp, 28 predicted proteins | sample UN3MG_FD_202239 | JGI IMG/M metagenome (GOLD analysis project Ga0307380, IMG submission 202239) | Soil microbial communities from Risofladan, Vaasa, Finland - UN-3 | ecosystem: Environmental > Terrestrial > Soil > Coastal area > Acid sulfate soil | place: Finland: Risofladan, Vaasa | collected... | reverse complement strand
CCATGGAACGGATCTCAGTCGTCCGCATGTCCGGCCAGGACAGCTATGAACGCCAAGTCGGGTTCGACTCCCGACGTCTCCAATGATTCAGAAAGAGAGCAGCGATGTGACACGACTCGAACAAGCGGAGCAGTTGCTCAGTCGACTGCTCGACTGGGAACAAAACGTATTCGGCGGGTCTGAAGCACCTGTCTGGGACGAAGCCAAGCGGTTCATGGACCGCGCAGAAGAGGAGACCGAGTGAGAACCAACGTAGAGCGTGCTTCTGACGCGCACCAAACCCTATCGCAGTTCGCAGTGCTGGTCGACGGATCCAGCAACGAGTTTCAGACCGATCCCGAGTCGGTCCTCACGGATCTGCTCACCAACCTCATGCACTACTGCAACGAAGAGAAGTTCAACTTCAACGAACTGCTGGCGCGAGGCCAAGATCACTTCAAGGCCGAGGTGGCGGAGGAGAGCAACTGATGAAGCTCACTTGCGAATGCGGCAACGCCGATCCGTCCCGCTTCTCCGTCGTGGAGGAGCGGACGGTTTGGCTCAACGTCGATCACATAGACGGCGTCTTCCTCCAAGTCGGGGGAGATCTGAAGGAAGAACTAACCAATTCGACGCGCCTCTGGTGCGACGAGTGCGGCACCGATCAGGAGATCAAGTGAGCCGTCCCAAGCTGACGCCGATCAACTCCAAGGAGGAGTTCATGTCTCACATGCAAGCCAAGCGTGAGGCAGAGGGTCTCGCGCAACCCGTCGTGGAGCGACGGCTCTCGAACTTCGCGCAAGATGCACTCCTCTCGGTGATCTACCGACTGGAGGGGATCGAGGATCCTTCGGAACTCTCCACGTTGGAGACCGAGATCCTGGCAACGGCGCGCAGGTTCGACAGGGAACGAGAAGAATCTGATGCCTAACTTCGAAATCTGCTACACCATCAGCGAGGACGGTCGAATCGTCGTCGTGGCCGACTCCCTGGAGGAGGCCAAGGCGAAGGTCGACGAGATGCGGTTCGTCAAGATCCGTCGAGACGGGACCCTCGACGACGACCGCATCAGGATCACGGATGGCTGGCCCGTGCCCGGTTCGGAGTGAGTCGCTCCGAACTGAGTCAGCAGTTCAGCGTAAGCTCTTCGGACTCGGGGAAAGTGATCCCCGAGTTCGGAGTGCCTTTGCCCGCGGGCAGTTCTTCAGCGGGCTTGCCCCACCCTACGGATTGACTATCCGAGAAGGGTGCGGGGTCCGTCCTCGTCCTCATCCTCGTCCTCTTCCATCGGAAGGGTCTCGGTGAGAGGCTTGCCCGGGACGGCCTTGGTCTTGCCGTCGACCTCGGTGAGTTGACGGTCCTGGAAATCCTGCGGGGTCTCCGGGATCTCCTCAGTCAGTTGCTTGCGTGGGTCTGTCATGTGCGTTTCCTCCTAGTACTGATAGCGTAATCCTAGGAAGGAATCAGATCCATGCGTAAGTTCCTTGTTCTCGTGATCCTGCTCACCCTCGCCGGTTGTCAGTACGTGGGGCCTACGGTCGATGACCAAGGGAACATCATCGCCCACGTCTTGGACCCCCAGTGGCTTCCTCTGGAAGACGTGCGTGAACGACCAGTTCTGGTCCGAGACGTCGGCTCCGACACGGCCACGACTACTGTGGGTCGTCACGCCTACGTTCGGGATCTGGAGGAATGGCTGGGACGGGTCATTCCAGGATCACCGAAGTATCTGGCCCTGCTCCGCCACGAACAGGAGCATTCCCGACGGCAACTGGCCTACGGCCTCTACACCTGGATCGCGCGCTATTCCTACGACCGAGAGTTTGCGCTGCTGGAAGAGCAGATCGGCTACTTCTACGAGATCACAGAACGCCGTCGCCTCGGCAATCCCATGAACGTGGACGCTACCGCTCTGGTCTTCTCCAGATACAAGAACTTGGCGGGCAGTCTGATCTCGTTCGAGGACGCCCGCGGATGGGTCCTCGACGTCCTTGCAGGACGTTGGTCTCCGCCGTCTTAGGCTGCGACCGCCAAACTCTCTGCGGAATCAGCGTCGACTCGGGTGTCTGTCTGCCGGAGCATCTCGTCTAGTTCTCGTCGGTCGGCCACCGAAATGGCACAGCCCGCGAGATAGGCGAGAATCTCCAGTTGCGACATGATTTCAGCCATTGCTCTCCACCGTCTTGAAAGCCCTCCCTTGATTCATAGCGCAAACGCAGGAGGTACCGCAAGTTACAGCGTGGACTTTTTGGGTGCGAAAACCTGTCATCCATACTGAAAACAATCGCAGTTACCTGCTGGTTTCCTAGAGGGTTCTCGACCTGATACACCCGTAAAGCTATGATTCCGTAGCTTTACGGAGGATTCCATGTCTGAGGATGTTACCCACGAAGAACCTGAAGCAGCGCCTTCTTCGGTCATCGAGAATCTTGCGGATTCCGACGATCCTGACGTGATCTCCGCCCGAGCGAAGCTCCTCGAAGCCCAGGCGAAGTTGACCAAAGCCAGTACTCCGTTGCTCGACAAGCTGATCCTACGAGGGGTCATTCCCATTGCCCTGGCCATCGTTGGACCTTGGGCGCTGTGGAAGTTCGACGCAGCCCAAACTGAGCAAGCTCGTCAGGGCACCATGATCGTAGAACTTCAGGAACTCCTCGAAGACGCCAAAGATGCGGCTGCCGCACGGCAGGAGCGGAGCGCAGCTTGGCGAACCCGTATGGGGGAGATCGAGGAGCAGAAGGCACAGGAACTCGCTGCGATGACAGCGATGGTTATCCGGCTGGACGACATGCTGAAGCTCTCGCTGGTCCAAAGGGCTGTGGAAGGCACTGTCGGCACCGTTCCTACACTTCCAAACCGTGAGGACGTGCTCCGCAACGTTCGTGGCCAACTTCCGCAACTCGAAGGAGACGAAGTTGAGCGCCTCGCCGGCCAGCAATACGACCGGCTCATGGAGCAGCGTCAGGAACAGGAGCAGCGAAGATAGTCCGTACACGAGAACAGCCACCCCGTGAAGGATGGCTGCGCCCGAGGATCAACTACGAGCACCGCTAAGGCCCGCACTGAAACTCTACCCCCCTTACGCCGACATCGTCAAGCAATTCCGCTTGAGGGGTATGATGCCCTCATGAAGAAAGCGGTCATGCAGTCGGTGATGCGGAACATCGACTTGAGCGTTGGTGCCCGCCTCTTGTGGTGGGAACTGGTGCAGTGGACGACGGACGATCTCCCGGAGTGTTATCCGCCGCAGCACGCGCTCGTTGAGGCTCTGGGTGTGAGCCGGGCGTCCGTCATTCGGTGGACTCGTGAACTGGAAGCTGCTGACATCATTAGCATTACGCGAGGGAGACGCGGCAACCGATACACACTCAAAACAGGAGTGGGATTACACGCTTCGACCGGTAACGTTGCTCTCTGATACCTCGATGAGGTAGACTCCGTACACGCAAAGACCTCCGCAAGCGGAGGTCTTCTTGGACGCAGAAGACTGGTTTGGCCGCCCTCTTCTGCTCCTGGGGGAGACCACATGCTAACACGCCCAGCACCCCTTGTTCAACCAGACGGGGGCCTAAGTGGCTGAGAAGTCGTGGAAGGTGGTCCGGTACGAGCTTCAGCAGAAGATCCTGCGAATCCCTCAGATCTCCATCGGCGCCAAACTTCTCTGGAGTGAGTTAGCGCTCAACTGGTGCTGGAATAGCCCTGAATGCTGTCCGCGCCAGCAAGCGATGGCGGTTGCCTTCATGGTCCACCCGAACTCGATCACCAAGTGGATCAACGAACTCATCGAGCTTGGGCTGATTTCCCGAGAAAAGATGGTCCGCAGCTACCGCTTCGTTCTCGCTACCGAGATCCCAGCAAAACTCCTCGACGAGGAGTGGCGGTTCAGCAACGTGGAGTTGACGCGGCGTGTCAAGAAAGGGATGACGCACCGTGTCGATACTCCTCAAAAAGAGGAGTGTGAATCCGAACCCGTGTCATCCCACTCCTCAAAAAGAGGATTGCCCACTCCTGTTAAAGAGGATTGGGAACCGGATTCACTCCTGAAAAAGAGGAGTGGCCACTCCTCAAAAAGAGGATTGTATATAAAGCCATCTAAAGGGAAGCCATCGGAAGAAGAGAAGCCAGATACAAGGGAAGAGCGCGAGTCTCGAAACTCGACTCACGCGCTCAAAGACGACGGGGATTCGATGGAGGTGGTGGGCGCTCGCTGCGCTCGCGCCTGTGAAGGGAGCGACTCGGTTGAAGACCCGGTTGACCCTTCAGACGAGAAACAAAGGACTTACGTGCCTGACGACACTCAACCTGCTGACCCATCAGATCTTATGGAAGATCCACCTCAGAAGCAGCCGAGGAAGAACCCTCGGCAGAAGCGAGGAGTCTCTGACGACATTCTCGGTCGTCCTCCTGGGAGGGGTCTGAGGAACGCAGGGAAGCCCCCTCACGGCACGAAGGTGATCCAAGCGGGTGATCCACCCACATGGAAGCCGAAGGACGTCCTGAGCCTTCTCAGAGGCGAGATCGAGGCGAAGTACGGGGCAGATGCCGTCAAGGTCATGCCCATGTCCCTGACCGGGGCAGATTCCGGCAAGGTCAAGAACGCGCTTCTGAACAAGTACGCACCCGACGTGGTGATGGCCATGATCCGAGTTCTGGTTTGGGACTGGGAGGTTGCCCGCACTGCTTGCTTCCCGTTCCGACCCCAGGTGAAGTACCCCACCGTCGAAGCGCTGGTGCAGTACCAGGAGACTCTCGCGGCAGCTACTCAGACAGGTCTCAACTACGACGGTGCGGTTCGAGGAAACCGGAAGACCTTCGCAAGTCGCTACTTGGCTAACGCCAAACCATCTGCTGCCGCGAACGATCCCTTCTGATCGAGGGTAGAACCTCATCAGAGGAGCAGCGATGAGTCGGATGCGAACACTCAGGAAGCAGGCGCCAGTTCTACTGGAGGCTACGAAGGAAGCGCTTCGGTATCTCCTTCGTCAGGATCCTCACACGCTGGAATCCGAGGAGAAGAAGCGTCAAGACCTCATGGCCGTGCTGAAGCAGGCCATCGATGCCGCCGAGCCTCCGGTCTTTGACGAACGAGAGACTTCGATGCGTTTGGTGATGACGCCTGCCTCATGGAGAGCGTTGGACAAGATCCTGACCGAGCGTGCGGACAGGAATCGAGACGACAAGATGGTTTACGACGCGGTCCACGAAGGTCTGAAGGAGAGCAAGCAGCGGATCTATGTCACTCTCCCGATCAATCACGTCGTGCTGCGTCGCCTGAAGTTCATCTTGAGCCACACTTCCACCTCGGATCAGGAGAAGTCCTTTAAGCGAATGGCTGCTGAGATCGAGAAGGACGGACTCTCAAAGAACCCAATGGAGATCCTCGCGCAGATGGGGCTCTGACGGTTGAATCACCTTCACGCGTCTTAGGAACGAATGGCCAAGCGATACCGAGAGTTCAAGAGGATCAACCTCACCGCGAAGATAGCTCGGTTCGTTCGAGAGTCGCTGGTCGACAAGACCTTCAACGATCACTACGCGAAGTGCCACCCGGACTTGGATACCTTTCCGGTGTGCTCCCATACCGTGAGTCAGTCACTTCAGGTTGCACGGCTGGTCGAAGCGCAGATCACGGTAGGGAAGAAGCGCGGCTACCTCGACATTCCCTGTCCTTGGTTCCAAGCGAATCCGCAGGCTCACATCAATCTTCTCGACACGCTGGTCTCACGGCTCAAGAGCTTCGCGGAGAAGATCAAGAATCCTCGAACCCAGGCTGCGACCCTTCGGATCTGCGAGGAGGTAGACGCCTACGCGCACCGCAACGCGATGGAGGTCATCGCCGAGCAGGTGGTGGACGTCGACTTCGAGGGCTAACCCTCGATCAAAGTCTCGGGCGTGTCCTTCGTCGGGACGTAGACGTTCAGGAAGTTCATGGGGATCCGGACGGATCCGTAGTCAGCGCACGCCGCGCAAGTTCCGAGCTTCGGGACGCGGCAGTCCGGGCAGGGGATCACCACGAACGAGCCCGCTGAAGTTCCCCCAAGAGGAGAAGAAAGCTCCACCGGCGGCGTGGGATCCAAGATCTCCACGTTCGCCGGCAGACAGTTCTCGCAGTAGACGTTGCCGTCGAGAAACTTCTTGAAGCGCAGCCGACCGAGAGGATTCTCAGCCGACTTACACTTCACGCAGGTTCGCATAGGCATGGGCCTACTCCGTTAGGTGTCCGATCAGCCGCGCCTGGCAGTCGATCACCTTCGTCTTGAGGATCTCTGTCTGAGACTTGAGCATCCTGGACAACATCGCCAACCGCTCCAAGTCGCCTGCCCGATGCGCTTCGGCCAGGTCAGCCCAGGTTACATCCTCGATGCTTCCCCCGTTACCTGGAGTTCCGGTGACGTCATCAAGCCGCAATCGCGCGGGGGTTGGCAGATCCGGCGTTTGATGAATCAGCGGTGGCGGCAGGACCAGGACGCCACCTTCGTCCTTGAGGTGAGTCAGGCAGACCTTCTTGGTGTTGGACCGCCAGCCCATCTTCTTGTCCTTGCGGCTGGACTTCGCGTCGGCGACGAACACCGCCAAGCCCACGCACCAGTCGCCGGCACAGCGACCTCCCTTGTTGCACTTGACCGGACCCTTCGAGGTCACGATCATCGTCTTTCCTCGCAGCTTGGCTTGGCCGAAGCTCTCCGCTACGACTACCGGGGTTCCCCGGGTCAAGCGCTGCTGCATCACCTTGTTCACCGTCTGAGCAGTCACGTTTAGACCTCCTTCGGTCTTGGTTTCTGTGTTCATCTACCCTCTTTCCCGTCATGTCGGTGAGGACTACCGTTAACTTTCCGCCCTCGTGCCTTACACAAGGGCGGAAATCTGTCGTCTTAGTAAAGGGCTCCCGCCTCGGAGAGGAAGACCCACACCTGGCACCCGGCGTTGTCTTTCAGGTCCCCGAAGAAGATCCGGAAAGCCGTCTGGGCGTTGCCGTTATCGGCGAGGTGTCCGTGCGCCTTGGTCCGGCAGATCCTCTTCCACTCCGCACAGTATCCCTTGAGAACGCCCTCGATTTGCTTGTCGTAGGCGTCGCCGAGGTCCCACTTGGACTTGCGGACCACGTTCAGCTTGCCGAGCCACTTCTCGGTGAACTGCGCGCAGCGCTTCGTGGAGCTATCGGCGTGGAAGCAAGGAGCCTCCAACTCGACGGGCTGAAGCCCGCGCACCTCTCGCTCTTCGACCTCTTGCACCGCAGAAGCCAGCGCTTCCATGGCGTTGACCTCGCGGTAGCCTCGCTGCTCCTTCTTTCGGAACTGCTCCACGCAGGCGCTCTTGGCTGCGCCGAAGGAGTAGGATCTGCCCCGCTTCTCCTGCCCGGCGGTGCCGATGCGGCCCCAGCGGAAGATCCACTCAGCCTTGCCGTCGGACTCAAGCTCGATAGCCTCGACCTCGTAGAACTTGTTGTTGGTACCGGCCTTCTTCTCACCGTACCGGGTGAAGCGCCTCAAGTCGTCCATGTTGATCCTCCTATGGTATCTACCCGCTTCTCTTGGTAGTCCGTCAAAGGTTCTCCGCTTCCACCCGTGCTATAACTGGGGTCATCATGCCGCCAAAGACCGAGCCAACCTTCGACTTGGAAGCAACCTTCAAGTCGATCCTCGAACAGCCAGACACGGTGATCCCTGCGGAGGATTACCCAGTGGATGGGGAATTCAACGCAGAGCAGCGCGCGACTCTTCAGAAGGTGCTTGAAGCCGAGCTTCCCTCTCCTGAAGAGATCGAGCAACGAGCAAAGCGCGCGGCACATAACGCAGAGATTCAGAAGAAGCGCGACGAGAAGCAAGCCAGGAAACGCGCTCGTCGTGAAGCTCAAGGTAAGAAACGGCGCAGGAGAAGGTGATGCCCAAAGCAAAGTCGAAGGCTAAGAAGAAGTCGAAGAAGGCTGCGGCTAAGAGGACCGTGACCTGCGGGAAGTGCAAGGAGCCGGGGCACAACTCCCGCTCATGCACAGGCGCGCGGAAGATCACATCCTCGAAGGACATCCCACCGCCTCCGATCAAGCCGGGCACCAAGACCAGGCTCACCAAGCCAGACCTGGTGGAGCCCGCGAAGCGCATGTCCACCGTCCCCAAGCGCGACGCGCCGACCGCCGACACCAGCGGATCACAGGCTGCGCCCTACCGCTGCGTGACATGCAACGCCGTTGCGATCCTGGTGATCGTGAGGGTGAAGGACTACGACGCCTCCTTCAAGAAGAAGAAGGAGATCTTCAAGGGCGAGATGCGCTGCGAGAAGTGCATGAACAAGCCCATTCCCAGCGACCTGATCCTCAAGTGGGGCGCTGCCCCCGGGGAAGTCGTTGAGATCCCCGAAGACGATGCCTAGGAGTTCAGGCGGTGCGCAGCAGCTTCGACGCGGAGATCGTATCCGCATCGTCAACGACTGCTACCGCCACTACCTTCGCGGTCTTGAGGGCTCAGTCACCTGTGTCCTGCACCACGCTGTGATCGTGGCGCTCGACAACGACCCTGTTCAACAGCAGAGAGTGCTCGGGACCAACACAGCACGAGGAGTGGACCAGACCCAGGGCATGTCCGCCCCGAAGCTCCCCAACGTCGCTCAACGACAGTTCATGTTCAACGAAGTCGAGAAGATCCCGCGATGACAGACTTCAGCGATCCTTCCTTTGCGGGAGGAGGGCGTCGCCGTCCTGCTGGGAGACCAAACCCCAAAAAGGGCACAGACAGTCTCAGCCATCTCAACTTCGCCAAGGGTACGCGGATCAAGGTGCTGGAGGACAACGGCAAGCGAGGTCTCCTCGGACTCGAAGGCGTTGTTGTGCAGAGCTTTCCAGGCAGCGTGGTGGTAGAGCTTGAGAATGATCCGCTTCTTCGGCATCGAGCGAACATGCAGGGCGGGTTCGAGCGTACAAGGCGCCAACCTCAACGTCACTTCAGGGTTACAGAGGTCGAACGAATTTCGAGCCCGCGGGCACAATGACCGGAAGCCCTTTTGTTTGTCCAACTTCAATCCCTCTAGGTACATAGGTGAGGAGGATCCGTGGCGATCTACGATCAAGAGATTCGAGTCAAGCGACGTGAGCGTGCTGAGGAACTGCTTCGACAGGGACTCAAGACGAGACAGATCGCTGAGCGCACTGGGTTGACCACGCGCTCGATCCTCCGACTCAAGAAGAAGTTGGAGAGCACCTATGTCGGAGCCCAAGCCGAGCACGCTCAAGTCTCATAGGCGTCGAAGCCCGATCTTCGTAGACGAGCCGATCCAATGGCACCTGCGTCACGGACGACATGACCGTTGTCCGTGGTGTGGTCTCCAGGAACTCGAACGGCGTGGGCCCAAGAAGAGGATCTGCGCCAACAATGCGTGCGGAGCTACCTTCGAGATCTCTGTTTCTCAACGCGACTGGCAAGACAGCAAGCTGCTCGGGTTCGAGGACAACTTGAAAATGAGCGGATCAGAGGAATTGTTCAACATCACGCCGAGGGGCGACGCGATTGAGGTCTACACCCTCAAGAACGCTCAGATTCGAAGCGATAGCGGGAGAGCTTACACCTACTTCACTCGATTTGCCTTGAGGTTGGACAGGACGGTCTTCTGGCACCGCCAAGGGAAGCTCCCAGAGCGTGACGACGCGCAGCCTGTGTGCGCCGGTGGGTCACCTTACTGGCGCGAGATCCTCAGCCTCGTGAAAGAAAAGGTCTGGGTTCCAGAGGAACCCCTCAACGCAATGGAGGTGATCGCAAAGGCGTACGGGACTGACGAGCCCATGTTCGCTATCATGGGCGCGTGATCTCCTTTGCAGCCAAGCTCCGTTCGGGCCAACAGTTCCTCGGCCTCGGCCTCTCCGAAGCTGATCTGGTCCGCCTCAAGACTGGGGAGCCAGTGGTCCTAGACCTCGCCTCTGTGGGTGTTGGTCTGTGGGTCAAGGAAGCGGACGGTTCTCGAACCTTCCTCCAGCCACGCGACTCCCACCTTCTCGTCATGTGCGGCGATCAGCCTGAAGACATCGGAGCGCTCCTCAAGGTTGATCTCTCCCAGTTGAAGAAGACTGGCTTTGCCTCAAAATCCACTTGAATCGAGTCGTAAGCCTCGTTGGTTTCAACCCAGTTATGCCCGCTTGCCGGCTTTATAGGCAAAGCCAAGAAGACATGATGGCAGCAGTCGCGTTCGCGCCCGGTGTCTTCTACGAGTGCAAAGGTAGGACGGACTTCCGCAAGGTCGATGTCGTACCAAATGGCGCGTTTGATCTCGCGCCCGGCGACCTCGTTCGCTGCTCTGACGTCGTGTTCAGACGAGGCGGCAAGGGTCGTGGCCGCTACGCCAAGCTCCACTACAGGTGGGGTGAGAAGGATCTAGTTCTCTATCACCGCGTGAGCAAGAACAACATCGGTTCGGGTGATTGGGAAGAACTCAACGAGATGATGGTCCTCGCCCTGGCGGACGTCTTACCATTGGACTAGAGTCAGCCCTACGCCCCTAGCAACCGAGCCCGCTGAAGTTCCCCCTGGTCAGGTGAGGATGTCTTCAACCCCTGTGATACCGAGCCCGCTGAAGACCATGCACATGGCTAAGCGGAAGATCCAGCAGCACCACGGGTGGGAGGGTTGTCTTCCAGTGGGTGACCCAGGGGATGGGTCGGGGTTTCCTTACGGGGGATTCTGGGAGGTCGAGGGCTACTACCAGTTGAGCAGGTCGCTGACTATCGAGGCTTCCGCTCCAACATCGGCTAATGCAGAGGGATCGGTTGGTGAAGTCTTCGACCCACCGCTTGTGTTGCCTGCCGACACTTACTATCTATGCGAAGCCGTCGAAGATCGCCCAATGTGCAGCGATGACGACTTCGTCTCGACAGGTCTTTTCGTTACACTACGCGCCCTCCACCCAGTGGATCAGCGGATTGTCCGCGTGAGGATCTGGCCTCACTCAATGTCAGGGTTCTCCTCTGTGGAGAACGCTATGGAAGTCATCGCACTCGCAGCAACAGGACTTACTCTGTGACAACAGCTACTCAGACCCGCCCCAAGAAGAAGAAGAAGGCAGCAGCCAAGAAGGACCCTGGAAAGACCAAGAAGCCCAAGTGGTCTCTTGTCACCTTCGCCAAGATCGAGAAGTGGCGAGTCAAGCTCGGCTTGTCCAAGTCCGGCATGGCTGAGGCGCTCGGTGTCACGAACTCCACGTTCCACAACTGGCGTCGTGGCACGACCGTCCCCCACCCCAACCAGCAGGAGGAGATCGTCCAGCGCATCGATGCACTGGAGAAGAACGCCGGTTCCAGCGAGGGAACGGGAGCAGTCCCCAGCAAGGGCCGCAAGCCGAAGAAGGCTGGCCGACAAGGAACGAAGCGAACCGGCACCGAGAACGCGAGCGTTTCTGGTGACGGAACCGACGGCCTCAACGGGAGCGGAGAGGGCGGCAGCGGACGTGCATCCCTGGCTCGCACCAACGGATCCGCTACCCGGCCTCCCCATCAGGGTGTAGTGCCACCGGGTACTCTTTTGAGTCATCCGAAGGTTCTCCGCGCCGACATCGCAGACATCACCGTCGCCTTCATCCAGTCGCAGAAGAAGGCGGTATCAGCGGGCTCAGTCGTGGAGTTCGTTCGGAGTCTGCGCGAGGTGTTGTAGCGGAGAACCTTCCGCGACACCGATAGAGAGACGGACAGAGAGGGCGATCCCAGCGTGGGGTCGCCCGCTCTGCATCTATCGGAGTTCGCCGCGCGTGGGCGCGGAGAACCTTGTCTCCCCTCGCTAGAGAGACAAGTAACAAGGGAGGATCAGCATGATCTATACGAACGACATTTCCACCGACAGCCAGTTGCACCCTCTGGTGCAGCTTGCGCTGTTCAACGCCGCAGTCGCCGCCGAGGCGGGGCATACCGTCACGGTCTGCCTCACCGCGCCCAAGGTGACCGACACCGCACCGCGTATCGGTGGCGGGCAGGACTACATGTCCCTGCCTGGTGTCTCGCCTGAGACGCAGATCGGCACCCTGAGCGTCCACCGCTACGTGGACAACGCGGGCAACCGCAAGCTCGACCGGGTGGACGGGCTGTATTTCAAGGTGAAGTCGATCACGCGAGCCAACGGGTTCCGGCCCTACGGCTGGGCGAGCATTCGCCCCTCGCAGATCACCGGCTTCATGCAGCTTGGTGTCGAGTCGCCCGAGCCTGAGATGGCTACGGCTGCTCTCGCCCAGGCTGCCCAGGCCCAGGCCCCCACCGTGGGGGCCTAGGCCATGACCCTCAACTACATCGTGAAGCTCATGCGCTGCTCAGGTAGTCGAGACGCCTCCGTTCCCTGCTCCTCCGACGCGGAGGTGCTGGAGGTCGTGAAGGACTGGCTGGACGGCACGCTGGATGTGGAGCACTACATCAAGATCGAGCGTACCGAGCAAGCGGACGACGGTCTATCCGAGGTTCGGCAGGAACGG
>Ga0307380_10009396_pt1 | contig 12412 bp, 8 predicted proteins | sample UN3MG_FD_202239 | JGI IMG/M metagenome (GOLD analysis project Ga0307380, IMG submission 202239) | Soil microbial communities from Risofladan, Vaasa, Finland - UN-3 | ecosystem: Environmental > Terrestrial > Soil > Coastal area > Acid sulfate soil | place: Finland: Risofladan, Vaasa | collected... | reverse complement strand
GGATCGGTGTTCGCGTACAACAATGCCGCGTGGAACTATGCCACCAAGAAGGAGCCGAACCTCCGCTACGCGCTGGGCTATGCCTTGAAAGCCAAGGAGCTCATGCCGGAAATGCACGCCCTGCGCGACACGCTCGGCTGGGTGCTCTACCTCAGCAAGGACCTCAAGAAGGCGCGGGAAGAGCTGAAGGTTGCCGCCGGCGGGATGAAGGACAACGGCTCAGTCCAGTACCACTATGCCGTGGTGCTCTCGGAGCTCGGTGAAAAAGAGCTGTCGATGAAGGTCCTCGATGCCATCGACAAACTCGAATTCCCGGAGAAGGCCGAGGCCCAGAAGTTGCTCGCGAAACTGAGGGGTGTGAAGAAATGAAGTTGGCATTGGGCTTTGGGCATTGGGCTTGTTGATCCGACCGATCCGACCGATCCGACTGATCTGGCCGATCCGCCTGAAGCCCATAGCCTGAAGCCCAAAGCCCAAAGCCTTTCACCTCAGATACGGCAGGTAGATCACCCGCGCCAGCGTAAAATAGGTGATGATCGTCAGGATGTCCACGATGCTGCTGATGAAGGGCGCGGACATCAGGGCGGGGTCGAGGCGGATTCTCTGAAAGAAGATCGGGAGCAGGGCGCCCAGCGCCTTGGCAAGCGTGACCGTGCCGGTCATGGCCAGGCCGACGGTCAGCCCGAGCCGCAGGTTCTGCAGGCCGCCCGGTACCAGCAGTGCCCGGGCCGCCGCAAACACTCCCAGCACGGTCCCCACCATCAGCCCAACCGCCAATTCCTTCAATACCACCCGTCGCACGTCTGAAAGCTGGATCTCGCCCGTCGAGAGGCCGCGGATCACCACGGCGGTTGTCTGGCTGCCAGCGTTGCCGCCGGAGCCCGAAAGCAGCGGCAGGAAGAACGCCAGGGCGATCGCCGTTGTCAGCTCCGCCTGGTACTGCTGCAGCAACGAGCTGGTGATCAGCCCCGTGCCCACCAGGATGAGCAGCCACGTGAGCCGCTGGCGGGCTACCTTCAGGATGTTTGCCCGCAGGTAGTCCATCGGCCGGCCGGCGGCGCCCAGCCGGTAGATGTCCTCGTCCGCTTCCTCTTCCACCACGTCGATCACGTCGTCGGCGGTGATGCGGCCGACCAGGCGCCCGGCGTCGTCGACCACGGGCACGGAAGCGATCTCGTATTTCGAGAAGATCTCGCCCAGCTTTTCCTGGTCGTCGGTCGCGTTCACCGTCACGATGTCGGTCTTCACGATGCTCCCGATTTTCTGGTCGGGCTTGGAGAGCAACAGGTCGCGCAGCGTGACGGAGCCGACCAGTCTGCGGTCGGCGTCGATCACGTAGATTTCGGAGCCGGTGTGCTCGCCGGGCGCCTGGCGTCGCAGCTCGCGGATGGCGGCCTCGACCGTGGCATCCAAGTTCACCACCGCGTATTCGGTGGTCATGACGGAGCCGGCGGTGCCTTCTTCGTAGGAGGCGAGGCGGGCGATGTCCAGCCGCTCCGCCCGCGCGATCAGCGGCAGAAGGCTGTCGGCCACCTCCTCCGGAAGCTCCTTCACCAGGTCCACGCGGGCGTCGGGGGCCATCCGCTCGATCACCTTCGCCATGTGGCCGCGCGGGATGTAGTTCACCAGGTCGCGCTGGACCTCCAGGTCCAGGTGCTCCACGAGGTCGGCAGTCTGCTGCTCGTCGAGCACCTTGACGACCTCGGCCACCTCCTCGGCGCCGGCGTCGGCCAGAAGGTCTGCCGCCTCTGCCGGGTGCAGCACGCGGTCCTTCAGGAGGTCAGCTATTTCCTGGGGTGAATTGGAATCCATCTAGTGTGCCTGATGAGTGGCTTTGGGCTTTGGGCTTTGGGCCGAACAGATCGGACAGATCGGACGGATCCGACGGATCCGACGGATCGGACGATGGAAATGCCGGCTCCCACGCCGCGCGCCGCAAGCCGCATGCCCCAAGGCCCAAAGCCCAAAGCCTAAAGCCTTTCCTACGCTTGCGCCTTGGGCAGTTGCGACAGGTCGAAGTTCGAACGCAGGTAGTTCAGTGTATCGGAGAGCGTGAGCCTGAGGCTTTCCTCTTCGTCACGCAGCACTGAATAGAGCCTGGTTTCCCAATCCAGGGTGGCCGCCTGTGTCAAGTGAGCGTAGACGTCGCGCAGCTTGGTGGCGTAGACGATCGCGTCGCGCAGCTCGGTCATGTTGCGAGCCGCGGGGCTGGTGGATTGCTCGATCCTGCGCATTATCTCCTCGAAGAGCATGCGGGCTGCGGCAGGTTCGACTTCGGGCGCGGCATTCCGGTCCAGCGCACGGGCCGCCTGCTCCATCCGTTCGGCGTGCCGCTCGTGCCGGCCGGCAACAGCCTGAAACGTCCGCTTCGCCAGCTCGTTGTCGCTGTGCTCCGACGCAACGGAGAAGTAGTCGGTCCCCTGCTTCTCCAGCACCATCGCCTGCTCGAGGGTATCCCGTGGTGACGCCGTTTTCTTTCCCATCCGAAGCTCCTTTCGGGCAATCCGTGCAGTATATCTGCCGCGCCCAATCAATTATAGAACAAATCGCGGCAAAATGCAAAAAACTGCGAGACAGGCTGCAGGCCATAGGCCACAGGCCACAGGCCACAGGCTACAGGAGAAGAGGAAACGAACATCGAGCACTGAACACCGAACGCCGAACACTGAACATCGAACATCGAACATCGAACATCGAACATCGAAAGAAGAGGGAGAGGTCAGCGGCCAACAGCCAACGATCAACGGGCAACGGGCAGCGGCCGGCGGAAGTCCCTGTTCATCGATCGAACGTTGAGCCTGACCGTTGGGTGTTGACTGTTGACTGCTGACTGCTGACCGTTGACCGCTGATTGTTGACCGCTGATTGTTGACCGCTGATTGTTGTTCGTTGCCCGTTGGTTGTTGCCCGTTTCTTCGTCCTTCGATGTTCGATGTTCGATGTTCAGTGTTCGATGTTTCTTGCTGCCTCCCTCCCACCTTCCTGTGAAATCCTGCGCCCGCCCCTCCGATACTTTCACTGTCCAATCTCACGGAAAATATTTCGATAGCAAGCAGCCGCGCGGTGCAGGTGCGCTTGCACTCTCGCCGGCGGATGCTTTGCTTGGTGCACCAGGGAGAACGAGGCATGCAGGCGATGAAACTCAGAGAATCGATCCGTCTGGAGAGCAGTGAATTCCGCAGGGCCGTGGCACGAGCAAGGAAAGTGTACGGCGACTGGTTGAACAAGTGCATGCGGGTGGCCGCGACGCCGCGGCACGCGGACGACGAGGAAGCCGACAGCGACCGCGACCACGATCCGCTCCCTGGCCATAGCTCGTCCTGACGGACGAGCAGGCTACAGGGAGGCAGGCTGCAGGCTGCAGGCTGCAGGAGAAGAAGACGAACACTGAACATTGAATTGAACATCGAACATCGAATGAAGAAGAAACCCGCTGGCCGCTGATCGTTGCCCGTTCAGTATTCGATGTTCGATGTTCGATGTTCGATGTTCGATGTTCGATGTTCAATGTTCAATGTTCAATGTTCGATGTTCGATGTTCAATGTTCGATGTTCAATGTTCAATGTTCGATGTTCAATGTTCAATGTTCAATGTTCAATGTTCGATGTTCGATGTTCATGGTTCTTCCTCTCCCCCTCCCGCCTCTCCTCCCTTCTTCCCATCCCCGCGTCCTCGCGTCCTACTCTTTCCTCATTCTCACTCCGTTCTCTTTCTCGCCGGCAGGACGATGGTGAACGTCGTCCCCTTCCCCACTTCGCTTTCCACCTCGATCTGCCCGCCGTGTTCGGCAATGATGCTGTAGCTGATGCTGAGGCCCAGGCCGGTGCCGCGCGGCTTGGTGGTGAAAAACGGATCGAATATCCGGTTCAGGTTCTCCTTCGGGATTCCCATGCCGTTGTCGGCGACCGCCACCTTCACGCCATCGCGATAGGCCCAGGTCGACACGATGATCTTGCCGCCTTCAGGCACCGCTTGCACCGCGTTCAGCAGGACGTTCAGGAACACCTGGTTCAGCCTTCCGGGCATGCAGTAAAGGCTGGGGAGCGGGCGGAAGTCGCGCAGCAGCTCCACGTTCTTGCTCTTGATGTCGTGCGTGAGGATGCTGATCGTCGTCTCGATGGCCTGGTTGATATCGGCTTCCTTCCACTCGGCTTCGCCGAGGCGGGCGAAGTCGAGCATGTCGCGCACGATCTTGCGGATGCGCTCGGTGCCTTCGATCGTGCGGCCGAAGATTCGCTCGAGGTTGGTCGCGATGTACTCGGTGTTCGCCCGCTGTGCTTCGTCCTCGGCAGCTTCAAACAGCGCCATTCGCCGGGCCGGGTCGCGCTCGTCCACCGCGCGCCGGAACGTCTTGTAGACGTCCAGGATCGTCTGGAAGTCGCGCCGCAGCACCACGAGGTTGTTGGAGACGAACGAAAGCGGGTTGTTGATCTCGTGCGAGACCCCGGCCGCCAGTTGGCCCAGTGCGGCGAGCTTTTCCGACTGGATGAGCTGCGACTGGATCTGGCGGAGCCGGCGGTTGGCTTCGGCGAGGCTTGCGGTTTCCTCGCGCACGCGCTGCTGCAGCACGAGGCTGAGCCGCTTGGCTGCTTCCGACTCGCGCCGCCGCTCGGTCACGTCGTACGCGATCACGCTCACCTGCGGCGCGTGCCCCGCTACCGTCCCCATGGCACGCATACGGAAATCCAGAAGCACCGGAGTGCCGTCCTTCCGGCGGCACCATGCCTCGATCGTCGTCGGCGTGCCGGCGATCGCCCGGTCGAGGTGCTCATCCATCGCCGCCACGAAATCGGGATTGACGAACATCGTCAGGGGCTTGCCCACCAGCTCATCCGGCTCGTAGGAGAGCACGTCGCGCGAAGCGTTGTTCACCGTCGCGATGCGCCGCGTTGCGGTATCCACCCTCAGGATGAGGTCGTGGGCATACTCGAACAGCTCGCGGAAGCGTTCCTCGCTCTGACGCAGCGATTCGACGGCCTCGTGTTCTTCGGTAATATCGACAGCCACCCCTTCGATGGAATCGGACTCGGGGTAGAGGACCGCCGAAAAGCGCGCCCAGAACGTCGAGCCATCCTTGCGGATCAGGTGCGCTTCGAACCCTGTGACTCGGCCGGCACGCCGGATCTCGTCAACCATCCGTGCCCGAGCGCGCGGGTCCACGTAGTGCTTCTCGAGCACGCATTCGGCGATCATCTGCTCGCGGCCGGCGTATCCGAGCATCTGCACGAACTTCTCGTTCGCGTCGAGCACCTCCCCCTTGGTCACCCGCACCCGCACCAGGCCCACCTGTGCGTTGTTGAAGAAATTGCGGTACTTCTCCTCGCTGTGCCGCAGTGCCTCTTCCGCCTGCCGCTGCTCGGTCACGTCGATCCCGGCGCCGACGACGTACTGCACCCTTCCCCGCTCGTCCCGTACGGCGGTGTTGGTCCAGGAGATCAGGCGGCGGGTGCCGTCCTTTGCCACCCAGTAATTCTTGCAGGTGCTTGGGAACGTTCCTGAGGCAATGTCCTCAAGCACGTGCTTCACGTCAACCTGGTGCTCGGGGGGGATGAGGAACCACAGCGTCTTGCCTTGCACCTCTCCGGCGGCATAGCCGGTGATGCGCTCGCAGGCGCGGTTGAAGCGAATAATGCGGCCATCGGTGTCGAGCACCACGACGGGGGCGCCCACGGTATTCAGCACGGTATTGATGAAGTCGCGCTCGTTGCGGAGGTCGGCTTCGATGCGCTCGCGCTCCCCGATCTCCTGCAGCAGCGCCGCCTGGATTCGCTTCAGATCGCTGATGTCGTGGCCGTAGATGTTCGCCGTATCTTCCACGGGCACGATGGTGAGCGAAAGCATGCGGTCATCATGCTGGAATTCCGCATCCTTGCGCGTGCGGGTGTGCAGCGCCTCGGCTACCCATTCGCACCAGGCGGCGGGCGCCGGTTTCAGCACGCCGGAGCCGCAGCTTTCCAGCATCTGCACGGCGGCGGGGTTGGCGTACACAACGATGCCTTCCGCCGAAACGCGGGCCACCGGATGCGGATTCCGGCACGGAAGCTCGCTCATGTCGACGATATCACGCAGCCTCTCCGAGGCCGCTTCATTCGTCTGGAGTTTTTCGTGGCGTTTCGGCATGGGAACCGCTTATTCTGCCTTGGTCCGCATTTGAGCGTCTATCGTCTGCATGTCATTGTATCTTGCCGGCGAGACATTTTCACCGGGATACCGCTTCCATGCCGAGTGGCGCATCCACGGGCCAGTGAAGGGCGGCCCGACGGCTATGCCGTTTCCGCCCGTTTCAGCGGGAGCCTGACGACGAACTCGGCGCCCTTGCCGGGCGTGCTGCGCACGTCGATGGTGCCCTCGTGCTCCTTGACGATGCCGTAGCTCACGCTCAGGCCCAGCCCGGTGCCCTCGCCGCGCGGGCGCGTGGTGAAGAACGGATCGAAGATCTTCCCCACGATCTCCTCGGGAATGCCGTGGCCGTCGTCGCGGACGTGGATGGCCGCCCAGCCGTCTTCGACTGCGGTGGAAACCCAGATGTGCCCTCGCTCGGGCACGGCCTGGATCGCGTTCATGATGATGTTGATCAGCACCTGGCTGATCTTGATCGGCGAGGCCGGGATGGGCGGCATTGCCCGGCAGTCCTTCACCACCTCGATCTGCTTGCGCTTCAGCTCGTAGGCGAGGATGCTCAGCGTGGTCTCGGCGAGCTGGCAGAGATCGGTCGGCTCCATCTGCGTCTCGCCGGTCCGCGAGAAATCGCGCAGGTCCTGCACGATCTTGCGGATGCGCTGCAGGCCGTCGGCCGTGCCGGCCAGCAATCTGTCGATCGCCGCCGCCGTTTCGGCGGCATCGATGCGTTGAGCGAGTTCTTCTGCCTCGGCCTGGAAGCGCTTGCGCTCAGATTCGTCCGTCGCCGCGGCCGCAGCCGCGTGCAGCTCCGACAGCTCGCCGAGCAGTGCCGTATCCCTCTTGATGACCTGGATGTTGTTGAGGACGTACGACAGAGGATTGTTGATCTCGTGCACCACGCCGGCGACGAGCTGGCCGAGCGAAGCCAGCTTCTCGGTCTGCACCAGGGCGGTCTGGGCGCTGCGAAGCTCGTTGTCGCGCGCCTGCAACTCGTCGTAGGCCTTCCGCAGCGATTCCGTGCGCTGGTCCACCTGCTGGTTCAGCAGATCAACGTCGTGCTCCAGATGGTGGTAGTACTCCTCCAGCTTGCCGGCCATCATGTTGACGTTGTGCTCGAGCTCGCCCATCTCGCCGACGCTCTGCCGGGGCACGCGACGGTTGAAATCGCCGCCGCCTATCGCCCGCGCCGCGTTCTGGATTCGCAGGAACGCCCGTGTCGCGCGGCTTCCGATCAACAGCGACCCGACCAGCCCGACCAGCCCCGCCGACGCGAAGATGATCGTGAAGATGCCGGTGATCTCGCGGACCTCGGCCAGCGCCAGGCTAGCCGGCTCCTCGGCGATGACCGCCCATCCCAGCCGCGTGCGCCTGCCCAACCCGAATACCCAATCTCCCTCCGGATTCCGGTAGTACATCATTCGCGTCACGTCCGACGGCGAAAGCTTCAGGGCCGCCGATACCACCTTGTACCCGCTGAGATCGGTTTGCTTCGACACCAGCGCAAAGGTGGGATGGGCAATGACAACCCCCTGCTGGTCAACCATGTACATGATCCGCCGCGGGCCGCGCAGCACCTCCGGCTGCTGGAACACCCGCCGCAGCGACACCTCAGCCACCAGCCCCCCCTCCAGCCGCCCCGCGTCATCGTAGCTGGGAACCGCCATGCTCATCAGCCGCTTCCCATCATCCGACACAAACGGCCGGCCGTAGTACATCTCGTCACGCAGGACTGCCTGCTGCTCCGGCGACCCGCCCAGGTCACGAAGCTGCTCCGGGAAGTAGACCTGCGTCAGCGATATCCGGGCTCGCTCCTTGCCGTTCACGTCCACGAACGACAACCCATCAACGTACGGCAGGCGATGGAGAAACAGCGACAGGTAGATCTCCAGCTCCCTGTCCGGCAGCGTGGCGAGGTTGGGATCGTAGATCGACGGCCGCAGGTCGAGCGAGATGCCCTTCAGCAGGTCGTCGAGCATGAAATCAACGTGCTCCGCCATGTTCCGGAGGTCATTGCCGGTGGTGCGAAGCTGCGCTCGCGTGGCAACCGTTGTGCTCAGGGCGAAGAACAGCAGCATCGGCACGATGATCGAAGCCATCACCGCCAGTGTCAGCCGCGTTCTCACCCGCTGATGCCATTTCATCCTGGGGGCATTCATTCCGTTCACCCTCATCGTATGATCAGGTCTGCCAGCTCGAACATCCGGGGCGGGAAAACCACGCCGATCTTCTGGGCCACTTTCATATTGAGGCACAACTCGAGCTGGGAGCCTTCCGGCAGCTCGATCGGCATCGTCTCGGGAGCGGAGCCCAGGAGTATTCGGTGAACAAGATGCGCGCCTTGAGCGCCGAAGCTGTTGGCGTTGGGGCCGAAGGATATGACAGCCCCCCCGTAGCATGCTTGCCTGTTGAAGCCGAATATCGGTACCCCAGCCCGAATGGCGGCAGGCGCGATGATGTCCTTGTGATGCTTGACCAGCAGGGGCGCGGGCGTGTACAGCAGCAACTGGTATTTGCCTGGGCCCATCGTTTCCGCGAAGTACCGCACGTCGGCGTCGCTGGTCAGGGCGATGGATTGGACGATCAGCCCCAGCTTCGGCCCGGTCTCCTCGCACAGCTTCATCCCTCTCGCGCTCGCCGGGTCCCGCGGCTCGTACAGCACCGTGATCGCCCGCACGTCGGGAAAGAAGAACGTGGCCAGTTGCATCCGCTTGGGGAGGCGTTCGGCATAGCCGGTGCGGATGCCGGTCGTGTTCGGCAGAGGTTCGGTGGGAGTTTTCGCGATGCCGAGCGACTCGGGATTCCCCACGGCCAGATAGACCACCGGCACCCCGGCCGATTCCGCCAGCGGCACGGCCGCAACGGCTTCCTCGCTGCCAAGCGCGCAGATCACCTTCGGATTCAGCCCGGCAAGCTCCCTGGCCAGCGAGTTCACCCGCGTCTCGTCGCCCTCCGCGTTCCTGACGACGTATCGGACGTCGACGTTCTCCTCTCGGCCGAATCGCCGAAGCCCGTCCTTCAGGCCGTCCAGGACCGGCTGCCTGCTGTCGTCGAGCATCAGGATTCCCACCGTCTGCATCGGCGGCGCCTTCCGTCCGCAGCCGTACAGCATCGTTGCCGCCAACGCCGTCAGCACCAACGCGGCCACGCATCTTCTGCTTGCCATTGCAGTTCTCCGTGAGGCGCAATGCGATCCGCCGAAACTGTTCCGGTCTAATCTTCGGCACCGGATGGCCAACGGCAACCGTTTTCACCCGGCCACGGCACGGTGAACGTGTTACGAGGGAAAGCATTTTGCTGGTTTGCAGGTGTGACTTCGGAGCAGATGGAGGCGCTCGGGTAGGGCGCTCGGGTGGGGCGCGCGGGGCACCGGCCCGTGCCCGGTCCGCCGCAGCAACTGACGCATCTCAATCATCGCCAACGGCACGTTGACATTTACTCAATGTGGCGGGATAGCAGGCGTGTCGAAAGGTGCCATTATGGCACATGGAAGGAGGGAGGAATCGGCTCCTGGAGGACATTTCCCCCATCCCCTTCCAGGAAGGCCCCAGAAGGCCCGTAGTCGCTCCAGGATCGCGTCCGACCGGCCATGAATGGTAAGGTAGCCAAACGCATAGCGCCTAGGCTCTACGAGCGTCCTAGCGGCCTAAATCGCAAACCTATATTGATCTTGCGCGTTATGGAGGAATGATATTCTTCTCACGCATGTCCGCGCGGATGGAACGAGGTGGCGCAGAATCTGTTCGCATCTGCCTCGCGCGCTTCTCAAAAACTCGAGCTCGGATCGTCACCGTGGGTCACCATCGTGTAGAGGCACAGGGGCCTGCAGGCGAGCGAGACAGAGCCGGTCTCGCGGGGGGCCGGCGAGCAGCGCGAATGCTTGTCGGCGCGCTCGATCAGCTCGGAGGCCGGTTCCGCCCCCGTGCGAGCGATCCGGCGCAGCAGCAGCTCGCGCCCGCTGCCCCAGGTGAGATCAAGCTCCGGCCGCCGCAGGCGTTCTTCCACGAGCAACTCCTGCACGCGGAATGCACGGCGGTTGCTCAGCAGCCTTGCAGCGGTCTCGCCGTCGGCGTGGTTCCCGGTGAACGCCCCGATCCGGCGGAGCGCCGCCACCGACATCAGCCGCGGCGCCAACCCGGCCGGCAAGCCATGGCAAAACGTGTAGTCGGCGTTTGATTTCACATGCTGCACGACCATGCGGTCGATGATGGCGGGATCAGCCAGGACGTGGCTGGCCGGAAGCCACACGAGCACGTCGGCCGAGCGCATGCCTGCGAGTTCCAGCACCCCGGCAAGCCAGCTCGAGCCTTGTGTCACGCATTCAATCCCGTCGCGGGTCATTGCCTCGCGGAGGCTCGCGGGTGCATCGGTCGCGGTGAGGGCGGTAATGGAATCGAGCGTCCGCGAGCGCTTCAGCCGCGCGATCAGCGTCGCAATGGCGTCGCCGCCAATGCCGCACAAGCCCGTCAGATCGATCGTTGCGGCCACGCCGGCCACAAGCTCGGACGCGAAGAACTTGCCATGCACCGCAGGCTTCAGCACCTCGCTGGCGGCCGTGACCGACACGGCACCGGCCGGCAGGCGCGAAATCGGGGCTTCGGTGGTTGATGGTGAATCCGGAGGGACTGCGGCCGCTTCAGTTGGGCTGCCGCCCGGGCTTCGAACCCTGTAGCCTGCAGCCGGCGGCCTGCAGCCTTCTTGGGTCGCAACGACTCCCTGAGTCGCAACGCCCGCCCCGGCCGCAATGATACGCTCGGCGGCGCGGAGGTTCTGCACCATCTCGCGGAAATCGCGGTGCGTGAGGAAATGGGCGGCGTCGTCTCGCCCGAAATAGCGTGCCAGCGCCAGATGCTGCCTGACCACGGCCCCGCCCGCCACCGCCACCATCACGCCCATCACGGCCGCCGGCACCGGTTGCCGGGCGGTCGTTTCGCATCCAAACAGCCCGGCCGGGCGAAACGACGACGGCCGCATCCGTTTGGCGATGCTGACCGAAGGATACAGTGGAACGGCATACAGGCCGCACGACGAAGTCTCCCCGGGCCAGCCGGCGGAGGCCCATTCGACCGAAACGAGCAGGCAATGCGGACGGCCTGCGAGCACCTCGGCGAGCACGCCGTCGGCCAGCGCCTCGGCGTCGGCGTGGAATACCTCGATTCCTGCCCCGGCCGCCCGGGCAATGAGGTCCGGATCGCCGGGAGTGTCGACGTGCGCCACTACCCGCAGGCCATGGTCGGCCGCGTAGCGCGCCATGGCAGGGGCAGCCCCGCAGGGCACTTCAACCGCGTCCGCTCCCGCCCGCTGCGCCGCAACGATATACGCTCGGGCCACGCGATCCGTCCACGAGCCCCAATAGCCCGGTGCTGCGATCACCGCCGTCCTCCGTCCGGCGGCGATCCACGCTGTGTCCGTCTGCTGCAAAGCACACTCCTCGTTGAACGATACCACGGAGAAGTTGTCAGTTGTCAGTTGCCGGCGGAGAAACGGCCATAGGGCAAATTCAGAATTCAGAGGGAAGCCGCATCGCCATTCTGAATTCTGCATTCTGGATTCTGACTTTACCCTGAAGCCTGCAGCTCAGTGTATCGTCTCGGAGCTTTCCGGCGGAGACTCCTCAGGCTGCGGCTTCTCCCGCTCGGCGCTCTCAGCGGCGGCTTTATTCTCCCGCTGGATCGCCAGATACACTTCCTTGCGATGGACGCTGAGGCTCTGCGGCGCCTGCACGCCGATCTTCACCTGGCTGCCGTGCAGCTCAAGGATCTTCACTTCCACATCATCGCCGAGGATGATGCTTTCACCCTTTCTACGCGTAAGCACCAGCATTCGCAACCTCCTTGTTGCTCTGAACGGTCCGAGGGGCAAAGTGATACCGTATGGGAAGCTCGTTGTCGGGCAGCACCACCTGCTTCGCGGAGCCGGTGCGGCGGTTCAGCACCACCGGCGCCCGCAGATTCGCCCGGATCTCCGCCGGGTTGTCTGAAAGCACCGTGATGCTCCACAACTGCACGTCATCCGCACCGCGAACACCCAGCGCGCCCGCCTCCGAACTGGGCAGCTCGATGTTGTAGTCATCCTTGATCTCGAACGGACTCACCACCGGAAAGACGACCGATGGGTCATCAATCGACTGCAGCCACTTCACGCACCTCCCCATGTCGATGAGAACGTACTTGATGAGGCCCGGGAACCCGATTACCGGCTGCAAGAATCGGATCACCTGGTCCTCCCGCACGTCGACCACACCAAACTTCTTCGTTTCGATTTTCATATCATCACCACCCGCATCCCGAGAGT
>Ga0307380_10009395_pt1 | contig 12412 bp, 11 predicted proteins | sample UN3MG_FD_202239 | JGI IMG/M metagenome (GOLD analysis project Ga0307380, IMG submission 202239) | Soil microbial communities from Risofladan, Vaasa, Finland - UN-3 | ecosystem: Environmental > Terrestrial > Soil > Coastal area > Acid sulfate soil | place: Finland: Risofladan, Vaasa | collected... | reverse complement strand
GACAGTGAATACGTTGCCTCTTTCATCGCCGGCGCTCCGGCCGACGATCCCGCCATCGTCGTGCTGGTCTCGGTGCGCAAGCCCAACCGGGCGCTCGGAAAAGGCTATACCGGCGGCGTTGTCGCCGCACCCGTCGCCGCTAAAATCATCGAAAGAACACTCAACTACCTCGGCGTACGATAAGATTTGCGATTTTCAATCAGCAATCACAAGACAGCAATCGCCAGCCTATTGCTCTTGTGATCTTATCGAGTGCTCCAGCCCGGAACCTCCGGATTGATCGACAGCTTTATGTCGTCCTTCGTACCCGGCTTGCCGTCGGGTCCAGGACTGAAGATTTTCTTGTTCTCGATATCAACAACATACTCATCACTATAAGCGCGTGCCTTCAGACTGACTTGCCTGCCCAGCCTCTTGTTGAGCACAATCTGAAAAAGATCATCCTTTATCCCCGTGGTGGGCATTTTTCCTAAACTTGCAGGGTAGCTGAATCCCGCCAACCTTTCGAGGGGATTATAACATCTGTAGAGCAAGGGGAGCGGTTTCTGGTCTCGGAACGACAACGACGGCTCGGCAAAAGGGTAGATATCTGGCCACACTGAAAATCGCTCTTTCGGCCCATTTGCCCGACCATCTGCGGCGTCTATCCAATCCTCGTAGAAATTCCGATACAACCTCAGCATGGAATTGCTCTTGAGCAGTGGAGTCTTGGCGCGTCCAATCTTGTCGGACGCACTTGAGACCACATGCTTCAGCAGGAAATACTCAGACAGTATGCCGTTCTGCAGTGACAGTTGCTCCGGTGTGACTGGTGTGAAGTGTTTGGCAAGTTGCTCAACCGATTCTTGGGAAGTCTGTGGATCGTTCACGATGGCATTTGCCGTCGCAATGTCAACTTCTATACACCAAAGACAGATCGCTTTGCCGGTAAATGGTCGCGCGTTCACACTAACTTTTCTGAGGACTGAATCCAGTTCGATCAAGTCAACTGTGACAGCATCAATCCCGCCCTGCTCTATTTGCAGATGGGCATAGATACAGTAGAGTTGGACGAGCTTGATGAGATTCCACCAACGCATGAATTCAAGACCGGCGTCAACTTTCGTCAGGTCGGCGATCTGAGGGAATTCGTTCAAGCGATGGATGATGTCTCTTGCTTTTTCAGCTCTCGCCCATGCTTGGTTAATTTCAGCGGCATGCTGGTTGACGGTTTCTGCGATTTGCGACACCGCCCCGTCCTCTATGATGCGGCTGACCTTGTCGATAACCTTGAGGTCTTCTTCGGTCAAGCACATGGCCGGAGAACCCGGAAGGCCGTTATCCTCGTCTATCAGGCTCTTGAGGATTTCAAAACTCTCAGCGTATTCGGCCGGCGCGGAACGGAAGTCGGCAATCGTATAATCGTTCGGTATTGGCGGCGCATCAAGACGCCATAGCATGAAGAAGGTACACGTCAGGACAACCGAGACAATCATCCCGGCCAGCGCCACAGGCAGGCCCTTGAGCCTGCCGCCGCTATTGGCGATTCTGATGATGCTCACAATAGCAACGACTATGGCCGGTATTCCCGCCAGCAAGAAAAACGGCAGGCTTAGAATCCCCAACACCAAAGATAGAATCGCCAGCTTGCTCGTGGTGGCCTTTGCCGGCTGTGGCGAATCAGCGATCTTCAAGACAAGACCGCATGAGCCGCAGCGTTGAGCGTCGTTTGGATTCTCATGACGACAGTTTGGGCATTGCATCAGTGTTCTCTGACCTCGGCAAAGGTTCAGTCAGGTTTCCAGTGCCGGCTATTCAATGCGTTCTTCTTGACGAATTCCACGTGCCCATCGACGAACAGGACGTTGCAGCCGTCGTCCTGGTGATTTTCGGTGGTCAGGATTTCGGGTCCGCCCACCTGGTTCCAGCCTGGATGGGTCTCGAAGAGCAGCACCATATCGGGCGGAGCGGAGGTCCCAAGCTCCGCCACGTTCTCGTTCATTGCATAATTGCAGGGGCCTTCGGCGGCGCCCCGGCACCGAAACGACCTGCGATCCACCGCCGCGTGCTCGACGAGCAGATCGCACCATTTCGAGCCTGTCGGATACTTGTCATCGTAATCGTTGGCGTAGATGAGCATGGCCTTGCCGAGGCCCGACATATTCGTGGTACACACCATTCGGAACGCGACTTGTCTGGTCCTCGCCAGCGCGGGCAATGTAATACCCAACAGCAGCGGCAATACGAAAACCCCCGCCACAACCGGGACCACGATGCCGGCGATGGCAAAGCCGTTGCCTTTCAATCGGCCGCCGCTGTTGGCGATCTTCACCAGACCCACGATACCTAAGATGATCGCGGGGATCGCCGTGAGGAAGAAGGTACAGAAGCTCACGATCCCAAGTATGAATGACGCAATCGCCAGCCCGCTGGTTTTGGCCACGCTGGCGGGCGCCACTGCGAACATAGCCGGCAGCAGCGAATTGCAATTGACGCATACCTGGGCGTTATCCGGATTTTCTTTGCCGCATCTTGGACAGTACATTTTGATTCTCCTTATCGCAAACCATCATGAACCAGAAACGAGTCCAGTTTGTCCCTGGGCTCACTTATTCCCACCACAGGCAGAGCGCCTTTTCGAATATCTGTGCCATCCCAGAAGGTGTAGATATTGTCATCGTTGACTCCGCAGAACGAGATCTTCTCGAAGGCTACGTGGCTGTCGAGGAACAGCACGTTTTGACCATCTTCCTTATGCTGGATGGCATTTCCGATCTTGACGGATTCTCTGCCGCCATAGGGAATAAACTGCGCGAACAGGCTGCTCTTGCCCTCTGAAGCAGGAGAGGCCATCCACGGATTCCTATCGGCCGCTACCGCCATCCCCGGCTCGTTACCTGTGGTCAGGGAAAAGTCACTGAACGGCTGGTGATACGCGTAGCTGCAATGCTTCGTCGGCTCCGGGCCGAAATCCCAAAGGTCGTTCGGGAGTCGGTCACCTGCGCCCTCGCGGGCGGGCTTAAACGGCGTCGCCCCGGCGTCGCCCTTGCAGATGTACGCCCCAAGGGGCAGCGAATAGCTATACTTGACCAGAAGGTAGAAGCTGGAGGTAATAGTTCCCTGACCTCCACTGCCGTCGGCGGCCAAGCCATAGGCATGGAATCGGTTAGGTGCGTCCCAGGCAGGTATTTTCGCGCCCCATTTGCTGTTCCGTCCGCCGGAGCGCGGCAGTTCATCGTCATAGTCGTTGCTGTAAACAAGCATAGACTTACCGATGCCGGACAGGTTCGTGCCACAGACCATCCGGAACGCATGCTCCCTCTCGTGTAGAACGGAAGGTATCAGAATCCCAGCGAACAGCAGTAGAACCACCGGACTGACGATACCGAGGATAGCAAAGGGTGTCCCGGTGAGTTTGCCGCCGCTCTTTTCTATGAGGATGAAACCAACAATGCCCAAAACTATGGCGGGTATGGCCGTCAGGCCGCATGTGAAAAGACTCAGGATGCCGAGGACAAAAGCTGCAATAGCCAGGCGGCTTGTTTTTGGCACAATATCTCCGGGGGGCAGAGGAGGTGGCGACAACTGCGCACCGCAGGGCCGACACAGTTGGGCATCATCCGGGTTTTCCACTCCGCATTTTGGACAGTGCATTTCTCATTCTCCCTTCGACCCATAATAAAAGACGTAGGGTGGGGCTGTGCCCCACCATTTCGGATCGGTGGGCCAAGGCCCACCCTACGATTCTATTTGTTGGCGTTTGTCATGCTGAACCCTTCGGCTGCGCTCAGGACAGGCTCCGTGAAGCATCTGGGCTGCGAATTGAGACGTAGGCCAGATTCTTCGGCTTCGCCTCAGAATGACAAACACTCAGGGGGTTATTCGGATAGGCTCTTAGTCCTTTCAATAATCCCGGAAATTCATCATCCAGGGGGGCCAGTCGCTCGGCTGAACGCCACCGGCCCTGGTCCACGGACCTTCCGTATCAAACTCGCGGTGCCATTTTAGCGTCCAGAGCTCCTTGATGCCCACCCTTCGGACGGACCAGTCCATGAAAACAGCATTGGAACATCCGCTGTGCCTGTCGATGCAGAAGCAGCCCATACCGCGCACAACGTGCTCAGAGCCGTCCCTTGAAGCACCCGGATGCTCCACGGGAGAGTCCGTGTCTTGTGGCCGGTCCGCAAACCACGCGGCATCCAGAAGCACCGGAATATTGCTTGCCCCTTTTGTTTTCGGCGTCTTCCAGTGATTCTCAACCGGCGCTTGGTTGACCGAGACCGTCTCTCGCTGCCCCGGATTGCAGATCCAGGCATTCAGCCCATAGCTGCCCGAATCATCGCCGATTCTCCAGGCCGCGAAAGAACTGTCGTGGCCTTCCGCATAAGGTTTCATGGCTTCGGGGCAGAAGACAAGCCGCTGATTGTCTCGATAGTAGGGCCTCAGCGGGTCCATCCACCAGCATCCCAGTGCATCCGTCTCGCGGCCAAAGAAATAGCCGTCATTGTCCTGCGTGTATAGCGAAAAGATGAGGCCCCATTGTTTAAGGTTGACCATACAGGCAGTCGTTCGGGCCTGGCTCTTGACCCGAGTGAGCACCGGGTACAGGGTCATCGTGAGTACGAATAGCAGGCAGAACACGAACACGGGAATAAGAATACCGAGCACGGCGAAGACTCTGCCGGTGAGCCTGCCGCCGCTCTTTTCTATGACGATGATACCCGCGATACCCAGAATGATTGCGATCAAGCCAACGGGGAAAATAGCAAAACTGACCACCGCCAGCACAAACGCAGCGATGGCCAGGCCGCTGGTCTTTGGCACAATCCCTCCGGGAGGCGGAGGGGGCGGTAGCAACTGCGCACCGCAAGCGCGACAGGCATGGGCATTATCGGGATTCTCTATTCCGCACTTAGGACAGTACATTTTCATTCTCCCTTCGACAAAAAATTGACCGGCAGCGCAATTCCACGACTCGCGTTAAGTCAATAATAGCTCTTCAGGCGAGATTAGCAACGACTTTTGATTTGAGATTTGAGATTTGAATCGTCAATCGTCAATTGGCAATCGGCAATTCTTTGCCGAGGTAGCCGGCTTCGATGCAGAACTGGATGATGTCGCGGGCTAAGGGGGCCGCGTCGCTCGAGCCGTGCTGGCCCCCCTCGACAATGACAGCGATGGCGATCTTTCGGGCGGTGCTGTCCTGGGCAAAGCCGGCGAACCAGGCGTGCTCGGGCTTCTCGGTCGAGCCGGTCTTGCCATAGACCTTCACGTCCTCGGCGGCGAGGGTAGCCAGGAAAGGCTGGAATTGCGTATAGGCGGTGCCGCTGACCTCATTGACCACGGCGCTCATCCCGTCATAAATCACGGCCAACGTCTCCAGGCGAATGCCGAGATCTCGTCCCTCGTCCCTCGACGGACGATCAATCGACGAGAACAGTTGTGGCGGCATATACACGCCGCCTCGCGCCAGAGCTGCCATGGCGTTAGCCACTTGCAGCGGCGTGACACGCAAACTGCCCTGACCGATGCCGAACATTCGCCTCTCGCGCGGCCAAAGCGGCGGCACATCATCAAAGCTCAGGATGTCACCTCGTGGACTCGTGCTGGAGATCGTCCCGGAGAACTGGCGGAAATTACGATTTTCGATTTTCGATCCATCGGCTCCGCTCGGGACAAGCTTTCGATTTTCGATTGGTTCTCCTAAATCATCAATCGTAAATCGTACATCCAAGACGTCGCGGCCGTAGCCGAATTTGAAGAGCCATTGCTGCAAAGCCAAAGGGTCGATGCGGTCGGCCAGGCGGGAGAAGTAGATGTTGCAACTGCCCTTGATGGCATTGCGAGCGGTGTTCGTCCACTGATTGTCATGACCGACGCCGCTGTATCTCCTGAAGATCCAGCAGTTGGGCCAGCCGTCCGGGGCGGCCTGCGGCGGGCAAGAGATGACCTCGTCGGCGGCAATCGCGCCCGTCTCAAGTCCGGCGATGAGAATCAGGGGCTTGACGACCGAGCCGGCGGGGTACTGGTCGCTATTGATCGCCCGGTTGATCAGCGGCTTGCGGGGGTCGGCGACGAGCTCGCCGTAGTCGTATCGGACGCGGTTCAAATCGTAAACCGGCAGCGAGACCAGCGCGAGGATGTCGCTCGTTCCAACCTCAACGACAACGGCGGACATTCCCGGCCCGCAGTTCGGATCGTGTGGATAGTGGGCCAGGTAATCTTCGATCCTGCGCTGCAGCTCGATATCGAGCGTCAGTGTAACATCGTCGCCGGGCTCGGTGTCGGTCTCGCTGACCAGCTCGCGATCTATGTCACGGACCCATTCGCCCCGCCGGCCGCGAAGGGCGCCCTCGCAGACGTATTCGACGCCGTCCTCGCGCCCGCAGACCTCTCCGTCGAGGTAGCTGAGCAGCCGGTCTTGCTCGAAGGGCTCTTTGTCCTGCTCTCGCCTCGCGGGCCCGACCCAGCCGATGGTATGGGCGGCCGCGGTACCGTAAGGATAAAGCCGGTGCTCGCGGGGCAGGATCCGCACGCCTTCGGTATCGATGAATTCCAATTGGGCGGCGAAGATGTCGTCGTCGGTTTGAAGCTCCACCAGCGGCCAGTCCCGGCGCATCTCCAGAATATCGACTTTGCTCGCAAGCTCGTGCCGTTTGGCGGGGTCGGGCTCCCTGGCCTCGAAGTCCGCGACGGCCACCGAAAGGGGGATGCCGCTGGGGTCCGGGTACTTGTCAAAGACGTCGGAATTCGGGAAGGCTCGCCGCCACGCCTGGAACACCCGGTTGTCCCAGACGATGTCGTTTATCCGCTGGATCTCGGCGGTGATTTGCGAAGGATCGGCCGCCTTGAACGCGGCGCATTTATTGATGATGCGCGCAAGGTCTTCGAGCTTGTCGTTGATTTGTTCTTTGGTTTGCTCGATGGCCTTATCCGAATCCGTCTGGCTGGCGGCGGCGTCAAGAAGGTTTTGCCGGACGCGTTCATCCAGGAAAGAGCCGAGCGTGTAGTTGATGTGCACCCAGAATCGGGCTTCGTCGGTCGCCAGGACCCGCCCGTTTCGGTCGAGGATCCTGCCCCGGATGGTCTTGAGCTGGGTCGATTGGCCTCTGAGGCGCTTGAGCTCGGCGATTTTCTCCTGAACGGACGAGGCGCTCAACAACTGCATCTGCGCCAGGCGAGCCACACAAACCGCCAGAAGCATGGTGCTGAAAATAACAAAAACTTTGACCCGTTTGCTGTACATAATTCGATTTCAGGGTGGGCCTTTCTGCTGCGGCGTCTTCAGCGCCGGCGGAGGCGCCCTGTTCGGATGCCTATCCACCAGGCCGACGGCGCCACTAAGAACGGCCCCACGAAGCCCGAGTACAGGGACGTTACCAACACCACGGCGAACATGCTTCTCGAAAGAGACTCGCCCGCCAGCACATGCGTCAGGACGCCGGCCAGAATCCCCATCACGAAAATCGCCAGGGCCTGATAGGGCAGTCTTCTGATGGCGATGACGCGATTCAGGTACGCCAGCAGAGTGCCGAATACGCCGAAACTGATCATGTGCGGGCCCATCGGTATCGGAGAACCGACCAGGTCGGCGGCGAAACCAATTATGAACGAGCTAATAATCGCATCCGAAGTATTCAAGTACGTCGCCGAAAAAACCAGCGCGATGAGCAACAAGTCCGGCTTGTTGTCCCAACGCGCCAACACGCCTTTTTGAAGAATCGTAACCGTAAGAATGAGAGCTGCAAAGCGAAACCATCGCATTCTGTTTCCCCAACCGGCACGAGCCGGGTCACTTTGGCGGATTTATGATAATCACCGCTACGTCTTCGAGCGACTTGATGTCACAGACCGGCGCAACAGTCAGATCCCAGACCGAAGCCATCTGGGTGTTTCTTTCACAGCGAACGACTTTTCCGACGATAATCGGGGCGTCCAGAAATCCCCCTTCCTTCAGGTTCTTCAGCGCGAAAACCTTCTCTTCGACTTTAACTTCCTTCTTGAGCGCCACAATTTTGGCGGCGTTGTTGCCGCTGCCGGTCATGATAGTTTTGATTCCGGCGACCTCGACGGGAATCCATGAGGTGGAATCCGTCACGAGCTTGACGTCGGCTTTGGCGATTTGCGGAAAGACTTCAGAAATGGTCCCGATGACGCTTTCGTCGCCCAGGACATACTGGCCTTTCATGAGGCCATCAGTCTTGCGGCAGTTTATCGTCATCTCGTTGCGCGATCCGTCGATGGTCTTGATGATGACGTCGGCCAGTGCAAAATCCGCACCTTCCCAAACAAACGTGTTATACAATCCGGACAGCTTCTCAAGCTTCCGGGTTTGTTCGTCCAGCGTTTGCTTGAGATTCTCGACATAATTGCGATATTGCGCCTCGCTGCGCTGCTTCGCCCCCTCGACCGACGGCGGTGTGCGCGCCGTCAGGGCGACGTTTCCCCCGATGCTCAAGGGCCAGCGAAAGATGTGTACGAAGGCAAGCTGGAACTTTCCCGTGAAATCGTGGGGCGCAAACAGCAATATCAGCCCGGTCAACATGAACCAGGTGAATAACATTTTCCTCGAGACTTTTGTCTGCTTCCTTGCCTTCATCGCACGTCGTGACGTTTCTCACGCGACGGGCATCTCGCCGCGGACGGTGACTCACTCCCATCCGTATTCACCGTGATCCATGGTGTCTTTCCACAGTTCCAAATTTTCCAAATAGACGCTGGTGCCACGGGCCACGCTGCTGAGCGGGTCGTCTACAATTTGCACCTTCAGGCCGGTCGCGTTGGCCAGAACGGTGTCCATCCCTCGCAGCAGTGAGCCGCCTCCGCAGATATGGATCCCATTGTCAATGAGGTCGGCCGCCAGCTCGGGCTCGGCCTTCTCCAGCGTCATGGTCACGGCGTCGATAATTGCGGCGACCGGATCGCGAAGGGACTCGCGGATTTCTTCGCTCGTGATGACGATCTTTCTGGGCAGGCCCGAGATGGTGTCGCGCCCGGCGATCTCCATCGTCAATTCCTCTTCCAGCGAAGCCGCCGAGCCGACCTGGATCTTGACTTTTTCGGCTCTTGCCTCCCCGATAAGCAGGTTGTAGGTCTTCTTGAGATGGTTGATGACCGCTTCGTCCATGTCGTCGCCGCCCATGCGGATGGACGTAGCGGTGGCAATGTCGGCCAGACTCATGATCGCCACTTCGGTGGTCCCCCCGCCGATATCGACAATCATCGAGGCCGTAGGGTCGGTGATGGGCAGTCCCGCTCCGATTCCCGCCGCCATCGGCTCATCCACCAGATAGACTTTGCGGGCGCCGGCCCGTTCGGCGCTGTCGATAACCGCCCTGCGCTCGACGGCGGTGATTCCGCTGGGTACGGCAATGACGACGCGCGGCCTGACGAGTCCGCCCCGACCGTGGACTTTGCGGATGAAATAGCTCAGCATCGCTTCGGTGATCTCGAAATCGCTGATCACGCCGTCTTTGAGGGGTCTTATCGCGCTAATCGAACCCGGCGTCTTGCCCAACATCTCACGCGCCACCAGACCGACGGCTTGGCCGTTATTGAGGACGATATTGGTGCCTTTGCGAACGGCAACCACGGAGGGTTCGTTGAGGACAATACCTTTGTCGCGGACACAAACGAGGGTCGAGCAGGTCCCGAGGTCGATACCCATGTCCATACTGAACCAGCCTAAGACTGTGTCCAACAGCACGTTCGACTCCTTTCTGAATTCCCCATACAAGCCTTTGCAGAGGCAAGAATCCCCGACTGGCTACAGCTCTATATAATTGTGGACAGCGGTACTGTCAATAGCGATTCGGCTACTGTATGCTGAAAATCGTCCCGTACTGAACGTAACACCTATAGGCCACAAAGACAGCCGTCGCAAGAACGGCACAGAATGCCAAAGCAAGAATGACCGTATAGAGATTGTCGGGTGCGATCAGCTTCTTTCCATGACTCGACACGGCAGGACTCATAGTTCAACCTCGAATAGGAGTTGATCCAAGCAAGTTAAGTTCTCACAGATTAGTGCGGACCTGGTCGCCGACTTTCGGCTGATTCTCGGCCCCTTCTTTAAGCAGATCGAGCCAGCCGACCGCATTTTCAGGCTCGACGTCCAGAATCACGACATCGCAAATGAATCTGTCGTCGCGCGTGGCATGAAACCTCATGCCTTTCTTGACGCCGTCGGCTTCACCGATGGATATATCGGCCAGCTTATTCGGCAAGTCCACCGTGGTGATCAACCCCTTCAAATCGATGTCCTTGGCCGCGGGTGCTATGCGTGCTTGCTCTGGCATCGCCGTAACGGGGACGGGCTCGGCGACAAGCTTGCCATACCCCTGCAACATCCGGTCGAGCTTGCTCTGCAACTCCGTCTTCTCTTCCAGCAATTGCTTCGCCTTGCCCTCCAGCACACTGATGATCTGCATTTTCTCCAGCAGGGCCGTTGAGGTCTGCTGGTGTTGCGCCTGCTCCCTGACCAAATCAGCCGTGGTGTTCTTCAACTTGGCTTCCGCCTCGCTTCTTAACTGATTGTTGACTTCGACCGTTTTGGAAAAATCCTTGGCTGCAGCTTCCCAACTGTCCTCTTTTCGCCGAGCGTCGTCTCTGTCGATCTCCGTCTGCTTCAGATCGGCGCGCAAACCGCTTATTTGCTCCTGGAGTGCAGCTATCTGCTTGCTCAGGGCCAGCTTCTCCTCATCCGTCCTGTTTTTCAGCTCGTTGAACTGACTGTTCGCGTTGTCCTCCGCCTCCTTTGCAGCCTGGTATCTCGTGCTCAGATCACTGTGCTTCTGCTTGTAATCCACTGCACCGGCCACGTACGTGACGACTATCCCGCAGAGAAAAATTGACGCGACCGTCAACAGAACGATTAAGACCTTTGTGAGCGTGCTCAAAGCAACCTCCTTTCAAGGAACCTGTAATCTCTTTTCTTACACCCTATAGCACATGCCGGAGCATCTCAGACGCACACAAACGTCCGAAAAAGTCATCGCCCTCATCCCAGACCGGCATCCAACCTTAGTACAACCTGCCGCCAGCCGTGAAATGGCAACCCAAGCCCTGGCACTTCTGTGCATACCACAATTTTACGCTTAAAACCCGGAAAGGTCAAGCCAAATTTGACAAATAGCCCAAATTAAAATCCGATGCGCCGTCGGACCGATGTCGGGTCTGATAACATACCGTTTTCCAAGGTCAAACTACATCAAGTCGCACTGAAAAACGGCCTTGGCCGCAGCGACACGAACATATTTTGACTCATTTTTCAGCAGTTGCGGCAAATACTTCGTCAGAGCCGGAGTACCGATTTGACCGATCGCCAGTGCCGTTAGGACGTTCATCCTTTCAGTCGCCTGCTTGTCCAGGCCGCCGGCGAGGTTCTTCTCAAAGACCTCCAGCACTTGCGGCTCACCAGTATGGTCTGAAAGCCTGCCAAGCTGTTCGGCCGCGGCCAACTGCACCTCCAGGACAGTGTCGTCCAGCTTCGTGATGAGGATATCTCTGGCTTGCGGCGTTCCCAGCGTCCCCAGCGCGCGGACGGCCAGCAAACGGTCATCGGCATAAGCACTGTAAACGAGCGCCCATAACCTCTTGAGGACCTCCTCGTCTCCGAGCCGGGCCCTGGCCTCCAGGGCCTGGAACCGGACTTTATCACTGGAGAATTTGTCTTCATGGGCCGTTTTGACAAACTTCAGGAATTGCCGGTCCCCGATTTTCCCGAGCAGTAAAACCGCGTTGGCTCTGACCGTCTGATCTTTGCTCTCGGCGCCTTCGACAACGACTCTGTAATAGTCTGTGGCCCCAAGCCTGCCCATCGCGTACGAGGCGGCAACAATAACATTTGAATCCTCGTCTTTCAGCAACGGACCGAGCAGCCCTTTCGCAGGCGCATACCGCAAATCGCCGACGGCCAAAGCCGCCGCAAATCTGACCGGCACAGTCGGATCCGTCAGCAGCCGCTGCACCTTGGGCATCAAATCGAGGCGCCCGGTAGTACCAACGACCTCGATCGCGTTCACCCTGACCACCGGGTCACTGTCGGCCAGGGCCTCATCGATGACGTGCTTGGCCTCCGCCCGGGCCGAAGCGACATTCGTGACATAGAAATCGCCCAGCAGGGATTGTGACGAGTCGTTGCAGCCGACGGGGATTGTTGCCAGGCAGGCCACGAGCAAGACGTAGTGAATCGAAGCGGTTGTACTTGTGTGCTTGTTTGTCATTTGATCACCTTGCCAAACGCTTTCTCTTGTTTACGGCCTTGAAGAAACCTTACCGAAAGCGGCACTATTATGAGCAGAATGACGCAAAGCTCACAACAAAAATCCAGCCATTGACCGTATTTGCTGAAGAAAGTCGTCCTCCGGTCAACGGGAACCCTGTCGCTGAACCATCCGGGCATACCCGTTCGAGCCATCGCCTTTCGCGGCAG
>Ga0307380_10009393_pt1 | contig 12413 bp, 16 predicted proteins | sample UN3MG_FD_202239 | JGI IMG/M metagenome (GOLD analysis project Ga0307380, IMG submission 202239) | Soil microbial communities from Risofladan, Vaasa, Finland - UN-3 | ecosystem: Environmental > Terrestrial > Soil > Coastal area > Acid sulfate soil | place: Finland: Risofladan, Vaasa | collected... | reverse complement strand
TGATCCTCAAAACTTCCTTGAGGACTTTTGTCATTTCTGATTGCAAAAACGGCGTGGCGCAATAAAGGCAGGTATCGTTGTGGGTGTATTCGTTGCTACCACATAAGCAGGAGCCATGTTTAGAAGTTTGGTCGTTCGTCATTTTGATTCTCCTTGAATTGCGAACCGGCCGAACCGGACCTGCAAAAGATAAATGTGGATTCCGTTTGAGCATTCTGCGATACAGAGTTGTTTCTTTCCTTGGCGCACCCAGGTATCGCCGTTGGCGTTGGTAGTAAACCAGCCAGTGTGCTGCGATTCATAAAGGGTCGAATGTAGGTGGTTGGTGGTTTGAACTACCCCGCCCTCGGCGAGGTGGTCATTGATCTTGTCTGCAAGGGTTTGAAACATGGATGTGCTTTTCATGTTACTTGGTCTCCTGGGCAGGGTGTGTTTGGCTGCCTCTTTCTGTGCCTCATTATACACTAATAATAATAATTGTCAAGAGACTAGCAAAAATAAGGTTCAATTCAAGCTACCTTCCCAGTCCAAACCAAAGTAAGCGTTGACGGCCTTGACCGAAACAGGGTTGCCTTTGTAGAGCACCCACCCTCTAACATACCCACGCTCGCCATCTTTCCAGATGTCTCTGACAGTTTTTATGAGATGCCGAGCCGTGCGGCGAGTAGTATCAGCAGAGGTTCCTTTGGCAGACTTTTGGTGGCTGGAATAGAGTGTCACCGATTGTCGTTTTTGATTGGTCATGTAGACCTCCTGATCTAACGCCTCATTAGAAGTCAAGGCGGAAAAACTTGTTTGAACTAATTTTTTTAGTTTTGATTCTCCTTTGATCACTTCATAATAGTTGTGGAGATCCCGGTTGTTCAAATCTTCGGCTGATTGTATCCAGCCTTTTAGATGCCGCCCACAAACTGTTCTGTGTATCGCCGGTGGCCCCTCCATTGTACCCATGCAATTGTCGGGGTGACGTAAAACGATGTACTTTCCAGGTGCAGTGCAAAAGGCATGGTCTGATTGAAGACTCTCTATAAAGCATCCGCATGTTTCTGTTGTGTTGGTGGTGGTGCTGTTCATTTGGATTCTCCGTTGATTGATTCAACATGTGCATTCTTGAAAATTTGTGGGCGGCAATATTGACTGCAAGACGTTCCCTTTTGTGCGAGTGATTCACTGCCATGCCATGACACAACAAGCTGATAATTTCTCAGTGCTTGTTGTTCTAGTGTTTCAGTTTTGTTCTTTGCCGCTGCTGTATAAGAGGACACTGCCGCCCCTGTTGCGTTATCCAATGACAACTCACGAAGTGCATTGATGTCATAAGAAGCTACAACCACATGTGTGAAATGCTTGGTGGTTTTCTTGGTGAAGGTGTCACCACTTCCGGTGATGTGTGTCAGGGTCTTTTTGGTTTTCTTGGTGGTCATCAATTCCCCCAGTGCTTGTGAAATTTCGATTGCGGTTCTGCTGATCATGTCGATTCCCCTTTTCAATATCCTAAGAGTACCATAAAATATATTAACTGTCAAGTTCTTTAATCCCTAACAAAGTCTCGAAGCCCTACCACATTTTAAGGTTTTTGTCAACAGAAAAAAAAGAAGATAATAGGGAATAGCTATACTTGTGTTTGGAGAAACAACGCCCATGAAATTCAACCTTATACCTTTACGAGAACAAAAAACGCTCGATCACCCTGAAGGCAATCACGGGCTCTTCGGAAGGCTACTCTTCAAAAAAGCAGAAGTGGCATATGGTCAGGCCATGGAAGGAATGGAAACCTTAGACAATGAGCCGCTTCCTATTGTGGAAGATGCTGCCTTATCTTGGGATGAAATGGATGCCATGATTATTGACATGAAAAAACAAGCGTCCCAGTATAAAAGACAGCTAACACACATTGCTAAAAAGACAAGAGAAAATCTTGGATTTGTTGGTGCCTATCTAATCTACGATGGGACAACTAACTACAACAAATGGAAAGAGGAAATGTACAAACTCTTTGGCGAGGAAGGTATTAAACCGGAAGCCAAAGGATTGTTCAGCCTTTCGAAAAAGATTCTTAAGAAATTTTTAACTAGGACAGAAAAAAACTTACCCAACACAACCAAGCTATTAGAACTTTGGGAAGCAGGTAAGGCCAGAGGCGAATGGTATGACTTTGCCAAAGCTGAACTGTTTAAATTCTTTGGTGATGACACAGACCTAATGATTGATTTTATTGCCGCCACCTCTCCCCAAAGAAAAGTAAAGCATAACTTGAAGATTGCCTTAAACGCTTTTGCCCAGTATAAAACCGGGGAAGAAGTAACCGGAGAGATGCCAGCCCATACCCTGAATCTTCAAAGAGTTGTTAAAGGTCAAGAACTTAGTGGTCCCAAGGTTGGTAACTTTGCCAGAGCCCTTAAAGGAGATGTCAACGCAGTAGCCATAGATAGCTGGATGTTAAAGATCTTTGGTTTTCCTGCGAGCATTAATGACACTGATTATCGATTCTTAGAAAAGACAATTCAAACTTTAGCTAAAAAACTTGGAACCACTCCAAGAATCTTGCAGGCAGCACTTTGGTTTGGGGCAAAACTTCACGCAGGTAAGGGCGATGATCAAGATCAGCCTTATCATGAAATACTTGGAGACATGATTAAAAAAGGTGAAATTCCCGATGACATTCTTCAACACATTAAAGGACAATCATAATGGCAAGCCTCGGACCTTTCAAGCGTTCCCTTCCTAGTTCTGAAGGTCTTAAGCTTATCATTCAAGACCTCACCAATCTCGTTCTCACTACACAAGGAGAACGTTTGTGGAGAGCAGGATTGGGAATTGGAACTAGAGAAGTCTTGTTTGATCCCGCTGATGAAGTCACAAGGTCAATCATTAAACGTAGACTTGAAAAACAGATTCCACAAATTGATCCCAGAATAATTGTGCAAGACATCCAACTTGAGTACGACCTTGATGTTGAAATTCCCACATTAAATATCGCAATCTTTATTGCACAAATAAGTGATCCTGCTGCTATTGAACGCATAGATCTGCTTCTTCCTATTGGAGGATAATCCGTGAAACTGAGACTGTCCAAGTTATACAGAGAAGCCGTTACTGGTCCTGATGAAGTATTTACAAATACTTATGGAGATCAATTTAAAGTTGATTCTTTAGTTACAGGTACAAATCAAGATCGGGCTGGTAAGATCATAGACTTCAGGACAGACACGCTTGCCGAGGTTGAATGGTCCAATGAAGAGGAAGAAGCTGTTCTTATTGATTTCTTGAACCCAATTACACAAGCTGAGTATGCCAAGGTTCAATACAACGAAGAAAAAATAATTGAAGACTTAATTGAAAAGATTGAAGATGAAGTCAAAATTTATGCAGAAAACAGGGCATTTTCTGAGTTTGTTAGTTCCAACACGGATTACGGAGAAGACCCAGGAAACAACGATGAGTATGAATACGAGGGTGAACCTTTTGAATCTCTTGGATACGATGTAGTAAATGAAACAGACATGGATACTGAAAAGTTTTACTTTTTAAAACTCATAGACTATTTCGAGTTTGCAGACCCCGATGATTACGTGCAAGTTCTTATGCGCTTCAGTAAAACTTCTGCAAGTGTTCCCGAAAGTGATATTGAACCAGAACTAGGTATGATTGTTAATACTCGGTATGATAGCTCTACCAGCTACAACCCTCCAGAATTTGACAAAGAAGATATGGTTTCCGCCATTGAAGAGATAATATCTAGAAAAGGATCAAGTACTCTATACGATTCTTTTTCAGAGAACATGAAAGAAAACTTTTACAAGGCTTTGTTTGAAGAAGTAGATATTTCCGGTGAATACGATGATGATTCTCTTAATTACATGGGAAAATCATTCGAATACGATGCTAAACTTTACTTGCCCAATGAAGCAATCGAGGCAGCTATAGATCGTTATGCTGAAGAAAATGAACTTCAAGACCTTGAAAAGGCTTTCATCATTGACGCCTACAACGATCTCATAGGAGCGGAATAATGAAAGTCACTCTCCTAGAAGAATCGTTTAATTTTGATTTTGAAGATGGTAATGGTCCTGTTCCCGCCCATAAGCATCGCCAAGGTGGTGGAACTGTCGCAGATACTGCCACTGTCTCCGGTGACGCCCTTGTTCAACCAGGGGCATGGATATTTGGAAATGCCATTGTAAAAAGTGGTGCTCACATATACGCAGGTAAAGTCTTTGGGGATGCTATCATTGGAGGCGATGCTGAGATAGAAGGTTCGGAAGCAGAAGTTTTTGGCAATGCCAGAGTAATGGCAGGTACTGTACTAGGCAAAGTTTCTGGTAACTCTCGAATGTGGGGTGGTTCAGTTGATATCGGTGGTGCTCTTTTAGGTAACTCTTTAATATTTACTGACCTCATTGACACGGTAGTTACAGATCACGTAGAAAGTTATTCTCCAAAAACTAGCAAGGTTGGTGGAACGCCAGCAATAGCTGATGCCGGTGTAAGACCTGAGTTCACTATTGATCCAAAATACTTTAAGCAGTATCACTTTTTAAAGCATCTGCTTACCAGTATGCAAAGCGAGAATCTAGAAAGCATTACTCAAAAAGAAGTAAAGAACAGGTACAAGAAACTATTTTCCAGAATTAAAATTAGTGCCTACTTTCCCGCCCCTAAAATGGTTACAGCAGACATAGAAAAACTCATGTCAACTATAGAAGACAAACACTCTAATAAGCTTGGATATTCTACTTGGAGAGGACCACAGAAAATTGTCTCCAAGAAACAAACAGTTCTTCAAAACGATGCTTTAGAGTCGCTTCTTAAAAAAGAAAGACAGGAAAACCGAGCACTAGAACTTATTTATGATTACTTGATTACTCGCTTTTACATCTCAAGTCATCCTGCAACAAAAGATAAAACATTAAGTTGGGCCAGGGTAATCCCTTACACGGTTGAAGAGGAAAAATATTTATTCGTAGATGAAATTCAAAGCGATATTTTCACGGGGATAAAGAACCTGAGAGATTCGCCAGAATTTTCGGATTTTCTTTCTAAACAAAAAAGATTACTAACAGATGTTGATGGGGTACCTCCTGAAGATATCACGCCTGAAAGCATTACAGAACAAATTGACCTAATCATAAAGGCTCTAAAGTTCTGGCCAATTCGTCAGTACAACATTATTAAAGCTTATGCAAAGAATAATAACTTTGCTAAGATTGTGATAATCAACCCAAAAATGAAAGAAAGAATATCTCACTTAAACGCTAAAGCAGCTAACATCTTCTACAACACTATTCCTTCTAAGTTGAACTTCAACAAAGAAACAATTGAATATCCAACCGGAAAAGAAGAAGAAGCATACGTGTGGGATCTTGAGCAAAAGAAAGTCTTTGAAAAACGAGAGCAGAAATGAAACTGAGGCTTATCTCTTTGTTCGAAGATGAAAAAATGACTGGGCTTCCAGGCATGATCGTAAAGAATATTCCAGGCGGTAAACTGTACGGTTTAAAAGGGGAAAAATTCCAGTCAGGAAATTTTCAGAACTTCATGAAAATGATGAAACGAATTGACCTGCTTAGACCTGTTGTTCATTTAGTAAAGCAAGCTTTAGGACAAGGCGTTAGAGTTGAGAAAAGTTCTAAGTCAGAAGCCGCCTACCTTTCCAACAAAGGAGTAAGAGTTAGAGTTGCAGTCCACGAACCAAATCCCAGGAATCGCTCATCTTTTAACGACATATGGTTAAATCCTCTTGCTTCGGGTTATTCTCCTAGCAAGGCAAAAGAACTAATTCTTACAGCCTTAGAAAAAGTAAAAAGAAATCCTTCGGCAAAGATGTACAAGTTCAACTTATACCCTAACGTAATTGCAGAAAAAACCGAAGAACCAATCTTTGAATCGGTAACTGAAGACTACAAACTTTCCAAGACAGGAAAACAAGGATACACCATTAGTACTGATTTTGGATATCTACAATTCAAAATCAAAGACGGAAAAGCAACAAGCTTAAACATTGAAATCTTTCCGGAGTATAGAGACCAAGGAAAATCTAAAGAACTTCTACAACACTTTAAAGAAGTACTGAAAGATAAAAGCATCGATACAATTGAAAGCACTATCATTAGTAAGTGGGCTCTTAAGGCTAGACTAAGAATGTTTCCGGACTCTGAGATTCTCGATTCTGACACAGGAGAAGGTATCTCCTATGAGGATCTTATGGATGAAGATATTGACAAGCATGGACACTGGGAAGATAGATCAAATGTTTTAGTGAGAAGCAAGATATGAAACTGAGACTAATTGACTTAGCAAACAAAGAAAAATCACCTAAGCAATTTTTTTATCATGTTACTTATACAGAAAATGTTCCAAGTATTTTAAAGCATGGGCTTCTCCCAAAAACACCGGACGATATGGCAGACATACAAGGAGTATACCTTTTTAAATCGTTAGAAGATGTTGAAACTGCTTTGCTTAATTGGCTCGGAGAAAGAATGGACGAAACTAAAGCAGGAACCTTATTACGTATAGATTCTGAGTTTATCTCTTCTGTTGAGACTGGAGCAGGATATGAAGTTCGTGTAACCGAACCTATTCCTCCTGAAGCAATAAAAGTATTGAACACGGACATATAATGAGTTTAAAGGTAAGCAAGATATGAAACTAAGATTAATCAAACTAGAAGACAGCCTTCCCGGTGGTTTAGCAGATGATATGACAGAAGACATGTTTGATCCTGAACAACTCACAAAAGGAATTAAGGTAGAGCTAGAGCATACAAACGAGGAAGATCTAGCTAAGGAAATTGCTATGGATCATTTAGCAGAAGATCCTTATTACTACGACAAACTAGAAAAGATTGAAGCCTAATGAAGTTAAGAATTATACTAGAGCAAATCTTACGAGAGGCCAAAGAAGATTGGCTTCGTAAGCAAGGATATCTAGAAGAGATTATTAAGTTTGCTGTGGCCATAGACCCGAGAAAATACACCGTATGGATCGCAAATCAATTGAAGGCTATAGAAGACGTGTTTCCTCTTACGGCGGCGCAAGAAAGAGTAACTAAAGATAACTTTAAAAAGATTATTGATTGGGCCAATGCTGAGAATCCTGACTTATTTAAATACACCTATAGAAAGGCATTCACTGAAGCCGGGGAATGGCACAAACAATTCACAGCTAAGGAACTTCAACTCAAGTCCAGAGTATCTGTAAAAGATTATCCAGATGGTTTTGCTTGGGCTAAAATTTCCTCCGCTGAAGAATGTGAAGAAGAAGGCGATGCTATGGGGCATTGTGCTGCGGGTTACTGGGGTCAGATTGCCAGAGGGAGTGCCAACCTATACTCTCTTCGTGATAAAGGCAATAGTCCACATGTAACAATTGAAATGGACGGAGACAATAAAACAGTTCATCAAATTAAAGGAAAGCAGAATGACAAGCCTGATGGGAAATACCACAAGTATATTATCGATTTCTTAGCCACAGTAATAAAGCCTGAAAAGAATAATATGGGTTATCAAGACTTTGACCTGGCTGACGTTGATGATGTTGAATTATTCAAAAATGCATACAACACTGTTCCCGTTCTTAGAACTAGTGATGCGGCCTTCAAAGGTATCTCTCTGAAAATACTGAACCCTAAAGAAGCCTTCCCAAATTCTATGGGAAAAAATTTAGATGAGAACGGTATATTTGTTAAGTTTTTCGTAGAAGATATTGCCCATTATTTAGTGATTGATGTCCCAGATTTTATAACAGATGGCCACGTAGAAACCTATTATGATTCACCAAGTCAAACCGAAGGATACGATGAACTAGATGAGGGTAACAAAAAACTTTTAAGCGAGTATATAAAGTATCTCGATCTTGTAGACGATGACGATTACGAAGACGATGAAGAGTTGATTTCAAATCATGATGACTTAGAGCCTGTAAGAGATGCTCTCGAAGGTGGAATGCGAGACGGGTACGAATCAGGATTATACGATGAGCTTTATAAGTCATTTCTTTACCAAGTAGAAAGGGGTGTTGAAAGTTCAAGCGATCTTGTAACAGCATCTTACGACAAGGGAGAGTTTACCCTAAATATTACTTACGATGATCTTGGAAACCTTGAAAACGATGAAGGGTCTTATTTTCCCGAAGACGGTGACGCAAGTTCTTTTAAGGACTTTTTCTCAGAATTTATTGGCAAGATAAACTTAAACTTTGATTACATACATGGTTACACAGATTACGAAGTCTTTAATGAGAGATTTTCTGAGCTTTTATACGATCAGGATAATGACTTCCGGAAACACATGAAAGCTAAAAAGGAACTAGAAGATGAAACTAGTATTAACTAAACTTAAAGAAGACGTTGGAGATACATTAAGCCTTACTCATTCTTCAGAGGTCATTGAGCTTGCTATAGAAATAACTGAAAACTATCACGATGTTTATGCATATTATGTTGCCGATTTCATTGAGGAGCTTAAGGAAGAAGGCATGACAGTCTTCGATGAGAAGGCTCTCAAAAAAAGAATGATCTTGATTCTTTCCTGGGCAGTAGAAGAAAGAATTGATCTTGATGATATAAAGTTTAATGAAGCCGATAAGCAAGCCAAACAATATTTTGGGTTCTAAAATGAAACTCAAAATGATCTCACTCTTAGAAGAAAAAAGCAAAGATGTAATAGCCTTTGCTGTGAGTGCTCACAGAGGACAGAAGTATGGAAAGGCTCCTAGCCTAAGAAGTGAAAAAACATCTCTTCGATATTGTATTCGGAATCTTGGCAGTCTCTGCCCTATTTAGTCCAGCTTTGTTTCTATCTTTTATAGGGCTCATTTTATTATGCTGGACAATAAAAACCGTTATAAAACGATAGCTACCTTTTTCTTTTATCGGGGAAAAGATAATCGATATAGGCCGTTATCAAAAGAAACGCACCTATCCCAATTAGTATCTTTAAAAACATTGTATAACTAAAAAGTATTAGCTACTTAGTTTATTACCTGTGGGGCACATGTTCCAGGGCCAGGTAGTTCTTGACCACCAGCACAGCAAACAATGTCACCATGGTTTAGATGTCCTGCAAGTTTATTACCAGAGATGCACATTGTAATAACAGGTGCATTTGGACTAGCCTGATGGAAAACTTTGAACGATCCTTTTGGACAGTTACAAAACCACGGCTTAGGATCTGGCAATGTTGGGTCATCTGTTGCATTAACCCCAGTTGAATTAGCATAAAGTACGCTACCAACAGCCATAAGAATGGCCATTATTAGCCCACCACTAAGAATTATTCTTTTCATCTTCTATTCCTCCTATTTTGAAGAATTATTTGTTACTATACTATCTTCTATATTTTTACGCATTTAGAAGATAATAACAATAGGAGTTAACATGTTATTAGGGAGACATTATACCAACGTAGAGATAAGTAAATGGGAACTTCTTCCCTGTGAACACTATACTCGTGCAGGATATGACCCTTGTGGTGCGTATTTCTTTAAGGGAGAAAAACAAAGCTTAGAAAAATATCTAGAAACCTGCAAAGAATATACCTACGTTGGAGCAGTGAGTTTCAAAAACCCTCTCAATTTGGATCAGATTTCTGAGGCAGAAATGTGCAGACTTCTTACAGATTTCACGAGAAGAACAGGACTTCCCATTTATGAGCGATACATTAAATTTTTTAAAAAGTATCCCTCAGATTCTTTACTAGATCATAGACGAAAATTTTGGGCAATTATACGAGGAAGAATTTCTAATTCTGGACAATTTAAAAGCCTTTTGCAAGACTTTGGATACGATGGTGTCATTAATGTTGGATCAGAAGCATATATTTATCCAAATGAAAAACAATTTGTTACCTTTGACATAAGCAAAATAACGTGGTTGTATAGAATTTAATAGTGTACTTTAAGGAGAAACAAAAATGGACTTAGAGAATTAAGCAATGGCAAATGAATTAGTCGCAGTAGAAGGATCTACTGGATCAACACATGGAACAGGGGATCTTAAGACCCCAAACATTTCTCAAGACACTTTTGCCGAAAGCATTAAAGTAGCTTTAGACCAGTGCCTCTTTGAATGTCCTGTAGATGGCGATCAAATAGTTACAGCAACTACAATTACGGTATTTGTAAATGGAACGGCTGTAGTTAGACATGCCGATACTGCTGCCTGTGGAGCAATCTTGAGTGTTACTCAACAAACCACAGTATTTGCTGGAGACTAAATGAAAATTAAATTTTTAGAAGTCAGAAAAAAAGTCCTTTTTTCCACGGCGTCATATAGAGGAGCTTTAAAAGGATGGCACTACTCCAAAGATAAAAAAGATCCTAGAAATTGGAAAGAGATAATCGTAGGACGTGAAACTATCATTGCTAATGATCCTGCTGGAATTTATTTTTTCAATAAATTTGGAAGCGGTTATGAACAATCCTTAAAATTAGAAAGACATAAATGTTATCGAGCTAGAATAGCTTTTAAAAATGCTTTGGATCTGGATAACGTTAGCATATATGAGTCTAATCATTTACTTTTTTTAGCAATTGTATATGATTTAGAATCAACACGAAGATTAACTCATTACAATTTAGTAGAGCTTCTCACCGATGTTTTTGCTAATTTAGATGATGAAGAAACATTAAGAGAGTTTCTCGAAAGCTTTGAGAAAAAAGATTTACATAAAATTTCTTTTGATCAGATTGTTCCCTTTATGGATAGTGGATTTATCTCGGTAAATGATTTTTGGAATGAACTAACGGGTACCTTCGACAACTCAAAACAACTTACAAAATTTTTGATATCTTTAGGATTTGATGGCATTAAAAATGTTTTTGAACCCTTATATCTTGCAGACGATGAGCCTCAATTTGTAACCTTCACCCTAAAAAACATAACTTGGTTTAAACAAAAAAAATGCTGGTGGGCCGTTGACCAGCTTGAAAAAGTAACCATAAAAGAAGAAACAGAAAACTACAACAACTGGACAGAACTTACAGACGAACAAATTAAACAAGAATATGAATGGGAATATTTAAACAAGGTTGTTCCAATCTTTGGCGATGTGTTTGAAGACTTGGAAGAGTTTAAACAAGCGGTGATAGATGCCCCTGTTCACACTCTAACCCCTGAACTTGATTCAAGAGTAACCAACAGAAGCAACACGCAGAGTATCGAAGACCTGAAAGATCTTGTAAGTGCATATCAATTTCCTCGTGATGTAGATAGAATTGTTAAGGGCTACCAAGAGAATGCAACTATTCCGTACCCTCTGGTAATAAGACACAAGAGAGGTCTTCATCTTATGGCTGGAAACACAAGAATCGATACTGCACAAATCATGGGCATAACACCCAAGGTTAAAGTAATTGATATCAGGAACAAACAATAATGAAGCTTAAGTTTACGCCTCTTACTGAAGACGAACAACTTAATGAAGCTGTTCGTGGGGATCTGTATCATAAAACATCTTTCGTTTACCTTAACAATATTTTAAAAGAGGATAAATTTATCCTGTCTTCCACAGAGGACACTTCAGATGATTCAGACCCTTGGCCTGAAAGTAAATTTTTAGGAGAACCAATTCCTCCTGGGAAACCATACTACCTCTCCATGGCAAGAACACCACGTAGCGATTTTATTTTGGAGAGTTTCGAAATTGGCGATGTTGTGCTTGTGCTAGACGGCAACAAACTGAGCAATCGTTATACCATAAAACCTGTATACTGGCACCGTGGCAGTGACGAAAGAGGAAGAAAAAACGCAACAGAGTTTGAGGAACGTTTGTGGAACTCTAACCCAGAAATTCCTAACGCAACCAAGTACATCAAAGCAATACATGCCCTCTTACCGAAGTGTCACTATGACGCCACAGCATTTTGGGCTGCTCTATACTGGAAGAAATTTGCTCCCCTAGCACTCAAAATGATTGATGAGGCAGAAGAAAGGCATAGCCTGCCTCTTTTCTTTTACACCAATAAAGCAGATGTTTACAGTTTGAATAGTTCCAACGCTGTTCCAAATGATGAAGTAAGAAAAAAAGCAGAAGAAATAATGGAAGCGCCAAAAGCATGAAACTAATCTATCTTAAAGAGCAAAACTTAAACCTCTCTTCAGGTACTTACTCGGGTACCCTTGAAGGTTGGCATTACACCACTACAGAAATTACGAAGTGGAATGATAAAGAGATTATTATTGCCGGTTCTACAATGGCAGGAAGAGATCCTGTTGGTGTTTATTTCTTTGCTAAACATGGAAGTAATTATGAGTCAGTGTTAATACGAATGAAATACAAATGTTATCATGCCTCCGTATTTTTCAAAAAAGCCTTAGACTGGGACACCATTTCTGAGACTGATGTTTTAAAGCTCTATGTTGCTGCCACCGAATGGGCAGTTAAGACTGGAACTATGGTTAAAAACGATTC
>Ga0307380_10009392_pt1 | contig 12413 bp, 9 predicted proteins | sample UN3MG_FD_202239 | JGI IMG/M metagenome (GOLD analysis project Ga0307380, IMG submission 202239) | Soil microbial communities from Risofladan, Vaasa, Finland - UN-3 | ecosystem: Environmental > Terrestrial > Soil > Coastal area > Acid sulfate soil | place: Finland: Risofladan, Vaasa | collected... | reverse complement strand
GGTGTCCAGCGATTCAAGAGTCTTTGCCGGGGCGTGGCCCGGCGCGTTCTCGTGCGCGGGCTGGGGCGATTCGGCCGGCGCCAGCCCGCCGCCGCGCTGCGCCATATCAAGCGTCTCGGCCGCGTGCCTCCGCGCGACGCGGCCCTGCCGCCGATGGACAGTCTGCGCGGCCCGATGCCGCTGTGGGCCAATCGCCTGGGCGGGCACCGGCGGGGGCACGGCGACGCGGGCGGTCGGCGCCGGCGGCATCCGTGCCGGTTGCGGCCTGACGGGGGGCATCTGCGCCGGGGGCAGCCTTGCGGGGGGCTGTTCGTAGCCCATCGGCTGGCGCTGCTGCGCCGTGGGGCGCGGCTGCGGCTGGGCGTCCTGCGCCGGTCGCGGCTGGTCGGCCTCCGGGGGCGCCTGCCGCTTGGCGGCCTGCTTCTCCATCGCCTTCTTGACCAGGCTGCTGATGATCCCGATCGCGATCAGCACGACGACGATCAGTATCTCGGTCAAGTTGCCGATATCGCCGTCGGCCAGGATGTTCACCCACTCGGTCATTTGCCTTTATCCGGCCGGGCCGGGTCGTTTGCCGCCCGGCTGTCCGCCGATGCTGTCGCGCATGGAGGTGTCGGCCTGGATGTTCTTCAGGCGGTAGTAGTCCATGATCCCCATGTTGCCCTTGCGGAACGAATCGGCGATGGCTTCGGGGATCAGCGCCTCGGCCAGCACGACCTTGGCGCGGTTTTCCTCGACCATCGCCCGCATTTCCTGCTCGCGTGCCATGGCCAGCGCGCGGCGCTTCTCGGCCTCGGCCTGGAAGCGGCGCTTGTCGGCCTCCGCCTGGTCGGCCTGCAGCTTGGCGCCAACGTTGTCGCCCACGTCCACGTCGGCGATGTCGATCGAGAGGATCTCAAACGCGGTGCCCGCGTCCAGGCCCTTGGCCAGCACGCGCTTGGAGATCCCGTCGGGGTTCTCCAGGACCTCCTTGTACGACGCGGCCGAGCCGATGGAGGTCACGATGCCCTCGCCCACGCGGGCGATGATCGTCTCCTCGGTGGCCCCGCCGACGAGCTGGCTGATGTTCGTCCGCACGGTCACGCGGGCGCGGGCCTTGAGCTGAATGCCGTCCTTTGCCACCGCGTCGATGGTGGTCCGACCGGTGCTGGGGTTGGGGCAGTCGATCACCCTCGGCAGCACCGAGGTCTGCACGGCGTCGAGGACGTCGCGCCCGGCCAGGTCGATGCCGGTCGCCGTCTTCCACGTCAGCCCGAGGTTCGCACGGTCTGAGGCGATCAGCGAGATGACCACGTTACGCAGCCGCCCGCCGGCCAGGTAGTGCGTCTCCAGCTCCTCGGTCGTCATCGTCAGACCCGCTCGGACCGCCTGGATCTTCGTCACCACGATCAGCCGGGCGTCCACCTTGCGCATCCGCATCCCGATCAGCTCCAGGATCGTTACCTTGGCCCCCGCGAACAGCGCCTGAAGCCACAGCCCGAACGTCTGAGCCACCAGGGCCAGCACCAGCACCGCAAACAGGACCAGGGCGATAAGGACCACCCACGCCCATACCGGCCAGCCGCCGCCTTCCACCGCGAGCATCAACGCCATCATGGCATTTCCTTTCATCAACGTGTTCGCCACAGCCTAGCCCCGCCGGAGGCCGACTGCAAGGACGAACCTGCGACTCGGGCGGCCCCGCAGGAGACATACGTCGGGGGCCCTTCGCGATGAGAACACCTCTTTGCTCAGCACCGAGAGACACGGTCACAGTCGGGACGGGCTACTTGCCGCGCGACTGGATCGGGCACCAGGCCGGCGGCGCGGGGCGCTTTGAGGCGTCGGCCAGTATCTTCTGCCAGGCCTCATCCGTCAGGCGGTCCTTCATCGGGTGCTTGAACTCGTAATAGCTGAACACCGCCCCGTTCAGCGTGGTCATACTTCCGTTCAGCGGCATCCGCACGGTCAGGAGGAACGGCGTGCCGACGCCCTCCTCCAGCACCTGCTTGGTGTTGTTGTCCGTGTGGACGTCGGCGATCAGGGCCATCCTGGAGTCGGTCTCCGAGAGGATCTTCTTTCGCAGCTCCGGCGGCAGGACCGTGGTGGCCTTCAGCAGCCCCGCGACGCCGTGGATGAGCTGGTGATCCTTCTCGTCGAGGGCCTTGCCCGCGATTTCCTTGTCCGCGATGGCGGCGAGCATCTCGCAGGCCTGGGCGAATCGGTCGTAGTTGCCCTCCAGGCCTTCGGGCATCACGCCCAGGGCGGCCAGGTCCTTGCGCATCTTGGCGACCATCTTCCCGATGCGGCGGAAGACCTCCGGCTGCGGCTCGACGTAGCCGGGCATGATTCGCGGCCGCGGTGGCGCGCCCCGAAGGGTGGGCGTGTAGCTCTGCTTGACGTACAGGATCGTGTCGTGTCGCAGCTCCGCCCACGAGGCCAGCGACGTGGCGAGCTGCTTGCGGAGCCAGGCCTTCGAGCGCAGGCAGTCGGGCACGGAGGCCGACTCAATCGGCTTCATCATCGGCTGAAGCGCGTGCAGCCAGGCGTAGTAGAGATTCTCGTCCTTGCGCTCGGCCATCATCTTGCCGACATCCTTGCGGAGGAACTCCATCATCTTGTCGTAATCGCTGTACTCGGTGTCGCCGTCGGCGGCCAGGATCGCCAGGGCCTCGTCGCAGCCGAAGACGGCCATGATGTCCAGCCCACGGGGCATGACCCTCGCGGGGCCGAGTATCGGCATCATCGCCCAACTAAACGGCCTGGGCTCGCGGCTGCCCGTATACTTCAGCGGGTGCGGCGGGACGCCCTCGCCGAACCGCGTGCCCGCGTCGGAGACCAAGCACTGGGTAACGTAGCTGTCGGGCGTGAAGCGTTGGGCCATGAAGCAGAAGCCCTTCCTCCCGCCGCCGGAGGAGTCGATCTTGGGCTTGCTGAACTCCGCCGCGAGTTCGGCGAACCGGCGGACCTTCTGCTCATCGCCGCCCGGGCCGAGATCCGGCAGCCTGCCCCAGACCTTCTCGGCGAGGGCCTTGATCTCCTTGGGGTTGAGGTCCTCGGTTCGGCCCGCGAAGAGCGTCGTGGGGATATAGAGCTTGTTCCACGTCTCGATGGCCGGCTCGCCGTCGATCTTGACCCTCTCGTAGAGCCAACGGCTGATGATCAGCATCTGCCGTGTCTCGGCCAGCAGGTGCGCGTCGGACCAGTGGTCGGGGCTGCAGGGGGCGGGCAGGCCATCCAATCGGGCCTGTTTCGCGCGGAACATCCGCCGCCCGTACCACATCATCGCCTTGAAGTAGCGCTTGAACTGCTCGTTCCGCGTGTAGTGCCCGCGCGGCACGTACTGCGAGAAGTCCTCGCCGTTGTCCAGCGCCAGCGAAAAGTCGAATCCCTTGTGCGTCTCGATGTACTCAAGGTCCTTCTCGACGCGGTCCTTGACCACGTCGGGGATCTTGTAGTCCGGGTCGAGAATCTTCGCCGGCACCGAGAAGAACGCCAGCAGCGTCGTGCGGTCGCTCGGCAGGAGGTACTCGGAGTCCAGGTTCATCCCCGCCCGTTTGGCCATGGCCTTGCTGAGCTTGTCGGCCAGGCCGTACAGCCGCTCGATCTCGATCGCCCGAAGCGAGTAGTCAAACAGCAGGTGCCCTGTGTGCAGCGCCAGGTCGGTGGTGATGAACTGCGGCCGGTTTCCCTTCCGCAGCATCTCGTAGACGTCGTAGATCTCCTTGTGGGAGTAGTCCGGGCGGATGGCGAAGGACGAGCCGTCCGCGGCGCGGGCGGCCGCCGGGGCCAGGACGATCGCGGCACAGGACAACAGGCACAGAACGACGGGCATTTGGCGGTTCATGGTGGTGCTCCTTGTGGTCGATTCATGTACTGTTAGACGCAGAGATCGCCCGGCGGTTCTAGCCGAACCTTGCGGCGGCCGGCCGGACACGACAGAGCGCGTCCCTCCAGGTCGAGGCATGGATGGGCATCCTGAAGGGCCACGCTCCGCCGTGGCCGCGTGGCTGACAGAGCACCAGGGACTCTCAGTTGTCCGGCTTGGACGTCGGCCTGGGCACGTACTCCAGGGCGCCCAGGTCGAGGTAAGGCGGCTTGCCGGCGCCGCGGTTGGGCGCGGGCTTGTGGTCGTAAGGGGCATTGCCGGCGAGGTCTTTGCGGCGGCCGAACTCGCCCGCGGCGGCGTCGATGGCCGGCGAATCGGGGCGGAGGCGGAAGTCAAACCCGTTGGCATCCACGAACCGCGGATCGACGCCGAGCAGGTCGTGTGCGCCTTTGGGCTTCTGGCGCGTGCGCTCGGCGCTGACGAACAGGTTGTAGTCCTCACGCTTCACCTGGTTCGGGTCGGCGGCCGAGCCGGGGAAGGCGAAGATGTTATTCATCACGACCGCGCCGGTGCAGCCTTTGATCCGCGGGCCGGCCTGCGGCAGCGTGTTGTGGATGATGACGGGCGCATCCGCGTCGAAGATCGACAGCGTGTTGGGGTTCTTCTGGTTGTAGATCAGGTTGCCCTCGACGCGCCAGTTCCTCCGCTTCTGCTTTGAGGCGGCGAAGGCCCCGATGCCCTGGTTGACGTCGTGGATGTGGTTGTTCCGCAGCACCACGTCGTGCGACCAGTAGATCATCTGGATGCCGTCGCAGTGCTCCTTGAGCGTCTTGTTGCTGTGGTGGACGTGGTTGTCCTCGCAGACCACGCCGACGCAGTTCTTGAAGCGGATGCCGTCCTCGCGGAAGGGCCCCACGTTCATGCCGGCGACGCGCAGGTCGCGGCAGCGTGAGCACGTCACGCCGAACTGCACGTGGTGGATCGTGCCGCCGACCACGGAGACGTGGTTGGAGTCGCCGATGCCGATGGCCACCGACTTCTTGGCCTTCCAGTCGTCGTTGATCTCGCCGACGATGGCCACGTCGCGGATGGCCACGTGTTCGCTGTGGTTGACGCGGACATAGACGTGTCGGTCGCTGCGGGCGTCGGGGACGAAGAAGGTCAGGCCCTCCAGTGCGATCCGGGCGGCCTTGTCGACGTGGACGCTCTCCAGGACAGGCTTGTGGTTGGCCTCGGCGCGGAGCGTGACGGTCCGCGGATAGACCTTGTTGATGGTGACGGCCGGGTAGCGGCCGGAACGCAGCAGGATCACCTCGCCGCCGGCGGTCGTCTGGAGCGCCTTGTCGAGCGTCTTTAGCGGCCGGGCGGACGTGCCGGGGTTGCCGTCGTCGCCGGCCTTCGGGTCCACGCAGAGCATACGCGCGGGCGGCCCGGTCGGCTTCGGCGCGTCGGCCGCCTCCACGGCACAGACGGCCGCGCACGCCGTCACAAACAGAACTGCGAGAACACCTCTCATACCCGTTCTCCTAAGCGATGCACACTTGATTCTAAGGCTCGCCGCGCAGGGGCACCTTTACGGCGAGGTCGTCGGCGTTGGCGCCCTCCTCGCCGCCGTCGTCTGTCATGTTCGGCCCGACGCTGTAGAGGATGTATCCGTCCGGGCGGGGCTTGTAGATCAATGGCTTGTCCGTGAAGCGGTCGGCTGGGATGTCCTTGAGGCAGTCCGGGCGCAGGTCCTCCAGCGCGGCCGGCCATGCGCCCTTGTCGGCCTTATATGCCGCCAGGGCGAAGGCCAGCTTATCCAGCTCCAGTCGCATGATGGCGCGGTCCTGGAGCTCCATGGCGTGGGTGGTGCCGGGCATCAGCATGGAAATCAGCAGGTCCCCGATGATTCGTGTAAGTTCGGCCCTGGCCGGCAGGCCGAGAAGCTTCAGCAGGATGAGCTTGATGATCCTGAGCGGACCGAAGCCGCCCCTAAGGGCGTCGATGTCGTTCTCCAGGTCGTCGAAGGCCTGCTTCCTCTGGGGGTAGCTAGGCCGGTTTGCGCAGTCGACCATCCGGTCGTACCAGTGGTTGAACGCACGGAGCATGAGGTTCCAGTCCAGGTTCGCGGCGGCCTTCTTCGGCGGCTGCCGGTCGCTCGGATCGCGCTGGATCTGGTCGAGGGGCATGCCCCTGGCCATCATGCACACGCAGTCCAGGACGAAGAACCGCTCCCCGCGATCGAGGCAGCGGGCAACGTCGGTCACAGGCCCGAGTGTCTGTAGGTCTGCGAGCGCGGCTCGGGCCTGGTCGGCCGGCAGCTTCGGATCGGCGGCAATGGCGACCGCGCTCTCAGCCGCCAGGTTCTCCGGGGCCATCGCCACCAGTTGACCGATGAGCGTCGGGCACTGCGACACCAGCCGCGCCAGACGGTGAAGGGCCATCACGTCGCCCCAGGCGGACCGGAAGTTGCCTTCCGCCAGGCGCAGCATCGCGCGGGCCGCCAGAGCCCTGCACGCCGAGCGCATGTCGCCGAACGCCACCATGATCGCGTCCAGCACGTTGGGCGGGTCCGCCCCTGACACCATCGGCACATAGAACCGCTCCCGCCTGGACGCCTCGACCACCAATGCCAGCGCATGGGCGTTGTGCCGCAGCCATTCAGCCATCTGCGGGTCGCTCGCCTCGCTCCAGGGGCGAGTTGTGGCCAGCTCTATCCTCTCAACCCAGTCCTTCGCCTTCTGCGACCCGCCTGGTTGGCTCCCGGAGGGCGACGCCCGGGCCTCGAGCCATCGCTTCCAAGACACGAAACGCCGGTTCGGATCCCCCAGCGACGGATTTCCCAGCCGCTGGAGCGACTCGGCGCGGACCTGCTCCTGAAACATCTCCGGTCCCAGGGCCTGGATCAGCAGGACGGCTGCGTTGTTCTCCGGCGTGATGCCGTCGGACATCTCAGCGTCCAGTGCGGCGACGTAGTTCACGGTGCCGTCGGGGTTGAGCGGCCCGTCGATGCGGGTCGTCTCGCGGGAGATGATGATCTTCGTGCGCGACGGCCAGTGCAGCACGGCGAACACGACGACAAGTGCCGCGATGACGCCCACGACATAGCGCCAGCGTCGGCGCTTGCGGAGCCCTGGTATCAACTCCGCCGGAGGTTCCAACGGCAGTTCCATGTCGCCTTCTTTCCGCCCGCGCGCTTCATGTTCGCCGCGCCGGGCCGCGATTGCAAGGCGGCGGCGGCACGTCTATAATCCGCCGGCACTGGAAGGAGCCTTTATGAACGTTCTGCTCACCGGGGGCGCGGGTTACATCGGCTCGCACATGGTCCGCTCGCTGGCGAAGGCCGGCCACGAGTGCGTGGTCTATGACAACCTCGGCAAGGGCCACGCCGCGGCGATAGACGTGCCGCTGGTGCAGGCGGACGTGGCCGACGGTGCGGCCCTGCGCGCGGCCCTGAAGGACCACGCCATCGAAGCGGTGATCCACCTGGCGGCCTTCATCGAGGCCGGCGAGTCGGTCGAGGACCCCGGCAAGTACTTTCGCAACAACACGATCATCGGCCTGACGCTGCTGGAGGCCATGCGCGACACCGGCGTGGCGAAGATGGTCTTTTCCTCCACGGCGGCGGTGTACGGCCAGCCGGAGCGCGTGCCTATCGACGAGGACTTCGCCCTGTCGCCGATCAACCCCTACGGGGCCAGCAAGCTGTGCGTGGAGTACATGCTTCGGGCATACGCGGCGGCGTACGGCATGGGGTTCGTGTCGCTTCGGTACTTCAACGTGGCCGGCGCGGACCCCGACGGCGAGATCGGCGAGGACCACCACCCCGAGACGCACCTGATACCGCTCGTGCTCCAGGTGCCTCTGGGCAGCCGAGAGCACGTCAGCATCTACGGCGACGACTACGACACGCCCGACGGCACGTGCATCCGCGACTACATCCACGTCCGCGACCTGTGCGACGCGCACGTGCTGGCGGCCGAGAGGATCGCGCCCGGCGAGGTAAGGGCCTACAACCTCGGCAACGGCGAGGGATTCTCCGTGAGGCAGGTGATCCAGGCCTGCCGCGAGGTTACGGGGCATGAGATTCCGGCCGAGGTCGGCCCGCGCCGGCCCGGCGACCCGCCGAGGCTGATCGCCTCATCGGCCAAGGCGATGGACGAGCTGGGCTGGACGCCGCGGTTCGCACACCTCAAGACGATCGTCGGCCACGCATGGCAGTGGCACCAGAGCCACCCCGACGGCTACGGCGACCAATAGGCGCGGGGGCAATTGTCAATTGACAATCGAGGTCACTTGATCGCGACCTCTTTGTCGGCCTTGCTCGACGCGTAGATCGCGTCGATGAGCTTCATGACGGTCAGGCCCTGCTCGGCGGTGGCGGCTGGCGGGCGCTTGCCATGGCAGGCATCGGCGAACGCGCGGGCTTGAAGCTCGAACTTGTTGGCCTTCTCGTCGAACTGCGGGCTAATGTCCGTGACCCGGCCGTTGTGCTCGGTGTGGATGACCAGGGGCTTGCCGCCATCGATCCGCGTGCCGCCGTCGGTGCCGAGGATCTCGATGAACGATTCGCTTTCGGCGTTGGCGGCCCAGACGATCTCGAAGCTCATGGTCGCCTTCGCGCCGAAACGGACGAAGCCGGTGGAGTAGTCCTCCACGTCAAATACGCCTCTGAAATCCGGCGGCCCGGCCCACATGCCCACGTAGCAGTACTTCCTCATTCGCGGGCCGAACTTCGCGTACGTCTTGGCGCTGACGGAGGTCGGCTTCCACAGCCCGCTCATCCACATCGCCCCGTCGAACCAATGCACGCCCAGGTCGATCATCGGCCCGCCGCCGCTTTCGGCCATCGTCGTGAACCAGCGGCCCAGGCCCGGGATGCCGCGCCGGCGGATCATCACCGCGCGCATGTGGTAGATATCGCCCATCAGTCCCCTGGCGACGAAGTCCCGCACCACCGCGTTGGCCGGATGCTGCCGCCAGATCATGCCGATCTGGAGGATGCCCTTGGCCCGCTTGGAGGCCGCCACGATGTCGGCCGCCTGCCGGGCGTTCAGCGCCATCGGCTTTTCCAGCAGGACGTGCTTGCCGGCCTGCAAGGCCGCGATCGCGATCTCCTTGTGCAACGCGTTGGGCACGGCCACGATCACCGCCTCTGCGTCCGTGGCCAGCAGCTTGCGGTAGTCGCCGAAGCGATCCGCCACGCCGAACTTGTCGGATGTGGCGGCCAGCCTGCCGGCGTGTATGTCACACGCCGCCGTCAGGTCGGTCTGACCGGCGGCTGCGAAGGCGGCGGCGTGAACGTTCCCGATCGCGCCCGTCCCGATGATCCCGAGCTTCAGTTTCCCTGGCATGCTTGGTTCCTAATCTGCGTGCAAGTTGGTCGAGCAGGCCTCCCCGATCCGATACCGGTGAATGGCTCGCTCCGACGAAGCACCGTACGGTGCGCGTTATTTAGCCCAGGGCGGAAGCCCTGGGATACGGTCGTCCAACACATCAAGCCCCGCCAGGGGCGCCTTGAGATCGGGCGACAAGGGCGTCAATCAAAGACGTATCGCCGGTCATAGTCAATGCCATGTCGCTCCAGCAGGGCAATCAGCCTTTGTTCCCAGGGCTTCCGCCCTGGGCTAGACAACCCCGCCCCTAACGGGGCTGTGCATGGGTACCATCAGCCCTGTGGCCAGCGTTTTCGTCGGCCCCGCCGGCGGGGCGGCTTGGCGTTTCGCGCGGGCCTAGCCGATCCTCTCTCGCAGGAACTTGACGGCCGCCTCGATGTCCTTCCGCGGATTGTCGCCCACCTCGCGCTCGATGGTCAGATATCCGTCGAAGCCGGCCGACCTCAGCGCCGACAGGTAGCCGTCGAAGTCCACGTCGCCCTCGCCGAGCGGCACCTCGGCCATGTATTCGCCCCACTTGAGCTTCTTGCCGTCCGGCGGGGGCTTGAGCCCGTAGAGCACCTCCATGTCCCCGACGGGCTGAAGGTTCCGCCCGTCCTTGGCGTGGGTGTGGACGATATAGGGCGCAAGCGCCGCGACGGCCGCGGGAACGTCCTCCCTCAGCAGCATCACAAGGTTGGCCGGGTCGAAGTTCACTCCCATCCCCTTGGGGATGCCGATGTCGTCGAGGAACGCCCGCAGGACGGCGGCCGGCTCCGGGCCGGTCTCGATGGCGAACGTCGCGCCGATCTGCTCGCCGTAGCGGCCGAGCTCCTCGGCGGCCTTCGCCATCACCGCGTATCGCGGCGCCGAGGCGTCCGCCGGAATCACGCCGACGTGCGTCGTGACGACCGTGCAGCCCAGCTCCAGCGCCATATCCAGGATCTTCTTTGAGTCGGCGACGAGCTTGGGGTTGGCGTCGGGGTCCTGAAAGCCGTGGCCGAAGTCGCCACAGAGGGCGGCCAGCTCCAGGCCGTGGTCGGCGAGCTTGCGCTTCAGCTCGGCCCGTCCGGCGGCGGTGAGCTTGTCCGGATGAGTCTCTCCCCTGGTGGCGAAGATCTGCACGCCGTCGGCGCCGACCTCGCCGGCGGCCTTCAGCCCGCCGTCCAGCCCCGCGCGGAACGATTCCACCATCACGCCGATCTTCATCTTCCTTCTTCCTCTTTCGTTAGCAGGGATTCAGGGGATACAGGGGATCTGCTGGAAATCTTCACAAGCGCCGACGCGAATCGGCGCCGGTGACCCCTGCCCTGCTGCTCCTTGCTGCTTTTCACTTCTTATCTTATCCCGTGCATCCCATGCATCCCTGCTGGCCCTTCATCGCAGCGTCTTGAGGAACTTGGCGATGCGCCGCATGACGGCGGTCTCGTCGGCGTCCTCGCCCTCGTACTCGACCGACAGGAACCCGCGGAAGCCCGCCCCGGCCAGGATGTCGCGAATCTTGTGCCAGTCGAAGTCCTCGTCGGTGCCGTCGGCTGCAACGTTGAAGAACTTAGCATGCACGATCGCCGCATGCGGCGCGCACCGCTCGATGCTCTTGTAAGTCTCCGGCCCGACCTGGCTGGCCGGCGGAAAGTTGCCGGTGTCCAGCGTGAACTTCACGTACGGGCTGTCCACGTCCTTCAGCAGGCTCAGGAGCTGGTCGGCCGACACGTTGCCGTGGTTCTCCAAGGCCATCACGATGCCCTCCCGCTCGCCGATCGCGGCGACCTGCCTCATCGCCTCGACGACCTTGGCGTAGAGCTCCGCGCCGCCGGCCTGCAGCTCCGGCCCGCTGCCGCAGAAGAACCGCACCCGCGGCGCGCCGAGGAAGGCGGCCACCTCCGTCCACTTGCCGATCTGCTCGACCTCGGCCGCCCGCTTGGCGTCGTCGGCCACCGTCAGGTGCCCGCCGGCCGACATCATTGCGATCGTCAGATACAGGTCCGAGCAGGCCTTCTTCACCTGCTTCAGGTAGTCCCGCTCTGCGTTGGGGAAGTGGTGTGTGAGCAGCTCCACGCCGTCCAGCTCCAGCTTGGCGCACTCGGCCAGCCAGGCCATCTGGTCGATTCGGCCGGCCTTGAACGTCCGATGGTAGCTCCACGAACTGCAAGAGGTCTTCATCCGCTTTTCTCCTGTACGCAAATGCCCCGGACGCTTCCGGGCGCAGATCAGGCATCTTTCCCTCGCCGGCCGACGCTGTCAAGCGCCGAGGCGAAAGGCCGATGGAAAGCCGACAAAAAGCCGGGGGATGGCGATCCCTCGGTTCTCGATGTCGCGCGTGTCATGTTCCGATGGGCGTGCGTCGGTGAGTGCAGTTTTGAAAAGGCCCAGCCGCGGGCATACAATCCACTGACGACACTGTGTGGATGGGGTCCCGTTCAAGGAGCGTGTGATGCACGATATGACGGCAGGCAACCTTCGCAGCGCCTTCGGCGGCGAGTCGATGGCACACATGCGATACCTGATCTGGGCCGACAAGGCCCAGGCCGAGGGCTTTCCCAACGTCGGGCGGCTGTTTGCGGCGATCTCGCGGGCCGAGCAGGTCCACGCCACCGGCCATTTCCGGGCGATGGCCGACGTGGACGGAGACTTCCTTGTGCCGGCCGGCGGCGGCTTCGGGCTGGGCAGCACCTCCGAGAACCTCCAGGGCGCGATCAACGGCGAGCTGTTCGAGGTCAACGAGATGTACCCGGCCTATCTTGCGGTCGCCAAGGCCCAGGGCGAGCACGCAGCCGTCAGGAGCATGGAGTACGCCTTGTCGGCTGAGAAGATTCACGCGGCCATGTACACCAAGGCCAGGGAGGCCGTCGAATCCGGCAGCGACGTCGATCTCGGGCCGGTGCAGATATGCTCCGTCTGCGGTCACACGATCGAGGGCGACGCGCCCGACCGCTGCCCGATCTGCAACGCCTTGAAGAAGGCCTATATCACCTTCGCGTGATCGCGGCTCGCGGCGCGATCGAATCGGTCGCGCTTGGGCCGACTGCGTTCAAGACGTCAGAAACGCCATAGTTAGCCCCCGGTCCCCGCGGGACCGGGGGCGCACACTGTTTGCGTCGGCCCCCGCCGGCCGGGAACACATGCAATGCCCCTTCGCAAGCACAGACAGGCGCTGGACGAGCTTTACGAGGCGTACAACCGCCGGCGCTACGTGCACCCGGACCCGGTGGAGTTCCTCTACGCGTACGACGATTCCGAAGACCGGG
>Ga0307380_10009391_pt1 | contig 12414 bp, 6 predicted proteins | sample UN3MG_FD_202239 | JGI IMG/M metagenome (GOLD analysis project Ga0307380, IMG submission 202239) | Soil microbial communities from Risofladan, Vaasa, Finland - UN-3 | ecosystem: Environmental > Terrestrial > Soil > Coastal area > Acid sulfate soil | place: Finland: Risofladan, Vaasa | collected... | reverse complement strand
GAAATACCTTCCGAGACCGGCTCACCGGCTTTTCTGCCGTTCGGAAGGGCGCCCACCACAGAGCCGAAATATATATGTACCGTCGTGGGAAGAAGATTCACACGATACTTACCGCCCTTGGTATTCGGGCGGCCGTTAAGCAGATCGTAGTAAATGTTAAATACTTCTTCGGCAATGCCGTCCGCGTAATCATCGTCATTGCCGTACTTGGGTGTATTGTAAAGCAGCTTTCGCCGCAGGTGTTCGTGTCCCTCAAAATCAGCCTGCATCGCTTTTAGTAATTCATCCATCGAGATGTTCTGCTCGTCAAAAACATGATACTTCACCGCCGCCAGCGAATCCGTTAACGTACCGATACCAACGCCCTGGATATAGGTCGGATTATACCTCGCGCCGCCGTTGTGGTAGTCGAGCCCGCGGGCGATGCAATCATCCATCAGAATTGACATGAAGGGTGCGGGCATGTAATTGGCATAGAGCCGTTCGATGATATTATTGGCTCTGATTTTCAGGTCGATAAAATACCTGAGTTGCCGGCTGTACGCATCCATGAGCTGTCTGTAAGAAGTGAATTCGCGAGCGCCTCCGGTTCGAGGCCCAATCTGCTCGCCCGAATTAGGATCGACGCCGTCGTTGCAGGCAAGTTCGAAAATCCTGGGCCAGTTAATGTAGCCTGTCAGTGTGCAGCTTTCCTTGCCGAACGAACTGACCGTCACGCAGCCGCTGGGACCGCCGGTACGGGCATCCGTTATGTTCTTGCCGTCCTGGAGCATTTCCTTAATGATGACATCGGTGTTGAAGACGGAAGGCTGCCCGAATCCGGTACGAATGACCTCGCAGGCGCGCTTCAGGAACCGGTCGGGATTCCTCATGCTGATTTGAATGCAGGAACTCGGCTGGGTCAGGCGCATCTCTTCGACCACATCCAGCATCATATATGAAATATAGTTGACCGCGTCGCTGCCATCGGCCGGCGTTACTCCGCCAATATTAATCAATGCAAAATCGGTGTAGGTTCCGCTTTGTTCCTCGGTCACGCCAACTTTCGGCGGAGCGGGCTGATTATTGAACTTTATCCAGAAACACTGCAACAGCTCTCTGGCCTGCTGATCTGTTAAATTTCCTTCCTGCCGGCCTTTTTCGTAGAACGGCAGCAAATGCTGATCGAGCCGGCCCGGATTGAAGGAGTCCCATGTATTCAATTCCGTAATCACGGACAAGTGCACGAACCAGTACGACTGCAATGCTTCCTGGAAATTGCGAGGGGCATTAGCCGGCACGTGCGAACAGACCTCGGCAATCCGTTCCAATTCGCTGCGGCGAGCAGGATCGCTTTGTTGTTGTGCAAGCTGTGCCGCTTTTTCGGCGTGCCTTTGCGCAAAAGTAATAACTGCATCGGCGCAGATATCCATCGCCTGATACTCCTGGTCCTTTTCATAGGCGCGCGGATCATTGAAATAGTCGAGTTTTTTCCGGTTCTCCGCTATGTCATTTTTAAATTGCAGCATGCCTTTTCGATAAATCTTATCGTCAAGGATGGCGTGGCCGGGGGCGCGCTGCTCCATAAACTCAGTGAACACTCCGGCATTAAAAGCCTGGTGCCACTTTTCGTCCATCGAGGCGAAGAGTTTTTCCCGCATAGTCTTGCCGATCCAGAAGGGTATGATTCTCTCGCTGTAGATTTTTCTAACCTCTTGTGAGACCACAAAGGGAGTTCTTTCCCGGCTGTTGAGTATGCGCAGGTCTTCCATAGAATGACAGCAAAGCTCGGGATAAGTCGGCGTGGCTTTCGGTGCCGGACCTCGCTCGCCGACAATCAATTCGCCATCGTTGATACATATGGTCTTGTTCTCCATAAGGTGCTTGAACGACAGGGCGCGGCAGACTGCAACAGATTCGCGATGGGGAATATCGCTCTGGTAGAAATCGGTCATCAGCTCCGCCCGCTCAGTGGAGATATAAGGCCTGATCTCAACACTTTCTCTTCGTAGTTTGTCTACTCTTTCATTCATATCACTAACCACCAATGTTAACTTCGAATACGTATTTGCTCAGATTCTCTGCAATCGAGTTCATTTGTCTTTCATTCGGAGTCTCAAACTGCATGGATTTAATCTCACCCGTGAGTCGAGCAGATTTTTCCACCCCTCCACGATTAAAGGGCAGAATGTCTATCCTGCGTGCTCCGGCTTCCGACGCCGCAAATTTGCCCGTCGCTTCGATATTCGCCGTCTCGTCATTGAAGCCGGGAATAATCGGGATCCTGATTACGATTTTTTTATCCGCCTGCGAGATACGCCTGATATTTTCCAGAACCAAGTTATTTCCTACGCCGGTAAAACGTTCGTGCATTTCATTGTCCATGTGCTTGAGGTCGCAAAGAAACAGGTCGGCCCTGTTGGCAACCGATTTCACAATCTCCGGCTCCGCGTAACAGCTCGTATCCACCGCCGTGTGTATATTCCGCGCCCGGCATTGATTCAGCAGAGCCAGAAGAAAGTCCGGCTGCATCAGTGGTTCGCCGCCGGAGAACGTAACGCCGCCGCCCGACTGGTCGTAGAATATAACATCACGTTCAACTTCGGCCATGACCTCGCTGACGGTCGTCTCCCGCCCGATGATCTGCCTGGCGCCGGCCAGACAGACATCCACGCATCGGCCGCAGAGTATGCATTTCTCCGCATCTGTTACAGGACGGTTTTCAACAAGCGAAATCGCCTCGTGTGGACACGCATCTGCACATTGACCGCATCCGACACATCGGCCACTGCGAAAGCCGGGTTCGACATGTGCCTTCCAGCTTTCCGGATTATGACACCACAGGCACTTCAATGGACAGCCTTTGAAAAACACCGTTGTTCGGATCCCCGGGCCGTCATGGATGGCGTACTTCTTGACATCGAACACGAGTCCCTTTGTCTCTAATTCCGTTCGCTTGCTTTGGTGCATATTAAAAGTTAATATAGATTTACCGTAATATCTTTACTTTGCATTAAAATACCAAATCCGGCGGTAAAAAGCAATTGCCACGATTGCCGTTTTGCAGATCCTGTTTTGAAAAGAGTCCAGCAACAGTTCGGTTAAACCAATCGATAGCTATTGGCAGGCTTACACGGTGATGCAGCTTAGCGGGCGTAAATCGCAAATCCCCGGCTGATTGAAGGATTTGGCGGCAAAAGAAAACCCCCGGCGGCAAACCGGGGGTTGAGTAAATGCTTTTGGAAACGACGTAGGGGCGGTTCGCGAAGAAGCCCGTACTTACGCCGGGCGGAGTTTTCTGAAGTTCTTGTAACATAGCTCGGCAGCTTTCAGCGGAGGATAAACGTCTTTTTCTTCCTCGATGATGTACCACTTGGTGCCGCCGATGGTCTCGCAGACGTTGAGCAGCTCTTCCCAGGGGATGTCGCCTTCGCCGACCATGGCGTTCTTATTCGTAGCAGAGTATTCCTTAAGATGGACGGTGACGGCTCTGCCGGGGTAGCGCTCCAAAAATGGGATTGCATTTCCGCCGCCCTGCATGGCGTTGCCGGTGTCGAACTGCATGATGACGTCCTTGCGGGTGTTGCCGAAGAAGATATCCCACGGCACCTGGCCGTCGACGGGTTTGAATTCGTGCGAGTGATTGTGGTAGCCGACCTGCATTTTGTGCGGTTCGACTTTTTCCGCCAGCTCGTTGAACATGTCGGCGGCGTTTTTCCAGCCTTCGACCGAGCTGTACTTGTTCGGGTCGAGCCAGGGAACGATCAGGTATTTGTTACCGATGATCTTGTTGAACTCGATGGTCTTGGGCAGGTTGTCGCCGAGCAGCGTGTCGAGCTGGGTATGGCTGCCGCAGCATTTCAGGCCATTGTCATCGAGCAGCTTGCGAAGGTCCTTTGCGCTATAGTCGTAGTAGCCCGCGAATTCGACGCCCTGGTAGCCTATGTCGGCGACGGTTTTAATTGTGCCCGGCAGGTCCTTCTGACATTCCGCCCTGACGGAATACAATTGCAGGCCCAGCGGGATGTTTCGTTTCGACTTTCCAAGCTTCATTTCTCCGTCACAGCCGGAGCCAACGGCACAGGCCGCTGCGATTGAAGCTGCGGTGGTCTTTAGAAACGTACGGCGGGAAAGATTCGGGCTATTGTCTCTTGTATCCATAATCCTTTACCTCATTTCATGATTAACAGCATATTCCGGAACAACAATTACACGCGATGGTTCCTTGTCAATGTGATTGTAAGTTGATATCGTCCTTGTGTCAAACGGAAACGTTTTTTCATGGCATTTGCTGATCTGTATGGATTCAAATGGCAAATCGACAAGATTTTGTGGTTTTGCCAGACGAAATTGTGTGTTATTATCTGGCTGTTCAGAGACATGTAACAAAATAAAGCAAGGTGTTATTCAAGGGCAAATCGGAAAGGATTAGAGATGAGAAAGTGTGCGATTATAGTTATGGCGGCCGCGGTGCTGGTCTGGGTGACCGGTTGTGCAAGTGTCCGGACCACTGCGACCGACAAGCAAATGGAGAAGAAGATCGACGAGTTGCTTGCGAAAATGACACAGGAAGAGAAGGTCGGGCAGATGACGCAGGTGACATTGGAGGTCGTGGCGGGCCAGAGTAGGCAAGACGGATCGCTGAAGCTCGATAAGAAGAAGCTGCAGGACGCGATTGTTACCCATCAGGTCGGATCTATCCTGAACTGCGGCGGACAGGCGAGGTCCGTGGATAACTGGCAGGAAATCATCACGCAAATGCAGGTTATAGCTACAAAACAGACACGGCTGGGGATCCCTATCATCTACGGGATCGACGCGATTCACGGGGCGAACTATACCCTGGGGGCTACGATATTCCCACAACACATCGCAATGGCGGCGACCGGCAACGTAGACCTCGTAAGGACGGAGGGCGAAATTACCGCCCTGGAGGTGCGGGCGTCGGGTATGCCCTGGAACTTCAACCCGGTACTGGGGCTCGCCAGAAATCCGATGTGGTCGAGGCATTGGGAGACGTTCGGGGAGGATGCGTACATCAGCTCGGTCATGGCGGCGGCGTATGTCGAAGGGCTGCAGGGCAATGACATATCTCAGCCCACGAAAGTGGCGGCCTGCATGAAGCACTACCTCGGCTACAGTGTGCCGCTGTCGGGCAAGGACCGGACGCCGGCATATATTCCGGAGCGGCAGTTAAGGCAGCTATTCCTGAAGCCTTTTGCGGCGGCGGCAAAAGCGGGCGTCGCAACGGTCATGGTCAATTCATCGGAGATCAACGGGATTCCCGTCCATTCGGACAGGTTCCTGCTGGTCGATCTGCTGCGGGGCGAGCTGGGTTTCGATGGTTTTGTCGTTTCGGACTGGGCGGATATAGATAATCTCTACAAACGGGAGATGGTGGCAAAAGATCAGCGTGAAGCGGTCAGGATGGCGGTCATGGCCGGGGTGGATATGAGCATGGTGCCTTCCGACTACAGCTTTTACGACCACCTTGTGGATCTTGTCAAAACCCGCGAGGTGCCGATGAGCCGCATCGACGAAGCGGTAGCCGATATCCTGCGGGTCAAGTTCCGGCTCGGGCTGTTTGAGAAACCGTATCCGGATAAGGAGCTTAAAGAGCAGTTCGCAACGGATGCTTCACGTCAGGTGAATCTCCAGGCGGCGAGAGAAGCGATGACACTGCTCAAGAATGAGAATGACATTTTACCGCTCAGCAAAAGCAGGAAGGTCCTTGTGACGGGGCCATGCGCCAATAAGCTTTCCGTGCTGAACGGGGGCTGGACAATTACCTGGCAGGGTGATAACGAGGCCCTCTATCCGCATGAAAAATCGACCATCCTGGAGGCGATACAGGATAAAGCCGGCGCAAGTCGCGTTGAGTACATCGAGGGAGTAACATTTGACGAGGAGCTGGATATTCCGAGAGCGGTCTCGGCGGCGAGCCGTGTGGATGTAATCGTGGCGTGCCTGGGTGAGCCGGCGTATTGTGAGACGCCCGGCAATATCGATGATTTGACGCTGTCGGCGCCGCAGATTCGCCTTGTGCAGGAGCTTGCCAAGACGGGCAAGCCCATCGTTATGGTGCTGACCCAGGGCCGGCCCCGGGTGATTCGAACGATCGTAGACCATGCCGGTGCGATTCTGATGGCGTATTTGCCCGGCATGGAGGGCGGACAGGCAATCGCCGACGTTCTCTTTGGCGATGCGAATCCAGGCGGAAAATTGCCGTTTACATATCCGAAATACTCCGGGTGGCACGTTTGCTACGATCATAAGAAAAGCGAGGATGCGGCTCCCAATAAATTCGATCCGCAGTGGGAGTTCGGGCACGGATTGTCATATACGACCTTCAAGTACAGCGATCTGAGGCTTGACAAGAATAAGCTCTCGGCAAACGATACCCTGACGGTCACGGTCAATGTAACTAACACAGGTCAACGTGAAGGCGCCGAGGTTGTGCAGCTTTTCCTGTCGGATATAGTCGCGACCGTAACGCCCCCGGTCAAATCGCTCAAGCGGTTCAGCAAGGTGCCTTTGACGCCCGGCCAGAACCTGACAGTCAAGTTTGAGCTGAGCCGGGATGATTTCGAATTCATCGGTCGTGACAACAAGCCCGTTGTCGAGCCGGGCGATTTCAAGGTCAGCATCGGCGGGCTAACCGAAACTTTCGTGATTCAGTAACCACTTGCCAATGCTGAATAATGTTGTATGATACAAGCGTTTTCTCGTTCACCGTTGATCTCTGGAGAAATTAAACGGAACATTTTAATGGCCGATACAATTACTGGAATATTGAGAAGTATCAACAAACAGCAGTTCGCGATCAGAACCGCCGAACGTTCTTATCGAGCGGAGCCGGCTGAAGTGATAGTGCAACCGGATATAACTCGCCGCCTCGGGCTCACTAAAGGAGCAACCGTCACCGCTCAGATCGAACAAAAGAAAGGCAAACGCAAGCTGGTTTCTATCGATTCGGTAGGAGGCATGAAACCGGAGGCATTTCGCAAACGCCCCCGGTTTACCGATTTGGTGGCCGTCGATCCACACGAACGTTTTGACCTGGGCTCTTCCGGCCAGGAGAGCATGCGTATCGTCGACCTCATCGCGCCAATCGGCAAGGGCACGCGTCAGTTGATCGTTTCGCCGCCCAAAGCGGGAAAGACCGTTCTCCTGGAACAAATCGTCCAGGCGATCCGGCAATGTTCCCCTGAAAGCCGTATTATCGTGCTGCTGGTGGATGAGCGGCCCGAGGAAGTCACCCACTTTCGCAGGTCCGTGGAGGGAGCCGAAGTAGTGGCAAGTACGAGCGACCACAGTGCCGACGAGCACGCCGACCTCGCCGAGCTGATGCTCGCCCATGTACAAACGGAGCTGGAATGCGGCAGAGAGATTGTCCTGCTGATCGACAGTCTCACGCGAATGGGAAGGGCTTTCAACAACAGGGGCCGCCGGCGAGGTGCACCGCGCCGCCAGACTATGAGCGGCGGATTGGAAGCCGGCATCCTGGAAATCCCCCGCCGACTGTTCGGACTTGCACGCAAAATTGAAAACGGAGGCTCCGCAACCATCATTGCGACGTGCCTGATAAATACCGGCTCTCGAATGGATCAGCTTATCTTCGAAGAGTTCAAGGGAACGGGCAACAGCGAAATCGTACTCGACCGCACCCTTGCCGAGGCCAGAATCTTTCCTTCGATCGACATTCCGGCCAGCGGCACACGAAAGGAAGCCAAGCTCTACAGTGATGACCATACCCGAGGCCTGGCCACGCTCCGGCGTGTTTTGTCCAACTACGGACCCCGCGGAGCCCTGGACTCCCTCTTCAAGCTGCTCCAGAAGTACTCTACCAACAAAGAATTTCTGGACAGTATGTCTGCTGGGATTTGATCGCCGGTGAACCAAATTCCTGCTCATTACCGCAACTACGCCGGCACCCTGCATGTCAATATGCCTTTCTGCGATTATAAACGCGGAATATCCCTGATTTCTATGGCTCATTTTTGCTTCGAACAGCATATCACAATTATTTGCAATTTTTTCGTAATATTTTTTATTTTTTCACTTGCCTTTTAGAATAAACCGACGTATAATTACAGTTTTCGCTGTATATGGAAGAAGTAAGCACCTTTCACTCCACTGTAATTTGCGGAAATCACTGAAGGATCGTTAAAGACCTCTCGCCAGGATGGTGGGGCGTGTACAGTTTCGCTATGGCTCTTTAAAGGCCGGGCGAAAAAAGAATTAACATTATAATTAATTAATAGCATTGAGAAAAAATGAAGCAGATTAGTAGAATCAGAAATATTGGTATTTCGGCACATATCGACTCCGGCAAGACAACGCTGAGCGAGCGAATTTTGTTTTATACGGGACGTATTCATCGCATGCAGGAAGTCCACGCCAATGAAGGCGGGGCAACAATGGACTTTATGGATATCGAACGCGAGCGAGGCATCACAATAACCTCGGCCGCTACACAGGTAACCTGGAAAGACATGAGCATCAACCTGATCGACACTCCGGGCCACGTGGATTTCACCGTGGAAGTCGAGCGTTCGCTGCGAGTCCTGGACGGGGCGATCATGGTCCTCTGTTCGGTGGGCGGCGTCCAGAGCCAGTCGATTACCGTCGACCAGCAGATGAAACGGTACCGCTTGCCGAGAATCGCTTTTATCAATAAAATGGATCGTGTCGGCGCCGACCCCGAACGGGTGCGTCAGGACCTGAGAGAGAAACTCGGCCTGAACGTAGTCCCCATCCAGATCAATATTGGAGTGGCCGAAAGCTTTCAGGGCGTCATCGACCTGATTACCATGCAGGCCATCACCTTCGAGGGCAGCAGCGGTGAACAGGTCATCCGGGGACCGATCCCCGCCGAGTACGCCGATTCGGCGGCAAAAGCGAGAGAAGAGATGCTCGATGCTCTCAGCATGTACAACGACGAAATGATGGAACTGCTGCTGGAAGACAAGCCGATCGAGCAGGATATGATCCGCAGTACGATTCGTGAAACCACAATCAACCGCGACATCGTGCCGCTGATGTTGGGCTCGGCGTTCAAGAACAAGGGCGTTCAGCCCCTGATGGACGCCGTGTGCGATTTCCTTCCCAGCCCCATGGACCGCTCCAGCTTCGCCCGCGATCACGACAACGAGGGCACGGAAATCCCGCTGGCAAGCGATCCCGATGCACCGCTGGTGGCAATGGTTTTCAAGATTGCGGACGAATCTTTCGGTCAGTTGAGTTATGTCCGCGTCTATCAGGGCCAAATCATCAGAGGCCAACAATACCGCAATGCCCGAACGAATCGAATGCAGCGAATCGGCCGGATTGTCCGAATGCACGCAAACAACCGCGAGGACGTTACCGATGCCGGTCCCGGCGATATTATCGCCCTGCTGTCTGTGGATTGTGCCAGCGGTGATACGATTTGCGGCGACGGCGTTAACTATTCTCTCGAAAGTATTTTCATTGCCGACCCGGTTATCAGCCTGTCTGTAACGCCTGCCGGCTCCGCCGACCAGGAACGCATGGCCAAGGCACTCAGCCGGTTCATGAAAGAAGACCCGACCTTCCGCGTTTCCACCGATCCGAAAACCGGCCAGACGGTTATCGCCGGCATGGGAGAACTGCACCTCGACGTTTATATCGAACGCATGCGCCGTGAATTCAAGGCCGAGGTGACTGTCGGCATCCCGAACGTCAGCTATCGCGAGGCACCGACGGTCGAAGCCAAATTCAACTACAAGCACAAAAAACAGACCGGCGGCTCGGGGCAGTATGCCCACGTGGTCGGCCGATTGATTCCAATGTCCCAGGACGACGAATCCTCGTACGAGTTCGAAGACAACATCAAATCGGGACGAATCCCCAGCGAATACATCCCCGCGGTTAACAAGGGCTTTCAGGCGGCAATGAAGAAAGGCCCGCTCGCGGGTTTTGAAATTGTCGGCTGCAAAATGTGTCTTGACGACGGCTCGTACCATTCGGTTGACTCCAGCGAAATGGCGTTCCGCACGGCGGCTAAAGACGCCTTTATTGAAGTATTCAAGAAATCCAGGCCCTGCCTGCTCGAACCGATCATGACTGTCGAGATCGAAATGCCGGGCGAATTCCAGGGCCCTGTCGTCGGTGACCTCAACTCCCGGCGAGGAATTATCATGGGAACCGAAACCCGGGACAGCTACACGGTTGTTCGAGCCGAGGTCCCGCTGGCAAACATGTTTGGCTATGCCACGGTGATTCGCGGCATGACCAGGGGAACCGGCACTTTCTCAATGGAAATGTCACGCTATGCCAGGGTCCCGGTTAAAATCAGCGAACTTATCCTCGAACAGCACCGCCAGCAAAATGAGCAAACCGCTCGAAAATAATCTTACTCCTGTTATGTAATAATCGAACGAGTATGGGCGGTTCGCTTTACCGCCCTATCATCCCCTCCATTTCTATTTACAGCCCATAATGCTCTGTTGAAAAGCTCATTGTCATTCTGAGCGTCGCGAAGAATCTCACTGCTTATGAGCTACAAAGAGATTCTTCTCTTCGCTTTGCTCCGTTCAGAATGACATTCAGCGCATATTTTTAACAGAGCATTAGACACTCTTATTTGTTACCGGCGTTAAATCCGAGTTGTACGTTTCCGGCGGATTGATTGACGATCCGCTCCGAGCCTGTGAATAAATTCTCCGTGATAATGGCACGTTCGACGTCTTCTCCAAGCCGGATTTGCGGCCGGTCCTGTCGAAACTCGCATCCCCGAATGAGAACGGTACCGCTTTGCGCCTGTATCGCCGGGCGATCTCCGTTTTTGCCGCCCCACTGGACAAACGTACAATCACTAAAGCCGACGGTTCCCGTCCCTGCGATCTTCGCTATCTGGTTGCAAGGGCCCCAGAACGCACAGTTCAGAAAGCGGATGCTTCCCGTATTGCTTTTTTCGACGCCGATCATGGTCGGGTCCGGCCCATGAAACGATACGAACTCGCCATTCGTAATCAACAGCCCGAATGGAGCGCATTGTTCGACGACAAGGGCCGTATAGCAATCGTCCGCCCCGATGCCGAGAAAGTTACCGTTGCACATACCCCTTGTGCCTTGTATGAACTTATAGCCGACCTTATAACCGAAGCAGAATGTATTATAGACATACTGCCAGTCGGATTTGCCGAAGATAAACGCCTCGCCGTTTTCCATCTGCCACTGGAACAGCTTTGGTTTCATGCTCCACCAGGGATTAAAATGGACGTTTTCGATGCGCCCTATATCGTAGATGGAATCGACCAGGACGCCCCGCCGGAGCGGCTGGCCATGTACATCACGAATCAAGTGACGCTCGTTCCGCGTAGCGTCGATCCCGTTGTACGGATTGAGCATTTCCACGGCGAGGACCGCCGGGTTTTTGCCTCGCATGGCGATTGCCCAGGGATACGGCTTTGGTACGTCATCTATGTTCTGTTGAGGATAGTACAGCACAACTCCCTTGAGGGTACTGTTGGTGTTGAGAGTTATGAAAGCCGGCCCGTCCTCACTGCCCGCCCCGCCCGTGATTAGAAAAGTCGTGCCGTCATCCGTTGGTTTGGGAAGCCCCCTGTTGCGCAAGCCGTTATGCGCCGGGACCGATTGCCAGACGCCAGCCAACGTGACCGCGTTGGGCACGTTCAAATTGCCGGCGAAGAAATAGTTGCCGACAGGAGCATAAACAATGCCTCCGCGGGCTTTTTCCGCCGCATCAAGGGCCTTTTGAAATGCCGCCGTATCGTCCGTCTGGCCATCTCCCACGGCACCGAAACTGCGGACATTGAAATAATCCGAAACGGGGCCCTGAACCGCTTCTCCGGCAAAGGCTCCAACCGTAAATAAGAGTGATAGCCCGAGAAAGAGCCGGCCAAACTGTTTCATCATACGTGCTTTGTAAAGACTGCGAACCATTCTTTTACTCCTCTTATTTATCCATCCAATTCCTGTTTTTTACCGGGATTTTCAATGGATATCGAAAAATTCCGGAACGATTTGGGGAAAATAGCCCCAATTTCCTGCGTATACTATCAGTTCCGAATGGCATTTGCCATTGTTTCTTTACCATAAACCTCCTAACGCTGCACCCACTAACAGATGATTCTGCCGGTATTATTTTGCTTCATCCGGTTAATGAATTAGCTGCTGCGAGCGATTTTTCACTTTTTCCCGCTCCTTTGGCCGATTCGAGAGCTTGAGATTGGCTTTGTTTGGCTTTGTTTTCGTCGTCGCCACAGGCCGGGTTATTGCCATAATCCCTTTTTATATAAGACTTTGCGCCAAGCTGGACTACTGCATATTGGTCGAGTAGACGTATTATAGCCGTACTACACAGGTAATGTTTGTTTTCTCTGTTTCTCTTGCCTTTCGGTCACAAGAGTGCCACATTATCTTACCATATAAACGGCTTCAACGCCCCTC
>Ga0307380_10009389_pt1 | contig 12415 bp, 13 predicted proteins | sample UN3MG_FD_202239 | JGI IMG/M metagenome (GOLD analysis project Ga0307380, IMG submission 202239) | Soil microbial communities from Risofladan, Vaasa, Finland - UN-3 | ecosystem: Environmental > Terrestrial > Soil > Coastal area > Acid sulfate soil | place: Finland: Risofladan, Vaasa | collected... | reverse complement strand
CAGAAACTGGCAACACTAATCAGGAGGATGGATTGCATACTTGGGGACGGTGACCTACTCATGCAAAAGAGAGAGCATGCCAGTTGGGACCACTACAAAAACAGATTCTTATTATAGGAGAAAAGTATGGGCAGGATGAGAATTAAACAGACGGCAATAGTTATACCTGATACACACGCTCCACTACAGAGTCAAGCAGCAATGAATTGCGTGTACAAGGCAATCAAGTTGGTTAGGCCAGACATGCTCATTCACCTTGGTGATGTTGGGGAGTGGGATGCAGTTAGCTCGTGGAAGTATGCCAAGAAAAAGAGACCACCACTTGAGTATATACTTGCAGACCTAGAGAAGGATAAGATAGCCGTAAACCTCATGCTTGACGAAATAGACCATGCTGCAAAGTTGGCAGGGGTCAAGGACAAGTTAATGCTCATGGGTAATCACGAGGTGTGGTTAGATAACTTCGTAGATGAGCACGATAGAAATGAACTATTTCTTCCTCAATATAAGCCAGTCAACATTATGGATTTAGAGAGGAGAGGATGGGACAGTGTACCACATGGTGAGTATGTTACGATTGGCGATCTATCTATATATCATGGTGGGCATCATAGTGGAGTCAATCACGCTAGGATGCACTGCATTAATCTGGGTACTAACGTGCTTTATGCACATAACCATGGAGTACAACGAGCATCGATGCCTAACCTTAAAGGTGTACATGCTGCCTTCTGTATAGGTTGTTTAAAGGATTGTCAAAGTGGAAAGAACAAGTGGCTTAAGGGACGGAAGGTTAATTGGTCGCACGCATTCGCAATAGTGTACTGGAACGGTGACGGAACCTTTCGTGTTGAGGTTGTTGACATAACAGGGGGAACAACTAATGTATGGGGAAAATGGATTGACGGCAACTAGTTGGTGGTGGATAAGTATGCCACGAGCTACGGCAGCAATACACACAACTAACGGGGTGGTAGACATCACTGCCCCGTACATGAGGTTCACAATGAGGTGGCCCATGGAGAAGGTTATAGACGAACTGTGCAAGACGAAGGGTGTCAAGGTAATGAAGATGGAGGACGATGGTGAAGAAGAAAAAACGTTTAGATATTCCTAATCATGAATTTGCTTTCGTAGTCTTCATCGACCCGGCCTATAGTTCTGGTTGGACCACACGTAGTGACGCAGTTAACGTGAATGACATTATCCACGTTGGTTGTGGTGTTGTAGTATCGGAGACCAAGTCAACAATAACACTAGCTCTCATGGTGGGGCTATTTGATAAGGAGAAAAACCAAGATGTTCTTAACCCCTTTACGCTACATAAAGAGAAAGGTATACTGTGGTTGCATCGCTTTACTTGGGAAGATTGGGATAGTCTTAAAAAGTCCAAGCGTGTCACGAGAGACATCAATTCAAGTATCGAACACTTCCTTGCAGAAACTCTCGAACCTGCCGGGACACAGGATGATAAGGCAGTTGGTGGAACATCCGACCCACTACACAAGCCATCCTAGTGGCATAGAGGCCATCACCATAACACAGTGCTATAACTTCAACGTTGGTAATGCAATCAAGTATCTGTGGAGACAGGGGCTTAAAGACGGGGAGTCTAGTCGTAAAGACTTGATGAAGGCTAGACAATACATTGACTTCGAATTGAAAAGGATTTACGATGTGCAAGAAACTTCTGATTGCAGTAACAAACAGGAGCAGCTATAATAAGATAAAACCAATAGTGCGTGCCCTTCCTAACGATGTGACTCCCTCATTCCTTCTGGGTGGGGGAGTCCTCCTGTATAGGTTTGGTTCCATTGATGCACTCATAGAGAGAGACTTCCCTGAGTGTGACATACATAAGGTGCACCTTGCAGTTGAGGGTGATGATCTTGGTAAGATGAGTAAGACAGTAGGGTTGGGTATCATAGAGGTATCGACCCTGTTGGACTTTGTGAAACCCGATGCAGTGTTGGTGTGTGCAGACAGGTACGAGACACTTGCTGTGTCTATCTCAGCATCGTACAAGAACATACCATTGATTCATTTACAGGGTGGTGAGCATACTGGTACCATAGACGACAAGGTACGCAATGCCAATTCAGTACTGGCAGACATGCACTTCCCGGCTACGCAGCGTGCAGGGATAAGGGTGTCACACCTAATTAATTCTTGCGATCACATCTATCCATATGGTTGTCCATCAATGGATATCCTACTCTCTAACCCCGATGTAGAGTGTGTAATAAATCGTGGGGGTAGGGGAAACATCGACACCATGGCTAGTCTTATTGTTAAAAATACACACGTTGTTAATGGAAAGGGAAAGGGTGACATAATAGACTGTGGCAACCCATACATCATAGTTATGCTACACGGTGATACCACAGACAAGAGGTTCGTTTCACACATGCACCAACTTACAGATGCATTGGACATGGTGAACACGCAGAAGATTATCTTCTGGAATAACATAGACCCAAAGGGTGACCAGATAGCAAAGATGTGGAGAGAGTATGACTGCATGGATAACCATAGGTTCATAAGACACTTGGAGCCAGAGGACTTTGCAGGAGTGCTACTGATGTCCGATTGCATAGTTGGTAACTCTTCCACTGGCATACGTGAGGCAAACTTTCTTGGTGTGCCATCGGTTAACATCGGAGATCGTCAACACGGTAGAGAGCATGGTAGTAATGTGGTAACGGTACCGTTCAATAAGGGTGCTATTTATGATGCCATAATGGGTAGACGTGGAATGGTGTGCGAACCATCTAATCTGTACGGGGATGGAAACGCAGGTGAAATGATAGCAGCGAGGATAAGTTATGAAATCAATAGATGATGGATGGGATAAGTTCTGGCTAACAAGGAATGCACCCATGTCCCAGAAACAGGTGTGGCCCTTTGCAAAGAACTATCAGGTGATTTCGAGATTGATCAGTGCTCACTTCAAGACAACAAGGTGGGGAGGACTTATTTCTTGCGAGGTCGGTGCAGGACGTGGCACCATTAGTGACCTACTCAACGTGTATGGCATACAGACACACTGTACCGATCTTAAGGATAGGTTACTATATAGCAACCATTACTTTCACCAGAACGACATAACCCGGGATGCCCCGATAGGTAAAGGCATGTTCGACATAGTGTTCACGTATGGTCTGCTCGAGCACTTCGATAGCGACAACAGGTATGCTGCATGCCTACGTATGTATGACATGCTGAGACCCGGGGGACTTTGCCTGCACTATATTGTACCAAAGAAGTGGACCAATATGTTTGAGGACAGGTCAGTACCTAGGTACGACTGTTCCGAGTATATTCCATTGTACAGCAAGGGTGGTTCACAATGGTACTGTGGACACGAGCAGAAGATAATCAATGTGTATCCATGGCATGGCAGGGGAGACTGGGAGTGCAACGAGTTCTGGTCAAAGGGATTCTTCATGTACAACATAGAGGGTAACTAATGAAAGTACTTGGACTGGTAACGGCAAAGAGCAAGTCTAGTAGGATTGAGTATAAGAACAAGGTACCAGTACATGGCAAGCCACTGTACAAGTGGACCACAGACTTCTGTGAGAATAACATTGAGTTCTTTGACTGTCTGGTATTTAGTTCTGACAAGCCAGAGGACTATAATGTTGGAATTAATTGGTTAAGGCTGTACAGACCACCGTGGTACATACTTGACTCAACACCACACATAGAGTCTGTTAAACACGCCCTATCATTTGCCGAGGATTACACCGATCAGAAGTACGACTTGGTTGTGCTAATGCAGCCAACCAATCCACTTAGGAACACAAAACTACTATACCATGCCATGTGCGTAGCAGAGACATATATGGGAAGACCTAGCTTGGCACCACACGTATCTCGGTGCGTATACGTAGACCACAATCTGTGTAGAAAGTATCTGGTTAGATCACAGTGGTATGGTGACGATATCAACGGTTCACCAATGGTAAGGAGTGGTGCACTGTACACCTACAGTAGGGACTATCTTAAGAACCCATATTCTTTTAAGGGTCATAGGATAGTTATTTCAAAGGAAGTTGGTTATAACATAAACGACCCCATTGACATAAAAATAACAGAGGCACTATTCAGAGTGCAGGGAGTACCGTATGGATATACAAAGAGTTGGTCTACCTAATAAATTTGACCCACTAACATATCACGAAGTTGAGACAAAGCTAGAGTCACAGTTGCCGGATACTGGCGATAAAAGTGTATTGCTTATCATCCCAGACTTTACTAGGCCATTCAGTATTGTTGAGGGTATACTATATCGACTGCTCAAACAACGCAGCATTAGTGTGGACATAGTGGTTGCTAACGGCATGCATAGGCCAAGCACTCTTGGTGAGATAAGGAGTAAGGTTGGTGCAGGAGTAGACGATTGCATCATCTATCAGAACCATCCCTTTCAAAATGATGACTGGCTAATTAACGCAGCTTACCAAAAGTATGTTATTGCATTTAGCAATCCCTTACCACATAACCACGTTGGCATGAGTGGTGGTGGAAAACTAATACTGCCGGGACTTTCCCATTGGTGTGCTGTTGAGTCCTTTCACGCTAACGGAAGGGAAACATCTACTAGACTGGTGGTTGATGCAGGGAAACGTATCATAGACTGTTACGTTGGTGCTAGCTATGGTGACTGTGGAATAAATGATGTGTGCGTTGCAGTTGATGACTATGATTTTTATAACTGGGTAGATCGCACCAGAGACTTTTATAGGGTGGAGATAAAGAGCCCACTACCAGATGCAGTCATACTAGAGCCATGCGTAAAGAAGATTGACTTTATGCAGAGCATGAACGCAATGCTTATAGCGAAGAATGGAATAGTAAAAACAGGTGGGACGATAATCATTATGTCAGATACACCAGATGGAATGGGAACCCACTATATATTCCAACAGCCAAACGGTATAGCACCTGCATACTATGACTCAATTTTTAAGGATGAACTAAGTACAGCAGATATACACTTTTGTATGCAAAATGTACCTGAGCAAGCTATCAGGCTTTACTTCGACAAATGCAAGCCCATGAACTTGTCAGACTTCGGTAATGTTATTAGGTACCTAGAGGCTAGACACGGTACCAATGCCAGAGTGATACACTATACTGCACCAGACATTTCTATAGGAGAGAGAGTATGAGCACGTTCGAAACTAATATGGCAGCACTAGGAAGAAGGTACCCATCTTTGGCAGACCGTATGCGTAGGTTAAAGGATGATCACACCGTTCGTGTTCATAAGTCCAGTCCCGGCTCACAGCAGCCATCGTGTACGGTTAAGACACCAGATGGTGTTGAGTGGTTGATACACGACAAGGTAAACCCATCTAGGGAGGCAGCAGCATTCGCCTGTGCAGAAGTTGGTCAGCAGGGTGACATGGCAAACATAACCATTATGTTCGGACTAGGTCTTGGCTATGAGTTTGAGGCACTGTTCAACAGGTACAACAATCCTCAGGCACAATTCATTGTCATCGAGAACAATGAGCAGCTATTTAAAAAGTTTTTGGAGACCAAGACAATATGGTTGGGAGATGAAACCAATCCAATGATGATGACAGTATTCGATCTTCCCAACGTTCACTTTCTTATTGGTGTTCCAAACATGCACATGTACAACTGTCTGTTTGATATCATGCACCATAACTCTGGTAGCGTGTTCACAACGTTTAACATGGTTGAGCATCCAGTGCTTATACGGTTCAATAAGCAATACTACAAGCCAATCATTGCAGACATATCACGTGTGTGCTATGACATTAAGGCATCGTTTGGTAACGACCCAGAGGACTCGTGGCTTGGTATGGACCACATGTTACAGAACACCGACCTAATAGCAGAGAGCCCGGGAATAATATCCTGTAAGGATAAGTTCAAAGACATGCCTGCATTAATAGTTGCCACTGGTCCATCACTCAATAAGAACATTCATCTACTGAAGGAGTTCAAGGACAAGGCAGTGTTCTTTGCTGCAGATGCATCGATGAATACCTTTATGAAGTATGTTAACGCTGACGGGGAAGGTGAACCCATTGTACCTGATATGGTTACTTCACTGGAAAGAAGTCCTACCACACACAGACACTTTGCCCAGATAGATAAAGATGACTGGGGACCACTGAAAGATACTTTCCTTTGTGCGTGTCCGGTGGTAAGGCCAGACGTGTACGAGAACTGGAAGGGAAAGTACACCATGATGTACAGAGACTTTGCCCACTTCCGTTGGCTTGGTGTGGACAAGGGACTTCTCAATACTGGTAAGTCGGTTACGAATATGGCTTACGTTATAGCACTGTATATGGGGTGCAATCCAATCATACTGGCAGGTCAGGACTTAGCCTTTGCCAATGACGGACAGACCCACGTAAAGGGTGCAACACACGCTAGCGAGGGATTGAAGAAGTCACCACTCATACAGCAGAAGGTTAAGTGTATGGGCAATGACGGAAAAGAAATGCAGACACTGGATACGTGGGTTGGAATGAGGAAACGTTTCGAGTATGACATAGCAAAATTTCCAGAGACCATATGTATCAACGCAACGGAGGGTGGTGCTAGGATTGAGGGTGCACACGTCATGACCCTGCAGGATGTTCTCGACTACCTTCCCAATAAGAGTGAAAAGCCTATCAAGCAAAGACTTGATGAGTACATGCCAAAGCCAACCGATGAGGAGGTTGCACGTGATAAGGGAATAATCAAGGCTAGGATAGACGATGGTTATAAATATCTATCACAGGCAATGGATAAGATTTATGGTATCAAGAAAGTAATTGTCGGGATGATGGAGGACTTATCAAACAATGGATTGTCATCAGAACAGTATCACGGTGGGGTTAAGGTTATAGAGGACGATAAGAAGGATGTGTTCAATGACTCTAACTGTTGGTACACCATGATGCACGTCATGCAGTCTTGGTTGATGGGAAGGGACAACATACTACGTGCTTGTAATGCACAGTATACCGGGAACGAACTGATGGCAACCAAGTTGTTAAAGCTGTATGAGATGTGGTACGGACTTGAATTGCTGTATGACCTAGTGTTTAATGGAACGAGGGAGATGTACTATGAAGACAAAAAAAACCCCAAAGCTCTGCCGTGTTTGTCAGACGGAACTTACGAAAGAAGTTTGGACTCGCTCCAAAAAGAAGAAGTCGGACTATCTGTGCAAGACGTGTCAAGTGAAACAGATAAGGTCTATAAGCATTCCAGTGAGGGTGACAACAAGGGATGAGTATGTGGTGATGCAGTCCGGTAGTGAGGTTCCAAAGGTTGAACTCAACAAAGACAAGGATGGGTATTCAAAGGGTATACTCAAGAGTATGATCGAGGATACCGAGAACTACCGGATAGAGAAAGTCCTCAGGATGATGTATGGTGGTTACGATGAGAAAGTTAGAAAGAGATCATTGGACTACATGCTTAGGGTGTGGGATAAACTGAGTCCAGATCAGTGTGAGGAAGTTATTAATCAGGCAAACCGTATGATCAGTGGTGTTGGCATTGACGATGAGATAAGGGTTGGGGTTGCTATAGCACTACGTACATTTGTTGGAACTAAAGACGTAAAGAAGAAGGAAGTCAGTAAGTCATATGAACAGGTGCTAACAGAGAACGGGGAGGTAGAGATTGATGACGAAGACTTCATCACCCAATGAGAATATGCTTAGGTGCTATCTTACAAACATGTACTTCAAGCAGGGGGACAACCCAGTAATTACCTACTTACGTGCCAGAGGATTTACCGATGAGACCATTGCAACTTTTAGACTTGGCAGCACTACTACCGAGAGAATTATTTTCCCCATCTGTAACGAGAACGGTGAAGTATATGGTTTCCAAACACGGACCACTCACGATAACTATGAGGGGGGAAAGAAATATGTCAATAGTCCCAACACGGAGTTTTATAATAAGTCGAACTTTCTATTCGGACTTGACGTGGCCCGAGGGTACATTCCGTCACGGGGTCATACACTCTATATCGTAGAGGGTAACTTCGATGTAATGCGTATGCATCAGGTTGGAATGCAGAACACCGTTGGTGTCATGGGTTCACTTATATCAGAGCAACAGGCAATTGAAATACGTAAGCACGCTACCAATGTCATACTTGCATTTGATGGTGACGATGCAGGAGAGGATGGTATGTGCAGATCGTACGAAAACCTTATCAAGCAAAAGTTCAACAGTGTTACATGTATCAGAGTTGATGATGACCCAGATACATTCTTCAGTTGTGCCAATCCGGTGCCAGAGGAAATGGATATGCTACAGGTGTTCATAGAGATAATGTACACCAAGCGTAACATGAGCACAGTTGAAGGTAAGTACCAATTCATTAGGGACATGGTAAAAGTATTTGAAGTACACCAAGACAGGGAACACTTTGTCGAACTAATAGCAAAGGTACTACGAGATGAAATTTGATTTATCTAGGATGAGGGACTTCCACTACTATTCTAGTATGCTGCTTAAGATACAGACTGGTAAAGGCTTGGAGAGATTTGACTTTAAGTCTAGGTATGTACAGAGGCAGATAGATGCTGAGTGGGAGAGGTGTGTAAAGAGGGGAGAGCCAGTACGTCTTATATGTTTAAAGGCAAGGAGACACGGTGTATCAACATACGTGCAGGGTAGGATGTTTCACGGGTGTCATACCCAGTCCCATAGACAGGCCATCACCATAGCAGCAGACGATGACGGTTGTGGTTATATTCACCAGATGTCACAGACATTCTACGAGTACCTACCCGAAGGATTGAAACCTGCAACCAAGTTAAAGAACGTACAGAAGATGGTGTTCGACTATCCCAAGACTAAAATAATGGCAGAGGGGGGAGTTAACTATGGACTTAAATCTTCTATTAAAACAGTTAGTTGCACAAACAAAGCAGGACTGGGAACTGGTAACCACTTCATTCACTTCTCAGAGTACGCAATGTATCGTGATGCAGAGGGTGTACGGAAGGGTGTTATACCAACTGCCTTTAACGAACCCGGGACATTCGTGGTTATTGAGAGTACTGCCAACGGAATGACCGGACACGGAGGACCGTTTTATGAAGAGTGGCAAAGAGCAAAGGCAGGGAAGAGTGTGTTCAAGCCCCTGTTCTACTCATGGTTACAACATGAAGGATACGTCAAACCGTTTATCAACAAAGAAGAGAGAACAGAGTTTCGTGACACTATGGACCTTGAAGAGCGAGAACTGCAAGAGAGACATAAGGCAACATATGAACAACTCAATTGGAGGCGTTTCCAGATATCCTTCCTCGGTGAACACGGGGGGGATTCTAAGTCGGGCTTGGAGAACTTTCACGAACAGTATCCTTCTGATGATAGGGAGGCGTTCATAGTATCTGGCAAGAGCGTGTTCAGTAGGACAGTACTGAAACTATACTATGATCAATGTAGCGATGAACTGGCAAGGTTCACTGTGTATAACGGTACACTACGTAAGGACCATGACGGTGACTGCAGGTTATGGAAGTATCCAGAGAAGGGCAAGGAGTACGCAATGGCAATAGATGCTGCCAGTGGTGAGCCCGGGGCAACAGACAATGCATGTATACAGGTGTTCGAGGTTGGCAACACTGAGAAGAACGAGTGGGGAGAGCAGTGCTGTGAGTGGCATGGTAAGTGTGATGCCGATGAGTTGGCAAAGATCGCACAGGTAATAGGTAAGTTTTATAACTATGCCCTAGCTGCACCGGAAATATTTGGATATGGTCACGCAGTGCTAGGTGCCATGATAAGGAATGACTATCCAAACATACTGAGGAGGACACAGTTAGATGCCATAACAAAGACGTACCTAAATAAGTACGGGTGGAACACTAACCCATCCACCAAACCATCCATGCTAACCCTAGGCAGATACGTGGTTAACAATAAGATGGTAATAATTCATAGCCGTGAACTGGTTATGGAAATGATCATGTTCGTTAGGGACTCTGGTGGCAGTGGTGCTGCAGCATACGGTAACGGAAAGGACGACAGGGTTATGTCCTTCCTGATTGTGTTGAAGGCAATAGAGCAGGAGTACGCAGACAATGACATGAGTAAGGCAGGAGTACAGCAACCAGTAGGAGAGAAGGAAAAGATTCCCGAGGGTGGCAAGAAGGATAAGTTACTATACGACACGTACTGGGACGAACACCCATCTGGTAATAGCGAAACCAAAAACTGGCAAGACCTATAGGAGAACACAATGAAAAAGAAATACGAGTTAGAAGAAAGATCATGTGATGTCTGTGGCTCAACGGACTCAGAGGAGCTTTATGTTTCCAGAAGGGATAACCAACACATTGTTATACCGGACGGTGATGACATAGTTCAGAACCGTGATGTATTCTGCAGGCAGTGTGGACTGGTATATAAGTCACCATCCTTCACCAAGGATTCCATGGATAAGTTCTATCGGGAGGACTACACACCATTGTATCGTCCGGGTTGGAACGAAACCATATCCAGACAGTCTGTGGTTTATACCATGATATCGTCCATCATCATAGGTGACTGGCTCGAGAGTAAGTTGAAGGTCAGGGGGTCTACCATGTTGGATGTCGGGGCCGGGGATGGCATGTTCATGAAGTGCATGGAGAGCAAGGGGATGGAGGTCTATGGTATAGATCAGGATGTCCGGGGTGCAGAGATGGCATACAAGTTGCTATCTCAGAACGTGTATGTTGGTGATTTTATGGATTTATCAGGGGACTCCAAGTTTGATATAGTGTGTATGCGTAACACGTTGGAGCATATGTACTCACCAACGCAAGCACTTGAAAAGGCTATTACTTTCATGAAAGACGATGGTTACATGTTGGTGGAGTTGCCGAGTGCAGACAGGCCATACAGCAATGGATATGTGGGTAGCTTTCTGTCCAGTGCACATAACTACACGTTTACAATAGGGTCTTTTGATGAGCTCTGTAAGAAGGTTGGACTTGGTATTGTTGACTTGTCATACGAGGGACACTGTGGCTGCATGATGTTAATACTAAAGAAAGGTGAAGGGAACATAACAACTAACAACGAACCTATTAAGACCCTCGCATTCATAAGGGATAGGTATGCAGAGCACGATAGAACATTTTTTAAAATAAAAGAAATAATTTTAGACCTTTTTGAATCCACAAACGTTAATAATAGTATAGGGACCATAAGGTCCAATAAGCACACATCAAACCTTATAGTATTCAACATACTCGTAAACGCAAGTTCGGGGAACATGACACACCCATTAATAGCAGATTTATTAGATACTTACGAATGGGACCCCAACCAAGCAGGTGACGTAAACTGCTCGGCTGCAACTGTTGAGTTTATAAAGGGTATGTTTTACAGGGAGTTGGGTGACTTCAAGCAGGCAGATGATCACATCAAAATTGCCATGTCCATGTATCCAGATGTACTATCCAAGAACTTTGTTAAGGAACTCATATTAGAGGGTGTATTATCTGAGTCGGTTTTTAATGAATCCATTTGGTATGCTTGTAGTAGACAGAGTAAGATGATGGTATAACGAGTATTCTTTAGTAATAACGAGGGCAGGCTAGGAGGCTTAATGGCAACAATAGCTAAACCAAGAACGTCTCAGAAGAACGTGAAGGATGATTTTTTCGATCCACAACCACCCATAGTAGAACCACCCGTAGATACCAAACCTACTGGTGGTATGGGCAAGGCACGCAAAACAATCATAGACGAAACCATAACTAACGCAGGACAATACAATGAACAAGAGACAGAAGGCGATACTATTGAACCCACAGGTACAGGCACTGATACTGTCGTTGGCGATCAGGGGCTCGAAGTTGTTGGGGAAGGGGATATCAAAGTTATATCGGAAGTGGAAAAACAGGAAGAGGAAAGACGTAGAATCTTCTCCCTAGAAAAGAAAGCCCTTATCAATGAGGGTGCTGAACAGATATTGTCGTGTCTAGAACCTGCCTTTGCACATGAGTACCATGAGGCGTGCAAGGAGTTTAGGTGTGAGAACATTGGTGTGTACATCCTAGCCATCCTCAATAGACTGTCAAAGGAATCAGACTTCGCTAATCCGGACTTCGAGCCAGAGTGGGAGCGTGGAGTAGTAGGGTTTACAGATGAGATATTCTGTGAATACTGTAACAAAAAGATCAAGAACTCTCGAAGAAAACAGAAGTACTGTTCTAACCTTTGTGCCAAGTATGATCGTGAGAGAAATGAGTCTGGTGTTATCCATCCAGATGAAACTATCTGGGACGATAAGACAGAGGAAGACAAGGAGCGTGAGCAGTACGAGGATGAACAGATGAGAAACGGAGGACTGTAAATGCCCGAAGACATTGGGACAGACGAAGTATCCGTAAATAAGTTTCTAACTGGTATC
>Ga0307380_10009385_pt1 | contig 12416 bp, 19 predicted proteins | sample UN3MG_FD_202239 | JGI IMG/M metagenome (GOLD analysis project Ga0307380, IMG submission 202239) | Soil microbial communities from Risofladan, Vaasa, Finland - UN-3 | ecosystem: Environmental > Terrestrial > Soil > Coastal area > Acid sulfate soil | place: Finland: Risofladan, Vaasa | collected... | reverse complement strand
TCAATTCTCGCATCGCTGCAGCGTATGCATAAGGTTTGCCATCTATTACTATCATTGGTATGTGATTATTGATTAAACAATGTAGTGCCTGCACATCCACCGAATCATCATCTCTCCAACCATTGTGTGGTGTAGAGAAGAAATCAATAATGTACTTCTCATACGGAACCTTCATGAGTACAAGCTTCTCTTCAGCTCCTTCACACAACTTACATCCTGGCTTACCGTAAAGCTTCACATCCATGATAGCCTCCGCCCTACAAGCAAGCCTGTTACATGCTTCTCAGGCTCAGGCTCAAGAACAAATGGAACGCCACGCAGTGAGCCATAACGGGGCAAATTATATCTAGCGTTCAGGTAATCAGTCACATAGGAGCTATGACGGAGCGGATCATATATGTAATCTGCCCCAGACATATAGGAGCTGATTTGGGCAGCAGAAACAGAGATAGTATTTGAGGTTGTTGTTTGCGTCTGTTCATTCATCATAGCATAGTCGACATCTATAAAATTAAGCATATCTATCTCCGAACAAAAGGACCGGCGCCCCGAAGGACGCCGGTCATTTGTATTTAAAATCCGAGTCTTGCAATTAACTGTGAAGTAAGGACAGCCAAACTCTCAGCATTATCTATGTTCACAGGTAACTTGAATCTATTTGCTACCGCCGCAGGACCATGCGTTGAAGATCCAGCAAACACACTAACAGGATCCATAAATCCAGGCATACGGTTGTATCGAAAATCAGGATCTATTTCGAGTGCCCAATGAAGTGCAAATGGTAGTGTTCCATTAATGGAAATGTATTCCAACGCGGACATTCGCAACGCTGTCCTAATGTAACATCCAGCAACAAGTAAGCTATCTCTCTTTGTTGAGTCTATTTGCAGCCCACTGTCTTTGAAGATGAACTCTAAAAACTTCGTACCAACAAACTGTCCTACTTCATCAAAGACATTCGCACCATCCTTGATGATAACTGCACGACGAATACCGCCAGCAAGCGGGTGTGTATTGGCGGTTGCAGATAGTTCTTCCATACGGCTATTGATATACAACGCAATCTTTTCGGGGTCTTTGTAGTTGGATGGATGCTTTACTTCACCAACATACGCTTCCCAACCCGGCAAGGCAACGAATTCGAATCCACAGAAGTAGCGCATGCTTTATCAAAATCCTTTCTCGCTTCGTGCATATAATCAGGCAGATACGATGGAACCTCTCCCCGCCTCCGGATCCTTGAGGGCAACCTTCTTCCACAACTCCTTCTGCGTGAACAACTCATCATCATGCGCAGCACTCTTGACGATAATATTCTTTGCACCAGGTAGAAGGCTGAGGTCGGAAACCTTCACCTCAACCTCAACGTATGGATGCGACGTAATGAACGGAGGATATACCTCTTCTGGCCGCATTCCCTCTGGCTTATCATCAGTGGTATCAATGCCGATAATCATTGCCATTGGATATGTCGCCTGGTACTGCCGCAGCATTCCAAGCGCACGTACCAATCTGACTGGTCTTGGCTCAATCAACGGGGATTCTGCCAATAGGCCATCAAGACCCTCAACGACAAGTAAACCAATTGGATTCTTCGAGGAGTTCTTAAATGGCTTCATAATCTCGGCAAAACTACCAAACGTATCAGCCGAGTTACGCCAGACATTATTCACAGCAAAGAGTCCCGGCAGTGTGGTCAGATCATCTGGTACCATTAGATCACCAAGTAGCGTCAAAGGCACACCACCTGCCTCAGCATACAACTTAGCACATAATCGTAGTAGTGGAAGATAAGCCTCACGTGGCCCAAATATAAGCAGTGTATCCTCGTGTGTCATGCCGCCATCGGTGATGCTACGTTCATGGACCGCTGCAACAGTTGCTGCCATTCCCTCTGAAGGAAGAGGTAGATATTTGCTCTTTAGTCTCACTGCGAGGTTCTTGACGCGTTTCTTATTTGTCATACTACGCGTCAGTTCTTTACGTTGTATACTGTCAATCCAGCCCATCTGATGATCTGTGAAATCCTTCATGACTTTATAGAAGTCGAATGGCTCGCCAGACTTCTCCATCTGTGCATCATTTATGATCTGAATCATCGGTGAGCTTACCTTTGGGTCCTCACATATCTTTGACGCTGCCCAACGTGTCATACGATGACCAAACAACATCAGATAAGCATACCGAAGTAACTCACTACCTTCGGTCAAAACACTAGGAAGTCGAGCTGCTGCTGCCTGCATCGCTTCCTGTCTCTTCACCATAATCTCTTGCTGCTTCTGCTGCAGCCGTTGTTGCATCTCCTGCGTTGCTTGTAGATCCAATCCTTTGGGCACGTCCTGTGGCATAGAGCATCTCCTTAAATATTTGCGGATCAACTTGTGCAATGAAGTCATCGAATAGGATTCCAACAACGCAATGCTGTGGAATATCAACCGTCTTGTTTAGTTTCAAGCGTACCGTCTGTGCCTTAAGTTCAATAAACATACGAGGATATGGCCGGAAGCCTAAAGAATAAAGCGTAACAAACAGAGGCTTTGGCATCCACATTAACATCTTATGCTGGTTCTTCTTTGTTATGAGGATAGGTTCACGCTCTGATAGTTTGGCATCAATTCCAGCTTCAGCCCAAAAGACGAGCCAGCTCTTATTGGGGGCCGTGGGTGACAGCGCACTAAGAAGATCGTACGTCTTGTAATTCTTAAATTCAAAACTGAATGCCTCAATTAGTGGTTGTCCAATTGGGTCTGTAAAGGTCATATCACCATACTGAAATCGTGTACGTTTCCCTCGTCTAGCGCGGGATGTTGCACGGCTACCAGAACCATCAGTACGCCAGAAGACATCATCACGCTCACCAGCTGTCCACCACTTACCAAAGATGACAGCCAACTTACGCTCGAAGCCAAAGCCCTTCTGAGAGCTACTTACACCCTTCTTGCGCTTCTTTCTTACCTTCTTCTTTACAACAGCACGACGACTTGCTGGTTGCTTTGCCACTACATCTACATTGGCCATGAGTTTCTTTCCAATCAGCTAACTGACTATTTGCCGATTCCTTTGCAATATCCTCTTGATGCTTACGATTTCCACGACAGACAAAACACTGCCCATGATTTCGACAGGCCCTATCTACTCGTTTTGCTTTATTTGTTTTACGAGTTAATCCCATTTTTCAGTCTTTCAAATGCATCACCTATATCCATAGTCTTAAGCTTTTCGAAAAGCAGATGTACCATGAAGCAGTCGAAGCCAGCGTCGTGTGCCTGCTCCAGATCTAGATTAAGAGCTCTATCAAGCTCAAGTGCAGCCATGGCATAAGCCAAGTTCCACTTCACTCGACTACGGGTATAGCGTATACGCTGCAAAAATGAACCAAGTGTTTCTACTGGCCCAGGACGTACGCCAATCTGTGCTGCTTTGAACAAACAACCAGTATCTATGATGAGATTCTCATCGAAGGAAAAAGCAATACCAGCTCGATTAAGTTCAGCTAGGAGGAATGGCACATCAAATGAAACAACGTTATGCCCAATTATCATACACTTGCTTTTGATATATAGCTCAAGTAAGGGTACAAAGCGCTGGTAAAACTCCATAGGGGGTTCACCAAACTGCTGCAACATCCCATCTGTAATTTGAGTAATCTGCTCCGCCTCACGAGACATCGTACCAGCAGCGCGTTGGAGATAATGTGCGGTATTTGTGCTGATCTTACCGTCGACTACAGCAGCGTAACCTACCTGAACTATAACACTGGGGCTACCTTCTTTTGGGTTGAACTGGAGCCCGCTGGTCTCAAAATCAATAACCAGATAGTCAGCGGGTAACTTTCCACCAGGGCATCGTGCAGCTATATCCAACATTAGATTTTGTAGATCGTTCATTATCTCTAATCCCGTAAGGGCACTATTTTTTATCTGGGTGGATAAATCCTGCCAATAGCTTATCAACTGTTTTCTCAACCTCTCCCACATTCGGTACGGGATTGTTTGCTTGTTCTGGTTGCACCGATTCAAACCAAACCGGAAGTTCAGCGTATACTACTGCTAAGAAGAAATCAGCAACAAGGGAGCGAAGTGCAGCGTAGATACGATTATCCTTGTGCACCGTAAATAGCTTACTATGAATTTGCTCTGGCTTTCTACGGATATCGGGTTTGTCTTTGAGATCATTCAGATACATAGCAAAGCTCTGAATGACAGCGCACAATTTGTTATAAAGCAACTCGTCTGAGCAATCCAGTACAATCCCGCGTTGATCAAGAAGACTACGGACATCTGCCACCGTAATGTCCTGACCAAACTGCGTCAATGCCTTTTGCATCAACCGAGGCATGGCCCACAACATGTCACGATCAGGATTATACAATCGTGGATCAGCACCTCGCATCTGCATCGCCATAGTTTTCTCCTTACTTATGCTCTACGCTCTCGCGCCCAATGCGCACGAGCTTCTTTTGTCTGACAAGAGATACAAACAGTCACCCCCAGACATTCTGGGTCAAAAGTAGCATTCTCTCGTTTGCATAATCTACAGGCTTTGATGATAAGGCTATACCGATGTGTTGAGCGATAACAACCATCAAGATAACCTAAAGGACACGTATGACACCGTTGATTGTAATGGCGAACACATGGCTCTGATCTGAGCTTTTTCAGTGTCTGATTCCACTTGCGTTGATTGGCTAAACACTTGAATTGATCAATCTCTACGTTCTTAGCGCCAGGAATCAAAAGTCCAAGGAACCACATACGTACTAATTCACTATGGACTGGACGAGCAGCTTTGAGCGTCCAAGCCAAGGCGTTAGCTAAAGGCCACACAGCCATCTTATATGAAAATTCCTTATGAATCTCTACACCAGCGAGTGCTCCAGCCATGACTGTTGCAGTCATATTAACGTGCGTTCTATCACTGCGTACACGCCCGTAACGAAGCTCAGAAATCTCAACAGGGAGCCACGCAGGTTTATTAATGTATCCTTCGATCGCGATACCTTTACGTAGCTGATCTATATTTCCTGCTAACTTGATACCTATCAAATCAACAGTACGAGCTGTTAGCTCTTGCTCCACAAATTGAAGCAATAGCTGACGTATCACAAAGGCATTTTCGATCTTAAACAGTCTAGCTATGACAGCAACGACATAATCAAACGTCTCCTCGTTTAGAATACTATCGAGGAGCTTTTTATTGTAAAAGTCTAGCATTAGCTTCTGACGCCATTGATTGATACGGAGCAATGGGAAAGAAGGCAGCTTTTCTTCTTCATCCATGGTTAATCATTCCTCCGACTTATTCTGTATACCAACACGTAGGCTGCTTGGCAAGATCAAAACTATGATATCATATTGTGAAGGCACAAAAGAAGAGTGGGGTGGCCGCGGAAAGCCACCCCACTGCGGAGGAATAGGCGGCACGATCGTGTCACCTGGCCTAGGAAGCTAGTTAGGAATGAAATCGCCGAAGGCTGTCTTCGCGCCCTTCAGGAATGCCTTCACTATGTCGAGGAGAACTTTGACTTCCTCGCTTGGTTCAACTGGCGGTAGCTGAATACTCTGATCCATCTTCATCAACAAAATACGCGATAAGCTTTTTGCTCCTGGCAAGAATGCAGCATCTGTGCCAGTTAATCTTGCTTCAAGCTGCCTATGTACCAGCTCAGTCAACGACACAAACCCACCCGTGGCAGGCTTACTGACGATACTTGCTTCAAGCATTTCGATAGCGACGAGATACTTCGTTGCGTTCTTTGCATCTTCCTTGTTAGCTGCGAAGTACGTAAAGACGGTAAGATTACCTGTAAGCTCAGCATTAGCAGCAGCTTGTGCAGGATTCTCAACTACCTTTGGACAGCCAGTAACGAGCATCATGATTGGTACTGCTAGAAGCATATTAAATCGAAACATCTGACCCCCTACCTAGAGTATTAAAGCCTAACACAACAACAATATCAAGTGCTTTTTTAAAAGTCGGAATCGGCTTCAAACATCGACGGATCAAAGAGCATTGTATGTTCTACGGCGAGTTCGGGTTCCAATTCAGGTTTGTGTAGCACAGTGGGTGGTATCTCATCCTCGTCATCCCCTATATGTTGTGCTCGTGCTTTGTGTTCATTCGCCAGTATCTTAGTAACATTCAACTGATAAGCCTCAACCTCTTTATCCGTAGGTACTAATGCACGACCATTAAGCCATACACCACAATCTGGATAGTAGCTGCGCATTTCAAGTAACAACTCCAGCGCTGTCTTATATGGATTTTCAGTCTGAACGTTAGCCCATAAACATCTAGTTTTTGATTCACCAGAGGAAGAGTAATCAATTACTGCGTCTGCGACTTTGTCTGAGATAGCTCATCTCCCTTCACAACACGGATGAGCTTCTTCAGTGCAATGAGGATATTAGGCTCCCCTTGCTTTTGTTCTGAAGGCTCAAATCGACGATTCTCTCCACTACCCGCATATTGAATAGTGATCTTGTTGGAGGACGGCCACCAATTCATGATGTACTCTCGTACTCTGAATTGGTGGCCGCCTGATATCTCCTGGCAAGTAATGCCATACTTTTTACAAATTGCACGGAGGACCGGTACCCATTTATTCAAACGCGCTGCACGATCACGTCGCTTTTGACGGCGCTCAGTTTGAGCTGCTTTGAACTCACGGTTAGTCGGCATGTTTCCTCCGTTATTACTGTATTACACCCTTATGTAAACGATAGAAACGTAGCTGTCAACTACGTAGCATACGCTTAACTGCCGTCTTACTGGTGAACTCAACACTCTTTGTCATGAGCCCAATGACAATCGTCCCAATCTCGGGGATGTTGGTCAACACGAGCTGTGGTTCGCCAGGAACACGACTGAGGTCAATACCACCCATCTCATCATCAACCGGAGAGAGGGTGAGCTGCTCTTCAACTACCTTGGGCTTGACGCCACCACCAATAAGCTGTGCATACAACTTACTGCAGCTGGTTCCAAGACCATCTGCAATCTTCTTTAGATTGCACAGTTGGATCTGCTTCCGAGAAGGAAGCTTGTGAATATACGTATTGCTGAGATCGTTAGTATGCTCGAAGCTTTTGATCGACATACCTTCAGTCGCTTTAATGAACTCGCGAACTTTCGTGGCAAGCAAATCAGCCACGTCGGCTATACAAATTATCGTCGTAGCAGCGGTGCTGCCCTGCTCGAAGCCATTGATTGCATCACATATGTGTTTCGTCGTCTGTTCGTTGATCTTAGTCATACTGATTTTTTACTCCTTCTGTTGCTAACTACCTACCTGATATTAGAAAGCCCTAACTTCTTTTCCAAAGCCAAAGCGTGCTTCAAAGTTCTTTCACACCACAAACATACACGGGCGATAACATCGTTCTGTGACCCTGTAGCGCCATACTGAAGATTTGATTTGAAGTACTTCTTGAAATAGGCCAAAATACCTTTTGTGTTGCTTAGATATGACAACACAATGCGCTTACGCCGCACCATCTCAGCGCCTATTTCAATGATATGCGGTCTTGATGTATATCCAAATGGTGTACGAATCGCAACACCACCAGTCCGCCGAACTTTAGTCATAGTCTTACTAATATCAGTAAGCGATCCCTTGGAAACCATAATCTTTGCCAACTGAGCTTTATCCGTATGCTGCTTTCGAGCCATCACGTTTTCAAGGCATTTTGCGTCATCTGATCCAGGATTAGCGTGTGTTCTAGATTTTCCTACTACACTTCTTCTTGCCATCATCTCTCCAAAAATTGGGAACTAAATAATCAAATCTATGTTCTACCGTCGAATATCTTTGAGTGATCCTGCGGGTTTCTCATGCATCCCACGCCGTTTGTATTTATTAACCTGCACCCCATAATGGAACTTAGTTAGTGATAATCCTTGTTGTCGTATGGCCTCACCAAGCAACGTATCACCGCCATTATGATTGAGACGAGGATCAGGCCAGTTTAACTTATTCAGCACATCTGTCCGAAGCCACCAATAGGCGCCTTGCGCAAACGTGATTCCTGGCTTCGTTACTCCTTTTGTACGTGTAGGACACTGCTCCGGTGGAAGCCCCCGATACCAATCAGCCTTCTTGATAAAATCCCACTGACCGGGTAGATGGTGAACAAACCAGGGTTGTCCTATATAGCGCGTGTCAGGATGCTCTTTGATATATGCGGCGGTCTGTTTACACCAATCTGCCTTCTCGATATACGAATCATCATCAAACCAAATGACCCAAGCAGACCCAGGCTTCCAACGATGAGTAAACATATCAGCCATCGCCTTATACTTTGGCCGATTGTCGGGGCAGAAGTAGAAGTCTAACCATTTATCAGACGTAGACTTCCTCTTAGAAAACTCAGCCATGAGCCGCTGTTTGGTCTGCTCACACAAAACGTTGCACCAAAGTCGTACATCAACTGTATCTCTAGGAACGTGAGTAAATAAGCTATCCAAGAACCTATTATGAAGCTTAAAATCATCACCATACAGCAGACCGTAGACCGTCGCGAAATTCTTCATTTCCTTAGATCCTTTGACATAAGATGTCTAAATATATCCAACTTGATATCATTGAGCATACTGGCTACGTCGGCTATACCATCTGGCTGCCCCTCTTGCAATCTCTGCGTTACAACCTCAAGTTTCTCGATAGCCTTAGCCATCACAGCTACAAAGTGACGTGAGTCAGCTACAATGTTGCCCTTACCAGTTACACCCCTTAGTGCAATCATCATGTTATCTAGCAGCTGTGCATTGAAGTCCTCTCGCCCAAACCCAGACCAATCGGCGAAAGAAACAATGGCGCGTAAACTTTGTCGAGCCACATACTCGGCGCAAACAGCTTTAACGTCTGAGCGCCTGAATGCAACAGCCACGTCATCTTCGACTAGTACCTCGAAATCACAGCCCGGAAACGCCAACCAGCACGTCAACACATTATGGTTATCGTTAATGGACTTAGCGATGATTGGTGATATTGTAGCACGCTTCGAGTACTTCAATATATTTGGATGAATGCCTGAACATGTTATTTCCGTTTGTTGCAATAAGACCTCCCCGTTGACATATAGCTATAAAAAGAGCGGTGGCCCATACGGACCACCGCCCTATTCTCAGGCCTATTACTTAAGTATTGGAGTTTTCGTTATAATCTCCTGAATGATCTCAACCATATTGACATCACCATCATTGGAGTAATCGGTATATGACTTACCAGCAAACTCTGCCATGTCCTTCACCCACTTCGGTGAATTGGTGTTTGCTGCTCCCTTCTTCAGAGCGTCCTCCAACGCAGTACCACCAATGAACAGTCCAGAGATGACACCTACAAGCATACCGAAGATTTCGGACATCTTAACTAGCACATCCTCCGGGGCATCTGCGGGTAGTCTGCCAAGTAGCAGATACCAACAGAGGCCAATCGTAACAATACCGAAGACACCCTTACGACTCGATAGAATTGCACCCAACGCTTTGATCCCACCGTACTTCGTGATTGCATCTACAACAAGTTTTACCTGCGGCATAACAGCCTCCCTAAAATCCAGCAACCTTTATAGCCTTAGCAGCATCAGATAGTAGCTGCTTCATTGGTGGGATCAATTCATTGATATGCTCGACGTGCACCCGCAGCTTTTCACGTTGCTTATCATCCAATGGCTCAGAGATAGAAACTTCCATGGCTTTAAGAAATCCTGGAAGTGTATCACCGGTGAACTTCGTCATTATTGTGTCAGTAGTCTTTACTGGGCTAGCTACTAATGATTTTGTGGGACCTTGAGTGCGAACCCGCTCACCGCTAGCTGTTGCTTCAGCGTTGTACACAGCTATGTCATTCTTGAGTTCGTCGGTATTATTGTACTTACCGTTTTCCCACGCCTTCTGAAACTTATCACGAACCTTTACGTCTTTGATGGTTAGTAGCGACAAAACACCACGCCATGGCCATTTATTTTCCTTCAGATCTTGTAGCTCTTTATCGCTATATGTAGCAGCGAAATGACCACAAGCATAAATAACCGCTTCCTTCTCTCGAAGCAAATTAGCAACATCTTCAACAACATGTGCACCATACGTACGCTCATGTAGCGCTTTTGACTTATCGCTAACTATACTGATAGATACTTTTCCAACGTCATAACGCCACTGTAGAAGATTCTCCAACGCTGATTTACCTCTGGTAAGAAGTGCATCGATATCTTCCTTGAATTTATCTTCTGCCTGTTTCATCAACGCACGAACATCCTTAGCAGGCAATTCTACTATCGCATTTGACATCTACATTCTCCATTCAATCTCTAAACTATTCCTCTTTTAACGGCTCAAGATGCGCACCACGCGAATCGCGGGCCTGTCTGAATAGTCTTCTGAGTGATTTGATTGCACACCAGCGTTCATGAACGTTTAAGAGTCCATGTGCTGTCTCTCTAGACTGTAGCGTTAATCCACGCATATCGAGTTCAACAAGAGCTGCATGCTCTGACGGTGTAAGCCCATCTCTGAAAACGCTATATATAGGCTTATTGACCATACGACTAACAAGAATCCTTAAATTCACTGCCAGCCTAGCAGCAGGGGGTAAGATCGCAAGCTTGGCAAGTAACAGCCGTGCATCCTCTGGGACGCGTGCATTAACCATCTCACGCCCAAGTTCACGTAGCTGCTCCTCGTTTGGATACGAGTTGGATCGCAACTTTTCTGGTGGTAGTAGTGGCCTATCAAGTTCAGAGGACAAAGCCTTGCCTCTTCCATGCGTCTATGAAATCATCCAATCGCATGATTGCAAGCGATGGGACCTCCGCAGAGTTACCATGGCGTTGTACGTAATTAGAGGCACGAACCTCCAGTGTTGCATCAGTAATGACCCATGGACTACTATCTATCGGAAATATAATACCAAGCTGAGCCCCAACTCCATTAGCACCATAACTTGCATATGCATCGAAATATAGTGCTGCTACCTTACCCTTTAAGAATGACTTAACCAACAAGCTGGCAAGTGTAATGCCCGTACACATCTTGGCCTCAAGAAGTACAGGTGGATGCTGTGTATCGTTAAACCAATCAAGATCAAAGTCTTCACCTGCTTCAAGTAACAATCGCGGGAGTGCTGTTGGATCTATCCGTTTAATGATCTTCTTTAGCATCCGCTTGCTATAATTTAACTCACGTTCTTCCTTTTTCTCATTTGCAAACTCGGCAAGTCCTGGGAAAAAATCAGTCATATACTCGCTTTCTCGCATAACGAATCTGCCAACTTGTTCACATAATCACGAACTCGCCGCAGCCATGCGCAGTCTCTAAAGTTGATAAAGAACAGAAATGGTGGAACATCCAGTACCTTTGACAACAACTGAATGTAACCCCCATTAGGTGCTACTGGGTTGCGCTCCCAATAGGATATAGTGGTCTGCGCTACATGCTCGCCGCTAGCTGTTATTAGGGTTGCTAGCTTATGTTGTGACATATCTCGCTCTTCTCTAAAATGGCGAAGATTGTCACCGAAGTTGTATACGTAATGCTCTGGAGGCTGAGGTAAAGCAGGAAGGTCCAAAAGCTGATCTGCTCTAATAGAAATATAAGCAATTGGATCTAATTGGTTATCAGTATTTTTAAACTCCAAATCATCAAACCAATGCCAGTAGATTTTATGTCTACCTTGCCAACGTACAGCAACCTTGTTGTACGTTGCCTTGCGTGACGCTACCTTACGCATAGCAACGCCACGCCTACCAGCTGCCGCAACCAATAACTTACCATTAGCTGCGTACAAATTAGATTTTGCAATAACCTCTGCCATAAACAACGCCCTCCCCAGCAACCTAAATGCTATACGGAGAGAAACTATGTGTCAAGATCATCGAGTGAAATCTCTGGTAGAGTTTCTGATAAATCTGGGTCAGCGCTCTCTTCTTCGACAACACTTGTAGTGGGAATTGGCATTGCACCTTCCCATTGCGTGTATGTTCTGATTCCTAAACAACAACGAAGCTCGTTCATAAGCTGCTCATCAGCTTGAATAGCAGTCCCAAGTTCAGCCCCAGTTACGTGACTAACACCCATTCGTTTACAAGTAAACGTACGTGTTAAACCAGTCATAGCCTCACCGTGTTGTGTGATCTCAATAATATCACTTACACGAGACTTCTGCTCTAACAAAAGCTGAACGGTAGCGTGACCCCAGTCAAAATACATCTTCGATGGTTGTTGACTATAGTCATAAACAAAGAGTGCGTCAATACGCCGATTGAACTCACCAAACGAATTCTTAACCGTCTTAATATTGATCTGTGTCAGTGTCTTACCTGCACCCTTAGTTTCCTTTACACGATGGACACTCAAGTACGTTGCAGCATGGAATTCAGGAGCAAAGCCACCACCACGTGTGACAGCATGCCCATGAC
>Ga0307380_10009384_pt1 | contig 12418 bp, 13 predicted proteins | sample UN3MG_FD_202239 | JGI IMG/M metagenome (GOLD analysis project Ga0307380, IMG submission 202239) | Soil microbial communities from Risofladan, Vaasa, Finland - UN-3 | ecosystem: Environmental > Terrestrial > Soil > Coastal area > Acid sulfate soil | place: Finland: Risofladan, Vaasa | collected... | reverse complement strand
GAAAACCGAGTTAGCCGGAGTTACAAAAGATGGTATAAAATCTTTATTCATTGATCTCGTCGACGCTTTAGCTATGCAGAATCAAATCGCAAAACGTCCTTATCGTGCTGTTGAACAAACAAGATCAAACAAAAAATTACCAAGAGTATCAGAAATAGGAAGTGCCTTATCGTGATATTAAAACTTAACATTAACGGATCAACGTGGGCAATCAGAACTTCATTAAAAACTTTTTTTAGTGATGTGAAATTGTATTTCAAAATGAGGGAAAAATTATGCCATTTCTAGCACCTATTGGAGTAGCAATCGCGGCGTCAGCCGGTGCGACACTTGCAGCCGGTGGAACGGCGGCGGCTATCGTCGGTGGATTGGGATTAGCGGCCGGTGGATTAGCAGTAGCCGGATTAGCAAAAAGCGTTATCGGTGGAAGTAAACCTGCCGGTGGTGGGAATTTTAATCAACCGAATTTACCGAGTGTCCCATCAACCGGACAAGCAAGCGCGGCGGCTAGTCAGATTATTAAAGATCAGAAAAGACGATCTACTAACCGTATAACGTCGACGCAAGAAGATCGGCAAAACTTGTTAGCTAATCCATCAACAACAAAGAAAACATTACTTGGAAGCTAATATATACAAGGCTGATGAAAGTCATATGGAAGTATGGCTTAAACTTGCGAAAGAATTTTACGCAGAGGGATTTGATGAATATCAATGGGGGTTTAATGATGAACACGCACGTACAACATACAAGTTGTTTATCGCTAATCACCTTTGTTATATTGCAGAAGTAAACGGCGAGCCTGTTGGTTGTCTTGCCGGAGTAATAACGCAACATCATTTTAATTATTACCACCTCTACTTTCAAGAAAGTATGTGGTTTATTAAAAAACCGTTTAGAGGTAAAGGTGTTGCAACACAATTATTAGACGCAGTTGTTAAAGAGTGTTTAGAAAGAAAATGCAACAGCGTTATTGTAGGACATACAGCAAACGTAATGCCTAAATTGATTGAAAGGTTTTACAAACAACTTGGTTTCAAGTTATTTGAAACACATTATATAAAGGATCTCTAATGGCACAACGAGGTATTAAAGCACCGATAAGTACAGGCGCCTCAACTCCGTCAGCTAATTCTAATGCTTCACCGAAAGCCAAAGAGATTTTTGCAAGATGGAAGTCGGCGAAGAATAAAAGATCTAATTGGGAGTGGCAATGGCAAGACGTTCTTAAATATATTGTTCCACAAAAAGATTTCATTACACGTCAAAGATCAATTCAAGGTGAAAGTCTTGATAAAGACATTTACGACACGACAGCACGAATAGCTAATCAGATAATGGCCGCCGGTTTTCAAGGCAACTTAACTAATCCGGCTACAAGATGGTTTCGATTAAGACTTCAAAATTCCCTACTAAATGAGCCACGTGAAGTACGCGCTTGGTTAGAACAAGCACAAGATATTATGTTTGATGTGTTTGCCGGTAGTAATTTCAACGAACAAATATTTGAGTGTTACATTGATCTTGGATCAGCCGGTACGAGTGTATTATATGAAGTCGAAGATCCTAAAGATATTATTCGGTTTAGGTGTATTCACGTAAACGAAATATCAATAGGTGAGGACGAGAAAGAACGAGTTATAGAAACGTATCGTCAATATTCTCTTACAGTTATGCAAGCGCATTTGAAGTGGGGAGATAAAGCCGGTAAAAATGTTGCTGATAAAATCAAAGCTAAGAAGTGGGACGATAATATTCAGTTCCTACACTCGATCCACCCACGATTTGAAAGAACAGCCGGAAGTCAAACGTCGAACAACTTGCCTTGGGCGTCAGTCCAAATGGAATTAGAAAGCCAACATATAGTTGACGAGGGTGGTTTCCACGAAAATCCAATGATGTGTACTAGATTTTATAAAGTTTCTGGTGATCCTTATGGTTATTCACCCGGAACAATTATGTTGCCTGATATTAAAATGTTGCAGAGTATCACGAAAACAATCATACGTGCCGCACAGAAAATGACCGATCCACCTTTAGTTTTACCACACGACGGTTTCTTATTACCATTAAACACAATGCCGGCCGGTATCAATTATCGGTTAAGTGGTAACGCACAAGACAAAATTGAATCATTACAAACCGGTGGTAATATTCCGGTAGGACGAGAAGAACAACTTGATCTTAGACAAGCTATTAACAAAGCATATTTTGTTGATTTATTTAATACTCTTGCTGATCGTAGAAATATGACAGCCACAGAAGTTGTCGAAAGAGTGCAAGAAAAATCCCTTATGCTTGGTCCGGTGTTAGGAAGATTACAAAGTGAAATGTTAGATCCGATCATTGAAAGAACATTTAATATTCTTATGAGAAACGGACAAATACCACCACCACCAGAAAGTTTAGCTGACGAAGAAATTACGATTGAATACGTATCCCCACTTGCTAATGCACAGAAAGGCGCAAGAGTTACAGCCTTGACAAACATATTAGGATTAGCCGGACAGATAGCCGGTGTTGTACCAGAAGTCATTGACAAAATAGATACTGATCGTGCTATTGATCAAGCGGCCGATATTTTCGGTGTAAGTCCAAGTCTTATTCGTGACGAAGAACAAGTCTTAGCAATAAGACAAGGCAGAGCCGAAGCAGAAGCACAAGCACAGAAACAACAGCAAATAGCAGAAGCCGGACAAACAGCTAAAGATATAACTGAATCAGAAAAGAATCTAGCCGAAGCTGACGCGGCCGGAAAAAGATAATGCCAATAAATAAAAAAAACTTAATGGGGGGTGATAAAATGAGACCGGGTGGAACAAGAACATTACAAGACGAAATTGATATGGGGTTAAGGAATAAAGATGGAAGCCTTAAATCCGAAGAACAAAAGAACGAAGAAACGGTTGCACAAGAACCGACACAAGAAGCACAACCAGAAGTTGAAGCACCAAGTGAAGAAGCTGTTTCAGAACAGCCTAGCGATCCTGTTGGAGAAGAACAATTAGCCGACGGACAAGAATTACCAAAGGAGAGTGAATAATGGCGACAGTACAATTACCTAATGATCATCAAGCTGGATTACCGGCTGATGAAGTTACGCCTACTGTAACGATTGGTCAAACACTCTTTACAGGAGTTCAAGGTGGAAAGACACACGGCGACCGTTAATGCCAAGCGAAGATGAAGTATTAAAGCTTCAAAAAGCATATAGTAAAACTTTCAGTTCAGAAGAAGGACAAATTGTATTGGAAGATTTACAGAAGATATGTTTTAAAAATTCTTCAACCATTAATGAAGTTCCTATTGTGATGGCTTTCAACGAGGGACATAGGGCAGTAATGTTGCACATAGAAACACGTATGAAAATGACATTAAAAACAATACCAAAAAGGGAGAATTAAAAAATGGATAATCTTGATCCGAAAGGGCAATCCAGATCCAACTGGAAGTGGTTTAAAATGCTGAACAACAACAGAGGTGAAGTAGGTGGCGAGGGTGGTGGCGATGGCGAGGGTGAGGGTGGTGAGGGTGAGGGTGAGGGTGGTGGAGTAGGAGTAGCACCTAATTGGCGTGATGGATTAGACGCTGACATTAAAGAACACCCGGCAATCGCAACATTTAAGACACCGGCTGATTTAGCTAAGTCTTATGTGAACGCACAGAAACTAATTGGTGCTGAAAAAATACCAATGCCACCAAAAGACGCGGCGCTTGATAGTCAAGAGTACCAAGCTGTATTTGATCGGTTAGGACGACCGAGTGATCCAAAGAATTATACTGTACCAGAAATTCCTAATCCTACTAATGCGCCTGTCGCAACAGAGGAACAAATGACGGAGTTTAAAAACGTGGCACACAGTATTGGTTTATTACCGGCACAAGCAGAAGCATTGATTAAGTTCAATCAAGAGGGTGCTATCAATCAGCATAACCAAGCTACGGCAAGTGCAACGGAACAATACGAAAAAGCTGAAACACAACTACGTAAAGAATTAGGAAAATCATATGATGGTCAAGTTCAAAAAGCACAAGGCTTGATCAATAAGTTCGGTGACGAAGAAGTTAATAACAAAATAGGTGCAAGTGGATTAGGTCGTGATCCGGCATTTATTAAGTTCTTAATGAATATCGCAAAGAATTTTGGTGAGGGTGGTGAGTTATTAGGTGAGCCAGTCCAACCACATATTCTTTCACCGGAACAAGCTATGAAAGATATTAATAAAATTAAGGGTGATAAGACGCACCCATTTCATAAAAAAGATCACGCCGAACACGCTGACGCAATGAAGCAAATGACACACTTGTTTCAGATGGCGTATCCGGACAACAATAAATAGTAATAAAGGATAAATCGAAAGATCCCGATTGCGCTATATAAACGGACAATCCTTTACAGGACCCATAACTTTTTTTTTGTAGACCCAACAGGACAATCTACGCAAGTGTAACTACAAAGGAGAATTACAATGGGTGATATATCCACAGCGTTTGTAAAACAATTTGGATCCACGATTGAACTTTTAGTTCAACAGCAAGGATCGAAGTTGCGCGACGCAGTACGGATTGAAAGTGGAGTAACTGGCGAGCAAGCATATTTCGACCAATTAGCCGCGACTACAGCCGTATTACGTACTACTCGTAATGGTGACACTCCACTCGTTAAGTCAGATAACCGACGACGAAGTGTTGTATTGCTTGACTATGAGTGGGCTGATTTGATCGACGATCAAGATCAGTTGAAAATGATTGTAGACCCCGAAAATCCATATTCGAGAAGTGCCGGTATGGCTTTGGGTAGAGCCATTGATGATAACATTATTACGGCTTTTAATGCTACGGCATTAACTGATAAAACCGGTAGTACGTCAACAGTTTTACCGGCTTCCCAAGTTATCCTCAACGGTGGTTTCGCATTGACGATTGATAAATTGCGATCAGCAAAGCAAATTATGGATCTTCAAGACGTACCAGAAGATGAACGCTTTATGTGTGTTTCACCAATCCAGTTAACTAACTTGCTTGAAACAGCAGAAATTACCAGTTCAGATTACAATATGGTAAAAGCGTTAGTTATGGGACAAGTGGACACGTATTTAGGGTTTAAGTTTATTGTCTCAACACGATTACCGATTACTGGAAATATTAGATCAGCTTTCGCGTGGCGTAGAGATGGTATGCTTCTAGCTATGCAAAAAGAGATCACCACTCGCATTGAAGAAAGAGCAGATAAGAGTTTCGCTACTCAAGTCTATCTTTGTATGAGTGTTGGTGCTACTCGTATGCAAGAGTTTGAAGTTGTCCAAATCGACACCGACGAAACAGCATAATCGTTTCGTAAGTGAAATTTAATCTAATGTTTTTTAAAATAAAAGGAGAAAGTCAATGTCTAACGTAAACGGAGTAAATTACGCCAAGTCTATTGCACCGACTTTAAGTAATCGTAATGTTCCCGGATCTGTTGGTGGACGTATTCGTTCATTGACAGAAACGATCACCCTAGCGGCACAACCGGCTAATGATACTATCAATATAGGTAAGTCCCTACAAAATGGTGCTATTATCCACGACGTTATTATTGATAACGCCGCGCTAGGCGCCGGAGTAATTCTTGATATTGGCGATAGTGACACAGCAGATCGCTACATCAATGGTTACGACGCACAAGCAAATACATCAAATCGAGGTGGCGCAACACCGGTGAACGGTGTTCTTCAACTTGGTGGGGTGCATTATGTAATTGGGACTGCAACAGGGGATAACATTATTCTTGTGACAATTCTAATTGCGGCCGCGACCGGTCAGTTGAATATTACGGTACTTTATTCGGAAGATTAAGGCGCTGTTTTGTAATCTAATAGGGGGAGAGGTTAATCCCTTTCCCCTTATTTTAAAGAGGATAAATTATGCCCGGAAGTCAATCAAATGAAACTTCTATTGCTAATCTTTGTCTTACAAGGCTAGGCGCTGATCGTATCACTAACATTGATACGGAACAAACCGAAAATGCCTCTAAGATTAGAGCAGTATTTGATTTTTTGCGTGATGAAGTATTGCGATCACACCCTTGGAACTTCGCTGTCCAAAGAGTTAATTTCAATAAGTTAACAACAACACCTCTTTACGGATTTTCGGCAGAGTTTCAAATTCCCGGAAATGTTCTTAGAATATTACCACAAGGAACTGGTAGTGATAGTAATTTAGCGTCGGAGTATAAGATCGAGGGAGATAAGGTCTTAACTAACGACGGTACTTTTAAATGCAAATGTATATTGCGAATAGAAGATACAACTAAGTGGGACGCCGCGTTTGTAGAAATATTTGCGACACGGTTACAAGCTGAATTAGCATATGCAATAGTAAATAGTCGAGGATTAGCTTCTGATCTGTTTGCTCTTTATCTGTCAAAACTAAGGGCGGCCAAAGCGTTTGACGCTATGGAAGATACACCCGATCAGTTGACGGCTGACGAGTGGTTATCTTCAAGATCGTCCGGAACTTTTGCACCTAATTCAAGTCTAACATAAGGTCGTAAATGTCTAAGAATACACCGATCCTTACAAATTTTACGGCCGGAGAACTGTCACCTCAACTAGAGGGTAGAGTTGATGTGGCACGTTATTTCAATGCCGTATCAACGCTTGAGAATTTTCTTGTTGCTCAATTCGGCGGCGCTGACAGGCGACCCGGATCTGTTTTTGTAGCACCGGCAAAGTTTCCAGATAAAGTTTGCCGTATGATCCCTTTCCAGTTTTCCACAATCCAAGCATACACAATAGAAATGGGCGAGGGTTATATGCGTTTTTATAGAGAGAACTCGGCGATAACCGAAGTTGCTAAAGTTATAACTAACGCGACTAATGCAAATCCTCTTGTGCTTGAGATTACCGGACACGGATATTCCGTAGGCAACGAACTGATCATAAACGATATGGTTGGTATGACAGAATTAAATGGTAAAAGATTTCGTGTTAATAATGTTGTTGATCCAAACAATATAGAAATTGAAGATTTAGATGGAAATATTATTGATAGTACCGGATTTGGTGTTTATATTTCCGGTGGTGAAAGCGCAGAAGTCGTAGAACTTTCCACACCATATCTTGAAAGCCAATTATACGAAATTCAATTTGCACAAACAGCCGACCTTTTATATATAGTTCATAAAGACGTACCAATACAAAAACTTGCACGTATGAGTGATGTATTGTGGACGCTTACACAAATTGATACAACCGGTGGTCCGTTCCAATCAATCAATACCACAACAACAACAGTCACACCATCAGCTACAACAGGCGCAGTTACACTAACAGCTTCATCACCTATTTTTAATGCAGATCTTATCGGTAGTATATTCCTCGTCGGTGGTACTGTCGGCGCGCCACCAGTTCAAGGATATATTGAGATTACTGGATTTACATCTACAACGATTGTTACAGGAACAGTTGTTGATACATTAGATGGTGTTGGTGCAACGGAAGATTGGGCGTATGGTAGCTTTAGTGTTGACGCCGGATTTCCACAAGCTGTTGGATTTCACGAACAAAGACTATATCTTGGTGCAACAATATTTGAGCCACAAACAATATTTGGATCACAGATATTAGATTTTGAAAACTTTGCGGCCGGTGAAGCTTTAGATACCGAAGCTGTTAAATACGAGATTGCAACGGAACAAGTAAACTCAATCCGTTGGTTAAACTCTGGTCGTGGTCTTGCTGTCGGTACAGCCGGTGGTGCGTTTATTGCTTCATCTGGTGCTGATTTCATAACACTAACACCTACCAATATTTCAATAAGACGTGAAACTACATTTGGCGCAGAACTGGTCATACCGAAACGTATAGGAAACTTCCTTTATTACGTTCAACGTGGTACAAGGAAAATGCGCGAATTCTCTTATAACTTTGACATTGATTCACATTTGTCTTTGGATATGACGCTTTTATCTGAACAGATTTCAGAGGGTGGATTTATAAATATTGACTTTCAACAATCACCACACCCTATTTTATGGTGCGTAAAAGGTAATGGTGAAATTGCTACAATGACAAGACAAAGCGATCAAGAAGTTATTGCTTGGTCAAGACAAGTCACAGCGCCGACAGTAGCCGGTGCCGGATCATATGAGAGTGTTGCCACGATCCCAAAGGGTGAAGAAAATCAAGTATGGGTATCTGTTAAAAGAGTTGTAAACGGAGTGACGAGAAGATTTGTAGAATATATATCAACAACAGATTTCGGTACTTTATCTGACGCATTTTTTGTTGATAGTGGTTTGACATATACCGGTCCATCTGTTACGACATTATCTGGACTGGATCACCTTGAGGGTGAAACTGTTACAATTCTTAATAATGGTGCCGTTGAACCGGACAGGGTTGTCACTAATGGATCTATAACACTTGATAAAGCGACGACAAAAGCACACGTTGGATTAAATTACATATCAAAAATTAACTCGTTAAAACTTGAGGGTGGATCAGCATTAGGGACAGCACAAGGTAAAGTTGCTAGAATTATTGAAGTAACTTTTCGTTTCTATAAAACTGTTGGTGCAACATTTGGTCGCGAGGGATCAACAAATCAAATATTCTTTAGAAACACAAGTGATCCTATGGACACAGCCGTACCATTATTTACCGGTGATAAGCGTGTTCAATTCCCAAAAGGATATGATCGTGAGCCACGTGTATTTATACAACAGGCGCAACCTTTACCAATGACTGTTCTAGCAATAATGCCGAGATACGAAGTTTTTGAACAATAGGGGTAAACTATGAGTTTTACAGGAGCCAATACAGCAACAAATCTTTTAACACTTGCCGGTGTAGCCGGTAAAGTTGTTAAGGCGACTTCTCAATCAAACGAGGGTAGGACGGAAAGTGCTGTCCTTACATTTAACGCACAAATAAAACAACGTGAAGCATTTTTGATTGGTGAAAAGGCAAAGCTTGATCTTGTTCAAGAAAGAGAAACAGCAAGACGTGACTTAGCTACAGCGAGTGCTATGTTTGCCGGTCGAGGTGTTAGGGCAGATGTTGGATCAGCCACAGATGTTTTATTTCAGATCGCAGAAGCTAAAGAAATGGATCGTTTAATAAATCAATTTAATGCTGACGTTGATATATCAAACAAAATAGCTGAAAGCAATATATTATTATTCCAAGCCGGTGAATCTCAAAAAGCCGGAAACATAAATGCCTTTTCAACAATATTGGGTGCCTTACCGGATTTCAATAAATTAAAATTTTCACCAAAACAACCAAAATTTAAATCAAGTAGGTCAAAAGATATTTTCGATCAATTAGAGGCAGAGGGTGGATTTAACGCATTTGGATAAGGGGAAACAATGGCTATTATAATACCAAAAATAACAGGATCATTAACTACTAAGACAGTAGGCGCGCAATCACCGTCGGACTTTACGAAAGTTGATAAGTCAATTCAAGGCGCCGCAGATCAAGCTTCTAGGGTAAGCGAGGTATTTCGTCAAGGTATTATCACAGAGCAGATTTCTAAACAAACAATTTCTGTTAATCAACAGCTTAATGAATTATCAAATACTACTTTACAAGATCCAAACTTAACAGAATCTTCCGGTGCTGAATATCACGCAAACGCAAGTAAAATATTAGAAGAAGCTATGAACGGAATTGGTGATCCGGTAGCAACAAGACAATTCCAAGTTCAAAACCAAAGTGTTATCCTTGCAAGAACAAATGATGTTAGAAAAGCCGGACGTACACAGCAAATTGATAGATATGGAGTACAAACAAATGAAATAAAGTCACAATCTTTAAGCAATTCTTTTATTACAAATAATCCTGTTAATCAAGCTATCGAAAGAAATACATATGTTAATCAGTTAAATCGTGGAGTTGATAATTTATGGTTGTCAAGAGTAAACCGACAAGAAGCAATAGCACAATATGACGAAGAAAGACGTGTAGGAAAGCCACAGCACGACTTTAATATTCTGACAGCGCCGGGTGAGGGTGTTACGTGGGGAGATAGATCAAAAGGTGCCGAAGAATTTATCCAACAAGTTAGAGCCGGTGTTTATGCCGGTCTTACACCACAAGAACAAAGCGAGTTTATTTCTAAGGCAGAAACTTTTAGAGATATTTCTACTAAGCGCGATCAGTTAGCTATTGAAGCAAGACAATTCACTAAATGGCAAGAAATAAGACCAAAAATCAAATCTGGTGAAATTCAAGAGCCGGAATTAAGATTATTAAATTTCAGTCAAGAAGCCGGTAAAGATGATGGTGAAATTAGCGATTCAGATTTTAACAAAGGGTTAGGTTTTTTAAATAGCGTAAAAGGTGTAAATGTGAAAACAGATAATGGAGTTTATCACGAAATTCATAAAAAGATATATGGATCAGAAAGAAACCCAAAGACCGGTGATTTTTATACACACGAAGAAATATCAGATATTATAGACGATAGTTATTTATCTCTTGATGAAGAAGATATGCAAGGTTTGATTGGTGAAAATACAGCCGAAAGACGTAGCCAAACCAAACTTGAAATAGCGGCCGCTTCAAAAGGATTAGAAGCAAGGATTACACAGCAAGTTTTAAGAAGTGATGATATTCTATTTGGTGTTGTTGATCCTAAAACTGGAAAGATTGTAAAATCCGGTGTTGTTCAAGGTGACGTAACGGCGGCGAAAGCGGCGAAAGCTATTGCTGATGAATATATGGCAAGATTTGATCGTGAAGTATCTAAAGAAAAGCTGAAAGGTGACGATATTGAAAGGCTAGAAAGAAAGATCGAGGATCAGTTCTTAAAAGAAAATGGGTTGTTCTTTGGTAAAGGCGCAACACCACACGTTTCCGTTCCGATACAGGGTGAAGTTAAGCGTCACTTTAGGGACACAGATATTGTTAATGCTGAAAAACAATTCACTCTTACACCGGTAGAGCCTAAAATAGAAAATGCAGAGGCACAATGATAGCTTATATTGAAGCCATAGACGCTAATGTAGAAATGCCTGACGGTCTTTCCAATGAAGAAATAAGATCTATGACGGATAAGTTTATCTTGAAAGGTCGTGGACCGACACCTTTAGAAGAACAGGAAAAGAAACTACCGGTACAGAAACAAGAAAGATTTTCTACGCCGGACACAAGAGGTTTACGAGAAGAAGATTTAGATCCTGTAAAGATAGCTGAAAGACAAGAAGCGTCAAGAGTTGCTAGAGAGAACAACCTTTTTATTCAACAAGAAGAAGAAGAAAAAGCTAGAGATTTTGTTGAAGTTCAACAGCCGAATTACTTTGAAACAAAGTTTGCAGAAATAGATCCATCTTTCTTACCGGTAACAGAGCCTACAAAACTTCTAGGATCAAGGGAAGATGGAAAGCCGAAAGGGTTTGGTTTTCTCGGTCCACAAACAAATCTTAAAGGTGGAGTATCCACAGAAATTTCAATAGGTGTTCAAATTGATGGTGTAGAAACACAGATCCCCACGCTTGTTCCCGGAATTACTGCTAAAGAAAAAATGACTTTATTGAGAGGTGAGAAGCCTAGCGCAGAGATTGTTCAGAAAGCTGTTGATCACGCTAAAGAAAGAATATCAAAAGGTCTAAGTCCTTTCAAAGAATTAGGTGAAGAAAAAGAGCCAACAAAGGAACAAAAAAGGCAAGAAGCATTTTTACAAGGAACTGTCAAAGGATTTTCTGGATTTAATATAAAAGAGTTTGATCGATCCGGTGCTGAATTTCCAATTACAGCCGGAATAGGATTTATGGCCGGTGGTGTTGGTAGCCTTATGACAGCTTCTTATTTACTACGCCTTACAGCATTACCACTATTCGCGGCACGTGTTGGCGTAGGAACACAAATGGCAACAAGATTAAAGTTTGCTACTGCCATTGTCCCATCAATGATTATGACTTCTGCTACATTTGGTACTCAAACATTTGCTACGGAATTAATAGGTCAAATGCAAGAGGGTAAAATTGACCTTATTGGATTAGGAAAAGAATCTACAAAAGCCGCCGGATTAGGTTTATTTCTAGGTGGTATCAGCGTATTTGGAGATCGTAAGACAAGGATATTTGTTGCCGGTGGGATAGGATACGCTTATACCAAAATGAACGGTGGCGACGATATTGAAGCTACATTTACTGCCGGTATATTTGCTATGTTTGAAGCTATTGGTGGTGCAAAACGTGACGAAAAATTACTACTTGCTACGCAACAAGCTACTCGATTATTAACAGCAAATTATATTAAAGCTAAAAATCCTAAAGTCTCAAGTGCTGACGCTTTGAAGATGGCAGATTTTGAATTAACAAAATTAGCTACAAGATTTGGTGGTCCACAAAGAATTATCAAAGAAGATAAGATGATGGAATTTCTTAATGCGCTTAATGAAGATATTATTAACGCCATAAAGAAAG
>Ga0307380_10009382_pt1 | contig 12418 bp, 12 predicted proteins | sample UN3MG_FD_202239 | JGI IMG/M metagenome (GOLD analysis project Ga0307380, IMG submission 202239) | Soil microbial communities from Risofladan, Vaasa, Finland - UN-3 | ecosystem: Environmental > Terrestrial > Soil > Coastal area > Acid sulfate soil | place: Finland: Risofladan, Vaasa | collected... | reverse complement strand
GTAGGTTCCTGTATGAACTTACTGTATGTTATTTCCTACTGCAATCCGGTAAATTCTGAAGCATCATAGTAACCGGAATCGATCAAAGCAGCCTTGACATTGCTCTTGTCGACAGTAACCACTACGGACGGTTTAGCAGGGACATCAATCTTGCCGTTGTTGTAGGAGTTGGTTTGTTCAGGAGTTTTGCCATTGAGATAAGCGACAGCCGCGGCGATCGCATCGCTGACCAGTGTCCTAACGTCCTTTAAAACGGTCATCGACTGCTTGCCATCAATAATGTACTGTACGGAGGGTATCTCGGCGTCCTGGCCGCTGACCACATAGCTCTTGACATCATTGTCGGCACCGAATGCATCTGCAATTGCACGGGAGGTACCGTCGTTCGGCGCGAGGATAAATACATTACCCTTATCGGCAGCCTTAGCTATAGTTAGATTGGCTTCAGCCAGATTCTTAGCGACGGTGAAGTCCCAGTTGGTAGTGACCTGGCCAATGATTTTGCCCATCTCATCACGGGTCAGCGTGGACTTGCCCTGTAGAGCAACAGCTTGGCTTGAGTTCTTGATGACGAAGGTACCGGCGGCAATCTTTGGCTGAAGGACATTCCAGGCGCCCTCAAAGAAGAGGAAGGCGTTGTTGTCAGTGGCAGCACCAGCATACAGGTAAAGCGGGTTGCCACTACCGGTAGCCTTGTCAACCAGGTATTGGGCCTGAGCCTCTCCCACAGCAATGCTGTCAAAGGTCACATAGTAATCAACAGCTTCGGTTTCACGGATCAGGCGGTCATAGGAAATGACCTTTATGCCTGCAGCTCTGGCATCGTCTGCAGCGGCAGCAGCAGCGGTACCGTCATGCGGGCAGATGATAAGAACTTTGGCACCCTTGGTAATCAGAGCTTCAACATTCTCTTTTTCTTTAGCGGAAGAGCCCTGGCTGAAGAGAATCTCAGCACTGTAGCCGGCAGTCTTGAGCGCATCATTGAAGCGAGTCTCGTCCTGTATCCATCTTGGTTCTTCCTTGGTCGGAAGAACTATACCAACATCCAATTTGGACTGTGCAAGTGAAAAACATACTATTATAGAAACAAATAGCAGCACTAATAGCCATAATAATGATTTTCTCATTTTTATTTCTCCCCTTTCCTTTATTTACTCAATACTTTTTAATAAGATCTACTTTGAGATTTATTTAGTTATATAGTATATCACCCCCCTCTTTTGTCAATTTTCTTTTTAGGTCTTCCTTCCGACTTTCGCTTGTATGTGCCAGAGCACGTCCTTTGTCACATTTTAAGAATACATATTGACCTTATTGAATCGTTAACCGCGGCCAAAAGAATTAGTCTTTTTCGATTTTCCTTCACTTTAATATTAATACGACAAAGGTTTTAAAAAATCCTTCTTTTTTTAAAAAATAGTTGCAAGATGCAAGATGCAAGTTTTTAGAAAAGAGGGAAAAAGATGGATTCCCATTTTCATGGGAATGACATAGAGAAAAAAATAAGAAAAATAAAAAAGTATATATGTTATTCTTGCCTTCTTTTATTTAACTATTTTTGTTTTAATGAAATCAGGGAATAACATTATTTTTTCAGCATCGTGTGAGTAAAACAAAAAAGGTTTTACTTCTTCAGCTAATTTTTTAAAATTGATTTTCTCACACTTTAACAGCAACTTTTTCTTAACCTCTTCTATATCGGTTTCTTCTTTCAATTTCATCTTCTCTCTTAAAAAATGATAACTTGGATTTGTTTTAGAAAAAAGAAAAATTATATCATAAAAATCTCTTCCCATCGGTCTGGGGCGATTTAAAATAGCAAATATCTTCTGAGACAATAATACATCGGGAGGTACAGCATTGATTTTCATAAAAATATCAAACTTATTTAAAAAAACTCGCTCGGCTTTATAATTAACATTTTGAGGTTCGCAATCAATTTGAATGGTTAATTTTTCCCGGGTATAGCCAGAAATACCATGCTGATAAAATATTCCAGGGAATTTTACAAAACAACGAAAAGCGACTATATATCTATTTTGTATTTCCACAGAATAACCATATAACTCTAATTGCCGTAATATTTTATCTGATAAATCTTCAAAATCTTCTTTACTTAAACCCCTATTATCAAAATCCAAATCTTCAGAAAACCGCCGAACGCCATGGATCATATGAATTGCCGTCCCACCCATAAAAATCAAACGGCTTCCATGCCCGGAACTGTAAATAATATCTAATATGACATATTGTAAGTATTCCCTTAGTAAATTCCTTTTAAAGATTCTCAAATTTTCAGGGTAAAATGTTTCTATCTGTGTTAAATTAAGCATTTTTTATATAACTCCAAAAACGATTAATTCTTCCGGTTAATTTCTTTTGATTAAACTTTTCTAAAAAATTCATTAATTTAGGATTACTAACCTGACTAAAAAACATCTCTTTATTTACCCGTAAACTATCAAAATCCTGCTCTGTTTCTATATCTGAATGCAAGTAAAAATAGTCCAACAGGGCTTTCTCTATGCTGGCCATTTTTAAATATTTTTCCTGAAACTTTATTAAATCATAACCAAAAAAAAGCGGAGGCTTTAAAGTCCGATAAATAAATTCTCCGATAGATGTGACAAAATGATAAGTCTTTCGAGTAGAAATAGAGGTAAAACCATAAACGCTTTCAGGAATTAAATGATAATAAGATAAGGCACTTTCCAAGGAGATATAAGATGGCGAATAAATGCGATTGGCAATCTTAAATAAAATTTCCTCACTAAGTTTTAAATCAGAAAAGATATAATATCCACGAACTACTTTCTTAATATAGCCCTTATCCTGCCACTCATTTAATCTCGGTCGATAAAAATCAGGTTCAATGTTTCTAATCTCATTTAAGGAAAATATCGTGAAATCCCTTAATTCACTCTTTAATTCTAAATATTTCATCTCATTTCTCCAAAATACTATTTTAAGTACTTTCAAGAAATATAATATCACTTTATTAATCTAAAAGCAAAAAATAAAATAAGGACAGCTTGGGTTCAAGTTACAAATGCAACACTTAACTTTGGTATAATATGCCAAAAGAAAGGAGTTGCATATGACCCATTGTTATCAGTTAAGTATTAATGAACGTGAAGAGATTAGCCTTGGATTAGCCCAAGGGTTTGGTAAAAACTATATTGCGCTATCTCTTGGCCGATCATCTAGTACCATCTGTCGCGAAGTCAACCGTAACACTGCAAAAGGGCAAGACTACAGAGCGGTTAAGGCTCAAGGTCGTGCTAATAAGTTAAGGCATCTTGCCCGCAAAAGCCGAAAAATGGATATTAATATAACCTTGAGACACTACGTTCTTGAAAAACTGGATCAATTGTGGTCTCCGGAACAGATTGCTAAACGCCTAAAAATATTGTATCCTGAAAACATGGACATGCAAATTTCACATGAAAGTATCTATTCCTATCTATATGTTTTGCCGCGTGGCGCATTACGCAAAGAATTAGTTAAATGTTTACGGTACCATCATATCAACCGCCGAATACAGGGCAAGTCTCGTCAGAAACCCTGCCCTATACAGGACTATATAAGTATTGAGGAACGACCTGCCGAAGTAGCCGATCGCATTATTCCTGGCCATTGGGAAGGCGATCTTCTCATGGGACATAATAATGGTTCTGCTTTGGGTACTTTAGTCGAACGAACCACACGTATGACCTTCTTGGTTCAGCTTAAAGCTAAAGATGCTACAGCAGTACGAGAAGCTTTCGCCAAAGAATTTAAACATCTTCCTAAAGGCCTAAAGCGTTCTTTAACCTATGACCAAGGCCAGGAAATGGCAGAACATAAACTTTTTACCAAGAGCACTCAGATTAAAGTTTACTTTGCGCATCCACACTCACCTTGGGAACGAGGCACCAATGAAAATACAAACGCTTTGATTCGTCAATTTTTTCCCAAAGGTACAGAATTTTCAAAAGTTTCACTTAAAAATATCAAACGGGCACAGGATATGTTAAATGACCGACCACGGAAAACTTTAGAATTTTTAACGCCACATGAGGTTTTTAATAAATTGTTGCATTAGCAACTTGAATCTACACAGACACCTATTTATCAATTTTCCTTTTAGGCCTTCTTTCCGACTTTAACTTAAAAAGTCTCTGATGCTGTCCTTCAAGCCTTTCTATAAAATCACTAATTCCGAGGAGCCTTCGTGTTCCGGTCTTTCCCCTGATCCCTTCCATTTCATTTGAATTAGCAGGCGTCTCTATTAATTCATTCCATTTTTTTGCTTCTTTCCCAATATAATCAAATATCTTTTGTAATAAATGGGTCTATAGTTATAAAAAAGTTTTTTTAATTATAGACCCCTTCTTTCCTTTTCCTAATGTTCCTACTTTTTATATTTAAAAGAAATATCTAATTTTGCCCTAAAAGTTAGCCTGGCATCTTTTTCTACTTTGATATCAGGTTTATTTACTTCGGCTATCCTAATTTCCTCAATCGATTTAGAAGCAGTCTCTAGGGTTTTCCCCAACATCTAAAATAAGCCATTTTAAGCGCCTATTTTAAAAAATATGACCAATAACCTTAACCCACCTTGAAAAACGCCACTACGGCAATATTTCGCTAAAACTCTTATTTTTCAAGGCTTTCAGACTCCTAAAAATACAATTTTTAGCTCTTTTTTGTCTCATTTTCTCCTTATTTTAGAAGCACTAACACCATCCCATATAATAAAAAAACGCAGAAACCCTTATGTTTTCTGCGTTTTAAGGATAGCTATTGCTTAGCCATCCTTCTCTTAAACTAACCTATTAGTGGATAGATTTTTCATGCACTGTACTTTATCTTTTTATTTCAATACGCCGAGCTTACTAAAATATAAATTAGATGCTTCTTCCAATTTCATATACTTCCTTTAAGGCTTCAATATTCTGTTCCACGGGCATATACTCATCGGTACATGCCCCATATACTTTAACAAATTCCCATCCAATATATTCAAAGATATCTCTGAATGTCCTTTCAACCAGCTCAGCTCCTGAGTTTGGAGGGGAACCACCATAGGTCATCAATAAATATATCTTCTTACTTTTTATCTCACTTATTTTAAGGGCATAAAATCTATCAATTAAAGCCTTAAGCTGGCTGGACATACTCCACCAGTATACCGGTGTTGCAAAAACAAGTACATCTGCCTCTTTGAGGATTGGATAGATGTTTTGCATATCATCTTCTAGTTTACAGCCTGTGGATGTCAAACAGTATCCACAGCCGGTACAGCCTAATATCCTATTCTCTTGCAGGTAAACTTGATTTATCATTACCCCGCTTTTTTCAGATACACCCTTTAAGAATTCCTTAAGCAAACGAGCTGTATTTCCATTTTTTCTTGGACTGCCAAGAAATGCTGCGACTTTCATATTTATCCTCCCTTATTATATTACCAAATATTACCTTGGAGTGAACCCCTCAGACTATACACTTTAAGTCTTAACACACTAGCAATAAAGACAGAAAGACATGGGGACGTTTCGTTTGTCAGATTTTAGAATATATGTTGACCTTATTAAAGCACCACCAGCGGTTAAAAGAATTAGGTTTTTCTAATTTTTCTATATTTTAATATTAATTCGTTAAAAGATTTAAAAAATCCTTCTTTTTTAAAAAAATAGTTGGGATATGAGATTGCCACGCTTGCCTTCAGCAAGCTCGCAATGACAGAAGGATTAAAACTAACAATATTTGCTTATAAATGGGGAATTAGATAAATTATTGGTAATGAAAAATGCCGGGGACGAATTTTCAGAAATCTTCCCCGGACGCTTTTATTTAACATCATTTTTTCTTTTTTCTTTCAATTTTAAATCCATTCAAAAAGTTGTAAAAATAGAAATAGGTTATAATTATCTCGATATCATTGGAGCTTTTTCAAATGAAACAGAACATGACCTCTCGAAATAAATCTCCTTTTTATATCCCTGTCGCTAACAAAAGATCATATAGATATCCCAGCAGAATTCCCCCCGTTAATAAGAATAGAACATAGAGACTAATAATTCGTTTTTTCAGAAACGTTGCAATACCGGCAACAACCCACGCACTCGTTCCTGCCCCGGTGATCATGAATGCCAGCATCGCACCGCCACTGGCGCCTCCCACCATTAATGCTTTAATGAGCGGAATCGAAGATTCAGTACTAACATATATAGGCAGGCCGATTAAGGCTGCTAAAGGGACTGCAAAAAAATTTTTGGCACTAAACAGGGCCACAATGATTGAGGTAGGCACAAAGTAGTTAATGAGGAAACCAACCGCCACGAAGATTGAATAAAAAAGTAATATCTTTTTTACACCTACATCCATCAAGGCTTTTGCTATTTTCCACCATTTAATCTTCTTCAAAAATCCTAAGAAAATACTTGTACCTATATTCTTCGTTGTTACCTGACCAAAAGCTGAGGTCAAAGTAGATTGGTTTATATTGTTACCGGTTGGTATAGCAAAACATAATTGTACAGCACAACAAACTTGCTCAGGAATAGGAGCCGCATCATTACAACCACACGTTTGAACTTTCGGCTTTTCTGAAAAGCGCGCCTGGTTTTTCAAGAAATCCGTCTTTTTTTCGATTAGGTGGGTCAAATATCCGGAACCCAGACCGATAACGATTGAGGCTATTGTTAAAGCAATTGCAAACTTAAGACTGATAATACCGGTAAGCATTATAAAACCGTTGGGGCTCATCAACGGGGAAGAGGTTAGGAAAGCCATAATCGGTCCCCAGGGCAAAGTGGTGGTGAGCATCCCTATAATAACCGCCATTGTTCCGCAAGCGCAAAGCGGCGTAAATGCCCCTACCGCTACACTTGCCAGGATCGAAACGTTGGTTTTTCGGAGTAATACTCGTTTGAGTTTTTCCGGCTCAATATATACTTTCAAAATTGCAACAATAAGTATGGCTAAACTCAGAGGAATCCAGTTGTGAATAAGGCTTCCGATGACTTCCATCATCATTTCGGTTAATAATTTTTGCATGATTTTTCTCCTTCTATTAAACTATTTCTGATAGGTATAACGAAGGAGTAGAAAAAAAGACGCAAAAAATTGAATAATTATTCTTTCGAATCTTCCCAGATTTGGTCAAAATTATATTTCATGTTTTTAACCTCTATTGTTTATAATCCATGATATCATATTCCTATTGAATCAATCACTCTTACCCACTTAAAGAATACTGAAAGGGTTATCTTCACATCTTCCATCATTCAATCTCCTCTTTTATGAATGAAAATAAACAGTGTTACATATCTGTTACTTGTTTTTATCACTTATGGCGCGCGCAACCCTGCGACTCCTGAATAAACAAGTGGCGATGTTTCTGCGGTACGGGTTGTTATTTGTTTCTATGCTCCACAGTTATGACTACATTTCCCGTTTTTTGCCCTTTTTCAACATACCTATACGCCTCGACAATCTGTTCTAGCGGATATTTTCTATCTATCACTGTTTTGAATTTTCCTTTCTCAATGAGCTTTTTAATAAAAAGTATACTTCCCTTACAATCTGTAGGGAGCGGGAATATGACTTTTTTGTTTCCAATTATTGGCGTTATCAGCGCAAAGAAAATATTTTGAGCCATAAAGCCTAATTCTGATGAAATATAAACTCCGCCAGGTTGTAACAATGGTTTGCATTTACCAAATGAACTTTTGCCAACAGTGTCAAAAATGTAGTTGTATTGTTGATTATCTTTTGTAAAATCCTCTTCTGTATAATCAATTACTTTATCAGCACCTAATGATTTTACTAATTCAAAATCTTTAGTATTGCACACTGCAGTAATATTGGCACCAAAATATTTTAGAAATTGAACTGCCGCTGAACCAATACCTCCTGTTGCACCATTAACGAGAACTTTTTGCCCCTTTTTAAGGTTCACTTTATTGATAAAATTATAAGCATAATGCGCACCTTCAGTACTGGCTGCGGCCTGCTCGTATGTTATATCTTTTGCTATTATTGTCAGAGCTTTATCTTCTCCTATTGTCATGTATTGGGCATGAGACCCTGAACCCTTGTCATCAAATCCAAAAACCTTATCGCCGACTTTAAAAGACGATACATTTTTTCCAACCGCTTCAATTTTGCCAGCGAATTCAGTTCCAAGAATCGGGTTCTTTGGTTTGAATATACCTGTGAAAAGTCTAGCAAAAAACGGTTCTGCTCTAAGTGTTGCACAGTCTGTTCGATTTACTGTTGTGGCATGTATCTTTATTAGTACTTCATTGTCCTTGGGAGTAGGTTTTTCTACCTCTCTTAATTTAAGAACATCGGGTAGTCCGTATTTGGTACAAATGACAGCTTTCATTTTAATTTCCTCTCATCTTTATTTTCTTGAAATTATGGAAGTTATTATCAGACCTAAACCTATTCCCATGAGTGTAAATGCAGCCATTCCTAAAGGATATGTCCTTATATAAAAAATTCCAACACCAACACCTATAAGTACACCTCCACCAATAGCCCATGTGCTCTTATCTTCTTTTTTGTTTGACTTATCCATTTAATTAAACCTCCTTTTCATTTTTTATTATTTAAATTGTCCTGTACATTTACCTTATTATGTTTTGTTATTATGTTCCACAGTTATTACTACATTTCCCCTTTTGTGCCTTTTATCAACATACCTGTGAGCCTCGACAATTTGTTCCAACGGATAGCGTCTATCTATGACCGATTTTATCTTTCCCGTCTCAATAAGCTCTTTGATGAAAATTAAATCTTCAGTACGGTCGATTGGTGCCGAAAACATTGTTTTCTTACTGCCGATCTTTGAAGTCCATAACATTTGAAGAATAAGTGCCAGCGTAGGGACAGTTGTAAGATAGATTCCCCTTTGCTTTAGCGAACATTTGCAGCGTGAAAACGAACTCTTGCCTACCGTGTCAAAAATAATATCATAGGCCTCATCGCTTTTGCTAAAATCCTCTTTAGTGTAATCAATTACCTTATCGGCTCCCATAGATTTCACCAACTCTAAATTCGTGGTACTGCATACCCCGGTAACTTCCGCCCCGTAGTACCTGGCAAGCTGTACCGCAAAGGTGCCTATACTTCCAGAAGTGCCATTGATAAGGCCTTTTGTCCGCTCTGAATATTTGCCTTATATCTAAGGAAAGGCAATGTTGTTAATGCCCCTTCACAGACGGCGGCGGCTTCCCCATAGGTCATATTGGCTGGCTTTATTGCCAGTACCCCTTCTTCAGACAAACATATGTACTCGGTATGAGCACCAAAACTCATCCCAGTATATCCTTGACTTGGTCACCTTTCCTAAATAGTTTTACATCTTTGCCTACTGATTCAATTTCCCCGGCTAGATCAACTCCTAGTATAGGTCTTTTTGGTTTTCTGAAGCCATACATTATTCGCATGGGGAGCCAGTACATGATAGGGAATTTACCCCTTCGAATTTTGGCATCCCCTGATGTCACTTTTGTCGCATATATTCTTACCAGTACTTCATTATCCTTCGATGAAGGTCTTTCTACCTCTTTGAGCTGAAGAACATCAGGAGGTCCGTAGTTTCCTTTCCGAGACCAATATGGCACCCAAACCGAAAAGAACAGTAGCCAGCCCGATAAAAAAGTTTAAGTAAGGGATTAGCCTCAGAAGGCTGAGAATAGCCAGCCCTAATGCCAGGGCACCAATTAGAGCGGCTCTGGTCTCAACTCCCCTAAAGGTACCGATAATCAACTGCCCGACAAGTAATCCGGCAAAAAGCTGAGTGAGATAAATGGCAATGGTATAAAGAGCCAAAACAATTAAACCGAGAGGTAAGCCAATAATGGTAATACAGACTATTAGGGCAGCAATGGGGGTAAAAATTAAGATAATCGCTCCCCAGCCGAGGCTTGCCCAGGGGCGAGTACGTATTGACTCAGTGACCGCTTTCACCCGTTTCGGGGCAAGGAGAACGATGATTATGCCTAACACGAGAGTCATTAAGAATCCGATGACTTTACCCCATAACCCTATACCGGTTACTAGTCTTTCTCCTACATTGGGTAGCCTGTGGGTGCCGACTGCCAGCCTTTCTTTTACATCGGGTAGCTGGTGGGTAATCGTGCCCCTGATTTGAGCACCAGACTGAATATTAGCTTCGTTTTCACTAATGTAGGTTAGCTTTCCTTGGATACTTGCCGTAGATAATATAGTTAAATTTTCAACACCGCTATTAATGTCACCTTTAATCAGTCCGTCAATAAGGGCAGTCCCAGCACCCAAAAGAAGGTCATTGCCAATTTCAGCTGTACTGGACAGGCTAACTTCTTCACCGGCAACCAGCAAGTCTCTTCCAATTGTACCGCTGATATTCAGAGTTCCGCCTATTATCCGAACGGCGTGGGTAACTTCACCATTGATATGGACTGTTCCGCCAGCAGCTATGATATTACCATTAACCGGGCCGTTAACCCTGATTGTCTTGCCAGCAGCAATGAGGTCGCCATTAATAGTGCCATCAATGATTATTGTTCCACCAGCTACATAAAGATCACTATCGATTACCTCTCCACTGGCGACAGTTATGGTATCTCCATAACGGGCATCAAGTGCAAAGACAGTTACGGCAGTGAGGGTCATCAGCAATATTGCCAACAGAGAGACAATCAACCCCTTAAGAATATGTTTTGACATCCCTATCTCTTTGATATCTGTAGTTTTATTCATATTATACTTTCCCTTTCTTTTTTGTTTATTCATCCCTTCATAGGTTGTATAAGCGGTCTTTCTGTTTGAATTCATTTTTTTTCTCCTTTCTTTTTATTATTTAAATTATCCTGTACAGTTACCTTGTTTGGATTTATTATTATGTTCCATAGTAATGACTACATTTCCCTATTTGTGTCCTTTTTCGACATAACTAAGAGCCGTGCGCGTTCTATTTCAGGTTCTGAGCAAACTCTTCCGCATGTTTAAGGTCTTCAGCATTAGGTCTACCCTTATTCATTCCTCCAAATAGTTTAAGGAAACTATTGGTGTTAAAACCCCTACAACTGAATTCATCAACGATCATGTAACCTTTAGATTGCAGTTTTTCCCTAAGCAACGAGTGATCTTTGGCGACTTTAGCTTCTCCCATAATTGCACTGGTTGAGAAAATGAATGCTTTCTTGTTGGTGACTTGTGGTAGTTTATCGGCAAGGTCAAGCAAAAATTTATGGTGTTTTTCACCATATATCCCCGAGCCAAAACCTACTAGACTATACTCTTTAAGCTCTTCAGGGTTTATTTGCTGCGGCGTTTTTATTTGTGCATCAAGAACTTTTGCGAAGACGTTAGCGATTTTTTCAGTATTATTGTGATGATAGGAATACAAAACCAGTAGAGATTTCATTACCATATTTTCCATTTTTTTCACCTATTCTTTTTATTATTTAAATTGTCCTGTTAGTTCCATTGCTAGGTTTTGTCATTTTGTGCTACAGTTATGACTACATTTCCTTTTTTGTGTCCTGTTTCGGCATAACTATGAGCCTCGACAATTTGTTCCAACGGATAGCGTCTATCTATGATCGCTTTTATCTTTCCCGCTTCAATAAGCTCTTTGAGGAACATCAGATATTCGGTCTTTTCACTTGTTGGAGATTTAACAGTTAAATAGGTTCCTTTTTTCTTCAGAGATTTTTTACTACGCGAACGGGAGATTTTACCAACCGCATCAAAAACCACATAATAGACCTCACCGTTCCGGGTGAAATCCTCTTTAGTGTAATCAATGACCTTATCGGCTCCCAGAGATTTCACCAAGTCTAAATTTGTGGTACTGCATACCCCGGTAACTTCTGCTCCAAAGTACCTGGCAAGCTGTACCGCAAAAGTACCTACACTTCCAGAAGCTCCATAGATAAGGACTTTTTGTCCTATCTGAATATTTGCTTTTCTAAGAATATTCAATGCTGCAAGTCCTCCAATAGGAACGGCGGCGGCTTCCTCATAGGTCATATTAGCAGGTTTCTTGGCTACCACTCCTTGTTTCCATTCTTCAGGCAGACATACATACTCGGCATAAGCACCAACCCTCAACCCGGTGGTAGTTCCAAAAATTTGGTCACCTTTCTTAAATAGTTTTACATCTTTGCCCACTGATTCAATTTCCCCGGATAGCTCATACCCTAGTATAGTTCTTTTTGGTTTTCTGAGACCAAACATTATTCGCACCGCGAGTGTGAAAAATTTGGAATCTGGGTGTTTGCCACTTCGAGCCCACATCACCCCTGCTGATACTGTTGTCGCATATACTTTTACCAATACTTCATTATCCTTGGGAGTAGGTTTTTCTACATCTTTTAACTTAAGAACATCCGGTGGTCCGTATTTTTCATATACAATTGCTTTCATAGGTTTCCTC
>Ga0307380_10009381_pt1 | contig 12420 bp, 9 predicted proteins | sample UN3MG_FD_202239 | JGI IMG/M metagenome (GOLD analysis project Ga0307380, IMG submission 202239) | Soil microbial communities from Risofladan, Vaasa, Finland - UN-3 | ecosystem: Environmental > Terrestrial > Soil > Coastal area > Acid sulfate soil | place: Finland: Risofladan, Vaasa | collected... | reverse complement strand
CTGAAGTCAGGCGGCTGACCGGCCCTCTTAAATTCAGAATACGCTCAAGGCTGATCTCTTTACCCTCTGTGAGACTGAGACAGTAGATATCGGAAAACTCGCAGTCTCCGGAGGCGAGATACAATAGGTTCGCTTGCCGCGGCGCACAAAAAGAGAGCAACCGACCGCTGACAGAGAGCTTCATGGTGCCAGTATCGATGTTCCGAGGGTCAAAAACGCTGATCTCTCCTGAGGAACGGCTGATCAAAATAATTTTACCTGAATCCGTCTCTCCGGCCAACAGGTACGGTGGCTGGAGACCGGTGCGCACTTTTCGGGGTTCTTCGTTCCCAGCCAGGTCATAACGAACCAGAGAGCCGCTCGATTCATCGGTCAAATATAGATAGCGGGTATCCGAAGAGAGGAAAACAGCTTTGGGGTGAAACCCGAGGAAAAGAGTATCGCTGACTGTGTAGTTCTCAAGGCTGTATACCAGCATGCCCAGAGCATTGCGCTCGGCCAGGTAAAGTTCCTGTGCGTGAAGATTAAACTCAAGCGCTTCAAGCCCCTGCAGGCTCGGAATGACTCCCGCGACATCCGGATTTTTGACATTTATCACCGAAAGATTGCTCGATCCCCTGTTTACGGTAACGAGCCTGTTTTCATCCAGCTCCAGCAGCTCAGCGATCAAGGTTCCGTTGCCCCCCAGCGGACCGAAATGAAACAGGGATTCGAGCTCCATGTACCTTCTGACTGTATCGTAACGGAAAGCGTTCTCGACATCCGCTCCGGGAATGGCTTTCGGGGTATAAACACGGCGATCCATCCTTTGCCAGCCCAACACCGGATAGGTGCGCACGAGCCACTCAATAGTCTCGGGATCCAGGCGTTCGACAAGCTCTACATATTCAGGCCGGAAATAACCTCCCTCCCAGTCTTTGACCTCGCAGTCGAGCAAGGGTTCGAAGCTCTGGTAGGGAATCCGGAAAGACCCCTCAAGCCGCTGCTCGACCCAGCAAAGAGAAGCACTGATCAGAAAAAGCGCTACGCAGTGGTGCTTCCCGAATATCCATTTAACTTTCACTGAAACAGGATCTCCAGTTCAGGATAAACCGATTGAGTGTTATGGGTGGGATCATGGGCGGTAAAAAGCTAGACTTTTCTGGAAGAAAAAACCTCTTTTGACGCTAAAAAGCCGCTGGAAGCTTTCGATCTCAGACTTTTCTCTTTCCACAAGCTGATCAAAACTCATCGAGGTATTACATAAGAATCGGGCTTGTTGGACTTTTCATTAAGATCGAGTGTATCCGGCAGGTTTCTCCCAGCTAGTAACATTTCGACAAAGTTGCCTTCATGAGGTGCCTTTTTAATCAGCTCCAGCGCCTTCTGGAGCTGTTTATCGTAGTTGGCCAAAACACGCTGGGCGGTATTGCGATCGTAACAGGCATCCGCAATATAGTAGTAGATCCACTGAGTAATTAAAGGCCGCACCTCATCGAATTCGGCCTTGCTGAGCTCGAACCCGTCTTCCTTAATCATTTCGCACGCTTTATCGATCATTTCCGGAGTAACTTTAAGAATGTGCTCTTTGAAATTCTCCATGTATTGTACAGAATCGATAGAGTCCCTGCCGACTTCCGGGTGCTGGTTTTTGAATTCCACCGCATAGCGGAACATCAAATTGCGGAACTTGCCTAACTGCTTGAAAATCTTTCGCTCGGTCGCTGTAAGAGTGTCGGTCTTTGTAATCAGGTCTGGAGTTATTCCCCCGCCGCCGTGGACAATGCGGCCGGAATCGGTGGTAAAGGATTGCAGGGTATCCTCCGCTGAAAGCAGGGGATGCTGGTCCTCCCCGATTTTGCGGTCGGAGTGGATGCAGCGCCCGCTGGGGGTGTAATATTTTGCTGTGGTGAGTTTGAGGGCGTAACTTTCCTTGAGATCGATCAATGTCTGAACGCTGCCTTTGCCATAGCTCGGAGTGCCTAGAATAACCGCTTTTTCGTGATCCTGAAGGGCGCCGGCGACTATCTCGCTGGCCGAGGCGCTGCCTCCTGAGATCAGGGTAATAATCGGCCCTGTCCCCCAGAAAGCGGGGTTCTGCGCCCGGAACACCTTATTGGCGGTTCTGATCCTGCCTCGCGTGGAGACAATTACCTGGCCCGGGTCCAGAAAAATGTCGGCCACATCCACGGCCCGTGAGAGTAAACCCCCCGGATTATCCCGCAGGTCAAAGACCAGCTTGTTCACCCCAAGTTTTTTCAGCTCCTGGATCGCCTCGTAGAGTTCCTCCCCGCTCCTGTCCGAAAACACTCCCAGGTGTACATACCCGATATCCGGAGCCAGCATGAACTTGGATGTTACGCTCACTATCTTGATTATCGCGCGAACAATCGGAAAATGGATCTCGTCATCCACACCGATCCTGTGCACCCAGATATTGACAAGCGTTCCCGGCTGTCCTTTGAGACGCCTGACCGCCTCCTCCAGCTTCATCCCGTAGGTCGGCTCGTTCTCGATCCGCACAATCCGGTCCCCGGCCTGCAAACCGACCCGGGACGCAGGTGTGCCTGGAATAGGGGAAAGCACTGTCAGAGTGTCATCCCGGATCGAAATCTCGATGCCGATCCCGCCGAACTCCCCTTTTGTCTGCTCCATCAAGCGCTTGTGATGGCTCTGATTCAGAAGCTGGCTGTGGGGATCCAGACTTTCCACCAGGCCCTCGATAGCCTCCATGACCAGATCCTCGGGGGGGATCTCATCCACGTAATATTCTGAGACTATGCCCAGCACATCATTGAGCAGCAAAAGCTCTTTCGTTCCCCAGGACCGCTTCTCGGGATATTGAGAACTGAGTGTTCCCACGCCAGCCAGTAACAATAAAAAAATCAAAACTTTCGTATAACTTCTCATTCGGGGCTCTCTTTCTCAAATTATGCGCTTAAAACCTGTTCGGAATGAACCCGAGCTCAATGATCTCTATAATTTATACTTTAGCTGATCAAAAAGTCAACCAGAATGTAATTATACTTATAACATGGATTATTCATCCCGTATTATTCACAAATTACCACAAAACGCGTAGGGGCGGACCCATGTGTCCGCCCGTCGTTCGGTAATTTTTCGATGGTAATCGGTCGCACACGCGGGTGCGCCCCTACAAAAAACGAGAACGGAAAATTTTTATGAATTTTCCGGATTCATATACAATCATACTCTCGCTTGGGGACAACGAAGAGGGACAAAGACACAAAGGGGCAACCAGGCACAGAAAGACAAAAGAACAAAGTTTATGATATGGCCTATCCTGCAAATGAACCACTCCGCGGCAAGCTTCGAGGTATCACAAGGTTGGTAATGATTATTTTCACCCCCCGCCCCCCGGGCGACCGCCGGTCGCCCCTACGGTTGGCTTAAGGGGCCGTTTACCCTGCAGCAAGCTGCGTGGACTTCTCTTCGATTAAAACCGCAGGACCTCGGAATCCAATCCAGCCAGAAAAATTAGGGATTTTGATGTATCAGGGATTTTGAAGGGTGAAAAGCCCGCCGGCAAAATTTTTATAATGCTGGGGAGTGCCCGGCTTAAATGCAGCGGGAAGGAATAATAAGCGAGTCTCAGCTTCAACTGGCCATCACGGATTTGCCTTGGGGGAGTTTATGCTTGTCCAGGCTGATCATCTTGTGGCCTCCGGGCAGATAATCTTCGGAAACCGGGCTGTTGATCCGGCGCAGCGCCTTTGTTATTTCAGCGATTCGTTTGGATTCAATAATAATATGATTGACTTTCCTCAGGATCTTCTTATCGGTACCCGCCAGGTCCTTGACCAGCAGCTCCGCATTACCGATGATCACAGTGAGCGGATTGTTTATCTCGTGGTTAACAGTGACCGCCACCTCGCCGATAGCGGCCAGGCGTTCCTGTTCGAGGAGCGCTTTCTGGGCGGTTTCGAGCTGACGGTTTTTTTCCTCGAGCTTGCTGTTGGTCTCCTCAAGCTGGTTGAAATAGAGAGTTCGCTCGATTATCACGCTGAGCTGTCCAGCGGCTATAGAGAGAACTTGCAGGTTATGGCGGGTAAAAGTGCCGGCAGTCGTATGTCCGAAATTCAATACTCCGATCAGCCTGTCTGCCAGCAGAAGGGGTATCGAGAGAAACGAACGCACAGGGGCCTTGACCATGCTTTTGCCCCGATGTATCTCGCTCAAAAGAATCGGCCGTTTCTGCTTGGCCACCCAGGCGCTTAATCCGTTGCCCATATCGAAGCTGACCGGCTGGATCAGGTCCACCGCATGGCCCTTGCTCGCCACCAGTTTGAGTTTCATGAGCTGCTCATCATAGATAAACAGGGCGGCAAACTCAAAATCAGCCAGTTGTTCGAGCAATTTCAAAACCGAATTATATGTATCCTCGGGTCTAGTGCAGGATTGGATTACCTGGCCGATTTTGAAAAGAATCTCGAGCTCGTCCTGTTTTTTTCGCTCGACTGAAGATTTTAGTGTTGCATTCATATTTAGAATTATCGGTAATAGATCAGGAAAATTGAATTTTTAGCCTTCTTCCAGCGGGAAGTTCCGACTTTTCAGATTGCTAAAAACAAGAGTTCATCGCATACCTTGGCCAATAGCAGGGGCTTCCCATGCTTATCAGGAGCAGCAGCATTTTTTGAGATTGTGAGTTTTTCAGCCGGGGGGCAGCCGTTTCACCAGATATATTTTTTCACCAGGCGGGACCCGCATATCGGACACAGGCCGGGTTTGTCGGAAATGACATGGATCTCGTCCTGCCAGTAACAGACATACCTGACACCCAGCGGCCGGTGGATACCTTTAATCAGAGGCTCGAATGTCTGGCGGGCTAAATCCTGCATGGCCTGGCGGGCGAGAGCCTCTTTCTGGCGGAAGTCTAATGAATAGTAAGCGGGGTCCTCGGTTACCGGAAATATCTGTATACCCCGCCCCACGCCTTTTTTGCCGCGAATCTTTTCGGAGAAATACAGGGTGCCGGTTTTACCTTCCACCACTGCTAAATCCAGCTCTGCCCGGTAGGTTACTTTATTGCGGTGAAAGAGCACAGGAATGGAGAAACCGTCGTGAAGGTCTATCTCAAAGCCGATCATCCTGAAAAAGGCTGTATAGTCGCACTCAGTGAGCCGGCATATGCGAGTCAAGATGTCCGTTTCGTAAGTATCCGGCACGGAAACACGGTGACGGGCCAGGATCTCTGCCACTTCTTCCTCGGGCTTCACAGTCAGATAGTCCGACGAGCGAAGGTAAGCCAGCAGTTCAGTCCGGAAAACATTCATATCAAAGGGGGGGAAAACAGCCGCTCCGCGGGGATTGAGCAAACAGAGGCTGGTGTGGGGATGGATTATTTTTTCCGGAGGCACCGGCGGCCCGGTATAGTCCTGGCTTCTTAAAGAAGAAAAAGCCAGGAGGCCAAAAGCTAAAGCACAAACCCAGTTCCTGGCTGCCAGGAAAGAGCACGGGCCCTGCTTTTTTACAGAAGAGTCAGCGCCCGAGAGATCTCGCCTCTGCCGGGATGATTTAAAATTTGAAAAAAATCTTTGAGTTCTCTTTCTGGATAGAGTCCTCATTCTAGTTCTAAACATTGATCTGAAGTTCAAAATCCACCTCGCGATCAATTTCATCCGGCTTCATCTTGGAAAGCTCATCCGGCTTGACATTGAGAAGACCGCGTGCCTGCCCGTACTGCCTGCCGTCAAATCTATCGATTTTATCATCTTCCATGGATTCCCCAACGCTTGAAATACCGGCGAGCGCCCACTTGATCTCCTCGCGGGAGAGGTCCATTTCCTGGGCGATATCGCTGATAGTCCAATTCTTACTCCTTAACTGGCGGATCAGACGGGTCTGGATGTCATCCCTGCGGCGGCCGAAAAGGCTTCCGGAGGATCCGACTGCTTCGCTTTTCTCTTCCTTTAAAAGCTCCTCTTTTATCCTGTGGGCGATATCCGCACCGTAAACTACCCTCTGCCCGACCGGTTGAAAGCGAAGCTCCAACATCCCGCTGTTTCCGGCTTTCTCTTTACCCTGAGTTTCATTCCGACCCTCCCCGGTCGTCCTCCCTCTCTGCTTGGCTACAAGCTCTGCGGCAAGCACTCTTTCAACCTGCCGCTTCCTCTCGGCCATGCTTTGTCCCGCCTTGACCGAGCGATCTAGTCGCTCAATCTTATTCCCGCTTCCGCTGACACTATCGGTTTTAACCGGCAGCGCCTTTCTGCCGGGATTGCTCTTCCGCAGGACCAGCCTTCCCCCTATCAGGATCAGGACAAAAAGAATTCCGAGCAACAGAGTCAAAAGTTTCACCTGCTGGCGCAGCAGCCTGACATCAGGCAGGGAAACAATTCTTGCGGCGCCGGCGCGGAGTGTCTTCAGAAACGGCTGTTCCACGGGCGCAGGGGAAGTTTTTCCCGTGGTTTCAATTGCAGCCTGCTTAATTCCCGGATCTCTTCCAGGGGATTTTTCAGAATTTAACTCTTCTCTCACAGAGCCCGCCTGTTGAGAATCCCGTGTCCCGGGATCCTCAGCTTGTATTCGGGAAGCAAGCTTTAATTCATCATTCTCCCGGTCCGGAAGTTTTTCCTCTGTTATTTCCACAGGGGCTTTTAACTCATGGTTTTCTCCCAGCGATTTTTCAAAATAGCTAGTCGACAACTCGCTCTGGCCGAGAGATTTATAGATCACTCCCAACTCGAAGCAGGCCTGGGAGTGATTCTTGTCAACAGCCAGAGTCTTTTTCAGATATTCCACAGCCTCCAGGAGATGCCCCTCTGCTTTAAGCTCCATCCCCTTTTGGAAATACAAGGCGGCGGAGTCCTGGGAAACTGACTGTTGTGGTTCTAATTCTTGAGCCGGTGCCGAAAGTTCACCACTGGCCACAGGATTCCTGTCCTTGCCGGTGACCGCAGCTTCCAGCACCCGATAATCTATATCCGGATGGCTGGCGGCCAGCCTGGTTCTTTCCGCCTCGTCAGGCATCTGGCCGAGGAATCTTTCCCAGTTTTCTTTCATGGCCTGCAGGTTGCCGTTTCTATAATGCAACCAGCTCAGGTAAAGAGATACCGCAGGTCCATACTTCGTACTTTGTCCGGCGCGGCTGAAATTGACCAGGGCATTATCGTATTGGCCGAGCCGGCAGCGGATCAATCCGGCCTGATAGTAGCTGTCGGCCACCTGGTTGCCTGCCCGGATCGCGTTGCGGAAAGAGATGAGAGCGGCATTATAAATGCCTTTCTGCATCTGGCTCAGGCCGTGCTGATAGTAGCTGTCCGTGGTAATCAGACTTCCCGGCTGTTTTCCGGGAAAGCTGTTTTCGGAAATCTCCAGAATGAAGCGCCGGGGATTCTGGATATCGAAAGTGCGAATCTTGAAAGGATGGCGGGCCTTGATCCGAGCTACAGTGGCTCCCTGACCCATCGGCAACAGGGTCACAGACTCGATATGCGGGTTGTCGTCATAAATAAAAGATTGCCGGTCGAGTGCTCCGACCTTTGTCTGGTCAAAACGTATAAAAACAAGCTGCTCTTGAATATTGGTTTCAAGCTGAGGATTGACTGTTCCATCCAGCCGAAAGGCTACTCTGGCATAGTCGTTTTCGCTGAATACCTGAAGATCCGTTATTTCAGCGGCATTGATTACCCCGCAGGCCCCGGATACAGCCAGGAAAGAGGCGGTAATAATATGGGAGAGTTTCATGGCAATCTTCCCGTCAAATGGTTATCGACCCCGAAACTCCAAGTGAGCGGTGAAACAGGCCAATAAGCGGCGTTAATTATATTTTGCCAGCTAAGGAGAGCAATAGTCGTGCCAGTTGTACAGGGGACCTTGGAAATCCTGTAAAGCGTATAGAAAGGGGGTTTAAGCTGAACCGGGCAGGAAAATAAAGCGGGAAAGCCTGACGTACTCGGAAAATTTTGCCATGGAGGATTTAAAAATAAAAGAGAAAATTTTTCCAGCTCAAGCGCTCTTCACGCTATCCGTGGCGCCGCTTTCTGTCTCCTCCTCCTCCCTGTATACCGGGGTCCTGCCGAGGATAATTTTAATAAAGGTATCCGCGTTTTCCATCTCCTCGCGGATGGCACCGAGATAGTAGTCAAGGTCCACACGGTTATTGTTACCGTTATCAAGCTGCAAGTGCAGTGTATGCAATACCCCTCGATAGAAAGGAGGAACAAGCGAATCGCCGCCCGAGCCGATATGAGCGGCGCGGGTAATAATATCGCCGAAATGAACCAAAGCGCTCAATTCAGGTCTTATTCTGGCGGTGAGCGGCACGTGGTGCAGCTTGATAGCCTCGACCAGCGAGTCGGGCAGGTTCCACCTTTCGGCCAGCCAGCCGCCCACCTCGGCGTGATTCACCCCGAAAACGCGTTCTTCAGCCCGGGCCAGAAGGATCTTATCCTCGGCTACCAGCCTGAGACACTCGGAGTAGCTGGCAGTGTGGAACTGGCTTAAAATAACTTTGCCGATGTCATGAATGAGGCCGGCGACAAAGGCCTCGCTTTCTATGGCCCGGAAACCGTGGATGCGTGCGAGCATTCTGGAGGCCACTGCGACTCCCACCGAATGTTCCCAGAAGCGGCTGTAGTCGAGGAGCTCTTCTCCTTTGTGGGCTCTGGCAAAGCGCGAGATCACAGCCACGGAAAGCCCAAGGTTTTTAATAGTTTCAAATCCCAGGACAACAATGGCGAGGTTGACCGAGCAAATGGGGTTGGGAAAGCCGTAATATGCGGAATTGGCCAGCTTCAAGATTCGTGCGGTCAGCACCTGGTCTGTTTTGATAAGCCTGCTTAATGATCGGGCCGAGCTTTTCGGATCATCGATCAACTCGATCATTTTGGCCACCACGGTCGGCAGAGTCGGCAGATTGATAATGGTCTGCGTAATTTTTTTGAGTCGTTCTTTCTCGATACCGGGTACTTTTTTCATATTTGACTGCAGGGTCTTCAACCGAAAGCCTTTCGTGGGATGCACTCAAGCCCGCAGGTCGATCCTTCGTCCCCGCAATGACTCTGAATTTTCCTCGCCGCCTCCATGCGATCCGGTGTCCGTCTTCTCGCCGGCTGACAAATTTTCCTCGGAATTGTTCTTTTCCCCGCGCTTGGCGGGCTGCTCATTCTCTTTGCCGAGACCCGCGCCCTCTTCGAAAGGTTCAATCCTTTCGACCAGATACTCCTCAAAGCTTACCTTTTCGCTTTCCTTTTTGTAGTTTTTTTTGCCTATCTCGACCGGCAAAAAATTCAGGTTACCTGAAACAGGTACCACCATCCGTATCACCCCCTTTCATCCAGCTTGGGGTTGTCTGGCCCTAAGGTTAATCAGGCTTTTCGGGCATTCCTTTCCTCTGGAAGAGGCTGCTGGTGGTAAACCGTATGGACTAAACTGCAATTTTAGTGCCTGAAAAGATAAATCAGCGGTCGCTGTTGGATGATCTGAATTCAAAGCAGAAAAGGCGCTCTCTCGAGCTGACTATCAGGCTTAAAACCCCTGTCTGACCGGAGTGATTTCAGTTTTAAGGTCTCACACCACACCGGCTGCCAAACTATAAAGTATAGCGGAGCTTCCCGCGCATCCGCAGCATGGCCTCGGTATGAATCTGGCAGACCCTGGATTCTGAAATTTGCATCACCTCCCCGATCTCTTTAAGGGTCAACCCTTCATAATAGTAGAGCGCAACTACAAGTTTTTCGCGCTCCGGTAAGGTGTTGATCCCATTGACCAGGATCTGTTTAATCTCCTGGCGCTCGAGCACTGATAGCGGTCCGAAATTCTCGTTGTCCTCGATTACATCGCCCAGACTGATAGACTGGTCGTCCTCTTCGTAAACCGTATCGTTGAGTGAGAGGAAAGTAATCGGGCTTACCTCTTCCAGTAAAAACTGGTATTCGCTCAGACTGACTCCCAGTTTTTCCGCCATTTCTTTTTCAGTTGCCGGGCGGCCGAATTCTCCTTCCAGTTGATGCAGGATTTTTTCAAGCTCACGGGCTTTCTTGCGCACGCTGCGCGGAACCCAATCCAGGCTGCGCAAACCATCGATAATCGAACCCTTGATTCGCAGAGCAGCATAGGAGGTAAAACGAACCTGTTTTTCCGGTTTATAATTCTCGATGGCATCGATAAGCCCGAGTATTCCCAGGCTTTTCAAATCATCAAGATCCACGGACTGAGGCAAGGTAACAGCCAGGCGCTCGGCAATGTAGTGAATCAGGGAAAGGTTGCTGAGCAGAATTTTTTCCTTGATTTTAGGATTGCCTGTCCGGTGGTACTCATCCACCATCAGCTCGACCTGCTTGTTTTTGCGAGCTCGCTCCTCCGCTTTATCATTGATGCTGGTCAGAGGGATCTTCTTTTTACCTTCAGCCCTCAGCCCTGCGGACTTCTCAGGAGCAGCTTCTGTCTGATATTTTTCGTGCATAGGACGTTTAAGATGTGATAGTTATTTAACTCAGATCAAAGTTGTTCGATATCTTCCCTTATTCCGGTTTGAGTGGTGTCCTCTTCACTGACAAAACTCTCCCCTTCCTCTTCTTCTTTCATCCGCGGCAGACCTTTCGGCTCGAGTGAGGTAATTGTAATCAATAGATACCAGTGTAAAAAGAGGCCGATAAAAATGAAAAGCACCAGTAAAATGAACGAACGAAAAAGCGCTGTCATAAAAGGAAGCCCGCTGACAACACAAATCAGCAGTGTCAAATAAGAGAGCAGGAACGCCAGTTTTATAATGTTAGCTTGCATTTTCCTTAAAGCTTTCTTCGTCAGCAATTAAAAAATGTTCTTTACAACCAGTTTGGCGATTTTATCCGGTTGGGCCAGCTCGATATCTTCAGGCACTTCCTGTCCGAATGTTAAAAAGCTCAGCGGAATTCCCGCTTGCCGGACCACTGAAACAATGGAGCCGAAAGTCAGGGTTTCGTCGAACTTGGTGAACAAAAGCCTTATATTTGGGCCCACCTGGAAGCATTTGATAGCGTGCAGCAAGTCTTTGGGCTTGGCGTTGGCACTCAGCACCAGGTGGATCTCATCCGGCCTGGCGCTTTCCATGAAGCCTTTCAGCTCGCCCAGCAGACGGTCATTGAACTGGCTTCCCCCTGCCATATCGAGCAGGATCACTTCCTTATCTTTGTGTCTGGCAATGGCTTTGGTCATGTCACGCGGGGAGTGGGCAATTTCCATGGGGATATCGGCAATTTCCGAGAAAGTGCCTAATTGCTGGGTGGCGGCCACCCGGTAGGTATCCGCTGTTATCATGGCCACCCTGCGATCCCCGTAAAACTTCTTACTCGTGGCCAGTTTGGCCAGACAGGTGGTTTTTCCTACCCCGGTGGGCCCTGTAAAAGCGATTATCAGCGGAATGTTCTCCCTTACCGGGGCGGGCGGCACCACCTTGATCATCGAGGAGATTTCCCCGATAAGGTATTTTTCCACAATCGACATATTTGAATACTGTTTTTCGCTGAATCTTGCATAAAGGCTCTGTATCAGCTCCAGAGAGATTTCTTCCTCAAGCTCGTTTTTTATCAGTTTCTTGAAAATTTCCTTAAGCACCTGAGGCAGGGCAGGCATACGCTGATAGCGCATCTGCTCGGCCATCTCGCCCAACACCCCTCTCAAATCCTTGAGCTCCTGTTTCAGCAGGCGGACTGTTTCCGAATCGGACTCCGGGGCACCCTCCGGCTCAGGGTATCGGGGGCTTACTCCATTCAGAGAATTCCGGATAACATTCGAGAACTCGGCAGGTCTGGGTTCGGCGACCGGCCCTTCATCGCCCACTCTGAACGAAATGCGTGAGCCTGCGGGCCGGGCGGCAGAGCCTGAGTGCTTTGCTTTCAGCAAGACATTTTCCTCTGTTGTCGCCGTAACTTCGAACATCTCTTTGCCAAGAAAATCCAGCAATCCTCCCCGGCTGATCTTGCGTGAACCCAGGATCACCGCACCGTTGCCTAAATCCCTTTTCATTTTTTCAAGGGCTTCCCGCATTGTAGAAGCAGTGTACTTTTTTACTTTCATGTGGCAACACTCTCTGTTTCAGCGTTGACTGTACCATAGGAGGTTATTTCAGTTGTCTGCGGCAATTCGCCGTAAGAGATCACCACCAGATTGGGGAAAACAGGCTCGACAAGACGCTTGAAATATTGGCGGACAGTCGGCGAGCAAACCAGAAGCGGCTGCAGGCCTTCCGAGCTCATCTTCTCGACCTGTTCTTTCAAAGAGGAAGTGATCCGCTCGATGAAACGCGGCGGTAAAGCCAGCGGACTACCTTTGGAGACACTGGACTGCAGGATATCCACAATTACCTTCTCGACTTCCGGCGCCAGGGTTATGGCAGTCACATTCCCTTCACTGTCTTTGTACATACTGTAGATCGTTCTTTTCAGATTCTGGCGGACATATTCGGTCAGGGTGTTCAGGTCCTTGGTATGGGATGCG